>Ga0194056_10001439_pt1 | contig 12956 bp, 7 predicted proteins | sample SepL4413m_MetaG_FD_155458 | JGI IMG/M metagenome (GOLD analysis project Ga0194056, IMG submission 155458) | Anoxic zone freshwater microbial communities from boreal shield lake in IISD Experimental Lakes Area, Ontario, Canada - Sep2016-L442-13m | ecosystem: Environmental > Aquatic > Freshwater >...
ATGCACGGGAACGTATGGGAGTGGTGCCAGGATGGGTATGGTACGTATGGGGCAGAAGCGGTGACGAATCCTAGCGGTCCTACAACGGGCTCGCTCCGCGTGTTTCGCGGCGGTGGCTGGTACGACGGCGCCAGGCACTGCCGGTCGGCGGACCGTGGCTGGAGCACGCCTGGGAACCGGAGCAGCAACCTGGGCTTCCGTGTCTCCCGGGTTCCGGCGGAGTAGTCAAGTCAAGGTGAGCGAGCGGAGCCGGTGCGCAGCCCGAGCGTAGACCCGAAGCGCAGCCGGGACGTAGCTGGGCAAGCAGAGGCGTAGCGAGCGAGTCATAAGGTAAGGTGTTCCCCCTCGGCCAGGGCGTAGCCTCTGAGGCTCGCCGATGGCTTTTTTGTCACACGCGGTCTCGGCAGAACCGAAGGGCAGTATCAATCCCGTACCGGAACCCTAGCATTGCTGCCCGCGGGGCTGACGGTAGGGTTTGCCGTCTTGCGGAAGACTCCATTTTCGTTCACAGATTCCAGTATCTGCGACACGACACAAGTTGTCGTGAATTCCGCCGTTCCTTACTGTCTTTCCTCTCCCCGTGGTGTTTTCACGATCCCGACAGTCATTTTCTCCAATTTTCCAACCCAAGCCCTGCTACTCGACTAAATTCCCCGGTATTTGCTGTCACGAGTACGAGTCCACCGGCGATTGCATGACCGGCCAAAAGTATATCGTAAAGGCCGATCGTTGATCCACGCGACTCCAAATCAGCGCGTATCTTTCCCGCCTCGTTCGCCGCTGTTGTGTCAAACGGAATTATGTGAACCGTCTTGAGCAACTTCTCCACCTTTGCATTCTCTCGTGAAGGATTGGAACACTTTGCGACACCGGTGAACAATTCGTACGCGGTAATTGTGGAAACGGCACAATCCATGGGCGCGACTATCGCTAACCGAGCGATTGTCGCTGGCTCATTTCGCATCATAGCAATACATGTATTCGTGTCGAGTAGGTAATGCATCAGAGGTGAAGAACTTAATCGAGTTTAGCAGCGGGTGGCATCCGGCCCTGATCCGGCCGAACAAATTTTGGATCTTCAATGTGAATGGACTCAAAAAAACCATCTGGCCAAGCCGCAGGCACATGTTCGGCAATATCAACAGGCTCGATAATGACGGCACTGCCTTCACGACGAATTGAGACAACCTCGCTATCAAAATGAAACTCCGCCGGCAGTTTTATGGCCTGCTCGCCAGCGATGTCAATGATTTCTGCGGTACTCATGGAAACTCTCTTCAGGGAAGTTCAGCCTCAAGATCTTTAGTAAATTGTACGCAATATAAAATCAGGGTACAGTCCCTCCCAAGGGGGTTTTCTTCGCGGACGAAGTATCAATTGTCCCGGCACTTTCGGTTTCGTTTACCCTCTTCCCCAGCGATAAATCGCTGGGCTATTATTATAAGCCCCGGGACAGGGTAACCCCTGACGACTTGTGTGTATCAACGAGGGTAGACACCCCCGGGTGAATGGTTATACTGAACGGTCTCTGTTTGGCGCAAGAGATGGAGTTTGGCAAGCACGGAGAATGACCGCAAAAACCGGGCGATCAGCTCTGTGGCCGGGATTCCAGGACAGATCATTTTATCATATTTAGGTGTGATCCATGGCAAAACCTTTCGTACAAATTGATCTCTCGTCGTCCGGTCGCGATTTCCGTCCTTTCGCCTTGGAACTGGGAGTGCCGTTAGCCGACTCCACCGGGGCCAATGCGAGGGTAGTGCGACGCTGGTTGGGCCGTTTTGCGGCCGAGCCGCAGTGGGACGGTGAGACGCTCTTGTACTATCTCGTCGATGATCGCGGAGGACGTCGGGAGGACGTAGACTGCCGGCCGGTCACACGTGAACGGCTGCAAGGGGCACTTCAGGCCGAAGTTGGTCGCCTGCAAGAGCGGATTGAACAGGTCCGCCCCGGATCGCACGAGCAGTCACTCTACCGCGGCCTTCAGGAGGCACTTCGTGGTCTGACGGCCAATTCCCCAAGCACCGGACTGGAAACCCAGTTTTTCGAGTACCGCGAGGGAGGACAATGGCGGCTGGTGTGGTGCTGGGGATTCCAACCCAAACAATCCGGCGGTAGCGGCGGTGCGGCGGTGCTTTGTCCGAAAGGCCTGTGTCAGGAATTGTTCCTCAGGCATCCGCAGGACGGGCTGCGCTGTCCACGGTGCCGCTGGAGGCCATGGACCCAGCGGATACCCTGGCGGTTGGCCACTGCGGCCTTATTGCTCCTCATGCTTGGGGGCAGTGTGGCGGGTTACTGGTGGTTGAAGCAGGCTACCGCCGTGCTGGTTGGCCGGGTGATCGGCGGCGAGGACAGCAAGATGCCCGTCATCGGGGCTGTCGTCCGCATTGAGGGCACGGATCGGAACACAAAGACGGATCAGCGCGGCGAGTTTCGCTTGGATCAGCTTCCCTCCGGGCCGCTGGAGTTTCGTGTCACCGCCCCGCGTTACGATGCAAAAACGATGGCGGCCGAGATGCGCCGCGGCACGGAGACCCAGGTGGACGTCTCCCTGAGCGGAGGCGTGTTCCCGCAAGGCAAAGTGGTGGATGCCGCAACGGGCCAACCCCTGGGCGAGGCCAAGGTCCGAATCGCGGCGGCTGGCAATAGCACCGTACTGACTGGCCCTGACGGCAGCTTCCGGTTCCCCGGCCTCCAAGACGCGAGCGCGAAACTCCAGGTCGAGATGGCCGGCTATCGTTCGGAGGCGGTGAACTGGTCGCGGCAGTCCAGTAACGTATTGGTCAAGCTTATAGGCAGCTCGAAGCTGGCGGGCCGGATCGTTTGCGACGGATTCAAAGATCGGCCTGTCGCGGGCGCGAGGGTCCGCATTGCGAAAATGCCGGAGTTGGCGGTTAGTGACGGACAAGGCCGGTTCCGCTTGGAGAATCTATCCGGCCGCCGTGCGCGGCTCGAGGTCGAAGCCGATGGTTTTGTCGCCCAGCAGATTGAAGTCGATCTGCCGCCCGATCAGGAGGCTGCCCAGGATGTCAGCCTAGCAGGATCGTCGGGCATCGTCGGGACCGTTGTGGATCCGGTTTGCACTCCGCCGCGTCCGATCGCCGGGGCGACCGTCGCCATTCAGGATTCAGCACTCACCACCAAGACCGACACCGACGGAAAGTACCAACTCCAAGGGATTCCTCCCGGCTCGGTGAAGCTGGCGGTCGAACCGCCCGCGGGATATCGTTCGACGCAGGTTGAGGTCGAGTTGAAGGCCGGCGAGAGCCTGTCCAAGGACTTCCAGCTAGCCAGCGGCGAGGGTTTTTCGGGTACGGTGGTCTGGACCAGCGCGGGTCGGTCTGTTCCGGTATCTGGGGCAAGGGTCAAAATCCAGGGCACGACGCTCGGTGCCGCCACCGACGGCGAAGGCCGATTCACCATCGCCGGGCCGCCACCCCACCTGACGCAGGTGCCGTTGGCAGTCACCGCGGAGGGTTTTCTGCCAGCCGAAGTCCAGCGCGGTCGTGAAACGGCCCAGGAACCCATTGCCCTGACAGGCGCGGCGACCGTTCGCGGCCGCGTGATGACGGATGCGAGCGACCCCTCGCGGCCTGTGGTCAGTGCGAAAGTCCGCATCGAAAACTCTCCGCTGGTTGCTTCGACCGCCGAAGACGGTTCCTTTGTCTTGGAAGGAGTGCGCAGTGGCCAAGGCGCAAAGTTCGTTGTCGAGGCCCCGGGCTTCACTGCGGAAGCGATCGCCCGTGACCTTGTCCCAGGGCCGAACAACCCTCTGGGCGACGTCTTGCTCCGCGGAAACTCCGAACTGGCGGGCAAGGTAACCGACGGCGCAGGCCACGCGGTCGCCAATGCGGATGTCCGCATCGCCGACTTTCGGCATCCGGTAAAGACCGATGCCCAGGGTGCCTACCAGTTCACGGGAATCCCGGCTGGTCACCAGAAGATTGAGGTTGTAGCAGCCGACTGTGGCGAGTGGCAGGAATCTCGCGCCATCGAACCTGGCAAAAATGTTATCGATATGGTCTTGGGCCGTCAGGCTACGCTGACCGTGACCGTCGTCGACAAAGCCGACGGCAAGCACCCCGTCGCCGAGGCGGAAGTTCGGGTTACATCGCCGGCACGCAGCCAGAAAACCGATGCCAGTGGGCAGGCGGTCTTCACAAAAGTTCCGGCGCAACGGTTGAAGCTGGAGGTCACGGCCAATGGGTTCTGTCCGGAGCAGTTGGAGACGACGGCCGAGTCGCCCGAAGCGGCCATCGCGGTGCCTCTGGCGCGCGAGGCGGTCCTGGATGTGCATGTGTTCGCGGCATTGGACCGAAAGATGCCAATCGCCGGTGCCACCGTGGCCATTGCAGGCCGTATGGAAAAGCCCGTCACTGACGACAAAGGTGTCTGCCAAGTCCGCGGCCTTCGTCCTGGGCCGGCGGCGATCGAGATCGCGGCGGCCGGCTATCGGGTACGAGGGGGCACCAAGGAACTGCCGTCGGGGCCGACCCCGTTGGAGATTCCCTTGATTGGGGCGGCCGATCTGTCGGTGCAGGTCGTTAACGACCTCGACAACCGGCCTGTTCCCGGCACTAAGGTACTCGTCCGCGCTGCCGGCCTGGAGCAGCGAGGCCAGACCGATGGCAGCGGAGAGTACAAGGCGGCGGGAGTCCCCGCCAGCGATGCTGAAGTGGTTGTTACTGCGCCGAACTTCCCGCCGGGACAAGTCGCCCAGCGGCTCAATGCTGGTGAGAACCGTGCGACCGTACGTTTGAAACCGCAGACCCAGTTGACCGTGACCGCGATTGACGCTCACACGAAGGCACCCGTCGCCGGCGCGCGGATCGCGCTGCCGGGCCTATCGAAGACCGAGACGGCTGACGCCAACGGCCGCGCGGTCTTTAGTGATATTCCCGCCGGCACCGTGCCCGTGGCTGCGACGGCCCGTGGCTACTGTGAAAAGCAGGTGTCGGCCACTGCACCGTCGCCGCGAGCCAGTGTCACCGTGCCGCTGGAACGCGGCGTCGTTCTGGTGGGCGAGGCTGTCAACGCGATCAACAAAAAGGCCGTCCCGGGTGCCGTGGTCACCGTCCGCGTGGGCGATGTGACGCGCACGGCCGTGGTCGATGCGACGGGGCACTATCGTGTCGAGGACGTTCCCGCCGGACACGCCACCATCGAGATCGCAGAAAACGATTTTTCAACGCGCCGCATCGAGAAGGAGATCCGGGCTGACGTGCCGCTTGAACCGATCCGCACGGTACTGAACCCACGACTGGCGGCCGGAGAGATACGGTTGGTACTCACCTGGGGCAAAAAGCCTCGCGACCTGGATGCCCATCTCTACGGAGAGGTCGGTGGAAGCCACGTCTATTTTCAGGAACGGGTGGCCGCGAACGGGGCCGTCACGCTCGACGCCGATAGTAAAGAAGGCGAAGGGCCGGAGACCATCACCTTGAAACGACCGCCCGCCGGTCGTTACGCCTTCTGGGTTGAGGATTCGACCCATTCCGACGAGCCGCAGAGCAAGGTCCTCGCCACGCAAGCCCAAGCGGAGGTGACTATCTACGAAGAAGATCGGGCACCCCGCTCCATTCCCATCAAGGCCGATGGCGGCAAGGCGACCAGTCCCTTCTGGCACGGCTTCAACATCCTAATTGGTTCCACCGGCAAGGCACTGATTGTGCCTGTCAACGAGTTTGGGAGCAGCCTGCCCAGCAAATGACCTCCGTAAAACGGAATTCATTCCGTTTACCTGCAAAAAACAAAACAACGGAATAAATTCCGTTCTGCGAAGTGGAACATGCAATTCTCTAGGGTTTCCACCCGGGGTTGTCAAATCAAGGGGTGCCATGGTAGAATGAAGGCTACACGTGTGCCAATAACGTGCAGGAACGAGCAATTTAATCGAAGGAACGGCCTTTACAAGGTCGTTGTCGGACGGAAAAGTGTATCTAGTTTTTGTGTTCCCCTAGCCGCGCGCTGGGGGAATTTTCTTAATTCTGGCGTACCCCTTGGCACAACTGTGACTCCCACTTCAGACGATTCTTCAGCAGGCACTTCCCCTAATTCCGATAAGCCGTTGTCTGCGAACCGTGCTGCTTTGAACGGACCCGATTCCGGTGCCAATGTTGAGGCATTGCTGGAAGAAGAAAAACGCGTCGGCGTGGTCTCCGAGGGAGAATCGCTGCCGGAGAGTAAAGGCCGTTTCTGGAATGTCGCCAAGGGTTTGCTTATCGGCAAGCCGCGCGATCTGGCCGACCAATCGTTGTTCCATAGCGTGTCGTTGGTGGCCTTTCTGGCCTGGGTGGGGCTAGGGGCCGATGGTTTGTCGTCGTCATGCTATGGTCCTTCGGAGTCGTTCGGCCACCTCAAGGGACACTATTACCTAGCGGTGTTCCTGGGCTTGTCGATCGCCGCCACGGTCTTTATCATCGCGGCGTGCTATAGCCATATTATCGAAGAGTTTCCCAGCGGCGGTGGCGGATATCTCGTCGCCTCGAAGCTGTTGGGAAAACGCTTCGGAGTGGTTTCCGGTTGTGCCCTACTGGTAGACTACGTCCTGACGATTACCGTCTCGATCGCGGCCGCCGGCGATGCCGTGTTTAGCCTCGTCGGCCCGGAATGGGCCTCCTGGAAGCTCCCTTCCGAATTTTTCGCCATCCTTGCTCTCATCGTTCTCAACCTTCGCGGGGTGAAGGAATCGGTGCAGATCCTGATGCCGATCTTCATCCTCTTCCTCATCACACACACGATCCTGATCTTCGGTTCCATCGGGCTGCATCTCTCGGCGGCCGGCGAAGTGGCCCACCAAGTGGCGACGGGGTTGCATGAAAACGCGACCAACCCCAATGTCGGAATTTTGGGGATACTGGGAATCTTTCTCTACGCCTATTCGATGGGTTCGGGCACATATACCGGTTTGGAGGCCGTTTCCAACAGCATGCCGGTGATGCGCGAACCCCGCGTGGCCACCGCCAAGCGGACGATGCGCTATATGGCTTGGTCGCTGGCTTTCACGGCCGGCGGGTTGATCGTCGCCTATCTGCTCCTGCATATCGAGCCACAAGAGGGCGGCACGGAAACGATGAATGCCATGCTGACGCAGAAGTTCGTTGATGCGACCGGCATGCCCGGTTGGCTCGGAGGAACCTTTTGGCTCTTGACCTTGCTCAGTGAAGGCACACTGTTGTTCGTAGGAGCCCAGGCCGGCTTCATCGACGGTCCGCGGGTGCTGGGCTACATGGCCCACGACTCCTGGATGCCCCGCTGGTTCGCTAATCTCTCGGAACGCCTCGCCACGCACAACGGCATCTTGCTGATGGGCCTGGCAGCCTTGGCGGCCTTATGGTATACGGCGGGCAACGTCACCATGCTGGTGCTGTTCTACTCGATTAACGTCTTTGTGACCTTCTCGCTCTCGATGATCGGCATGTGCCGTCACTGGTGGGAACTGCGGCGAGAGAATCCCCTCTGGCGGCGGCGACTGGCGCTGTTTAGCTTCGGCACGGTGGTCTGCGTGGGGATTTTGTTGACCAATGTCTGCATGAAGTTCTTCGTGGGCGGATGGCTGACCGTGGCCGTGACCGGCGGCCTAGTGATTATTGCCTTCCTGATCCACGGATACTATCGTGGCGTGGGCGAAAAGCTAAAGAAGCTCGACGAAACGCTCACCAAACTCGTTGCCCTGCCGATGCCCAACGAGGCACCCACCGATCCGGCCAAACCGACCGCCGTGATCCTCGTGGGCGGCTACAGCGGCCTGGGCGTGCATACCATGCTCAATAGCATCCGCTTCGCGCCGGGGCATTTCGTTAATTTTGTTTTCGTCTCGGTGGGCGTGGTCGATTCGGGTAACTTCAAAGGCAGTGGAGCCGTCGAGGCCCTCCGCGAGTATACCGAGGTGAACTTGCAGAAGTACGTCGCTTTGGCTCGTAGCCTTGGCATGCCGGCGGTCTCCTATTCGTCCATCGGCACCGATGCCGTCGATGAACTGGAGAAGGTCTGCATGGAAGTGAGCCAGTTATTCCCCAAGGCAACATTCTTTGCCGGACAGCTCGTCTTTCACAAAGAGACCTGGGTTGATCGGCTCCTGCATAACCAGACGGCATTCTCCTTGCAGCGACGGTTGCAGTGGGCCGGGTTCCCCATGGTCATTCTGCCCTGCCGGGTCCGTTAATGCGGCCGCTTTTTTATCGGGCTCGCTGCGAGGCCCATTGGCGATTCATGGCCTCGGACATGGCTTCTTCCGCCTCGTGAGTCATGCCGGCCCGCTGGCAGACAAGGCTCTTGGCCATAAAGCTGAACGGGTCGTCGGCATCGAGTTCGCATACCAACTGAGCCTGCTCCACGGCATCTCCATGACGGCCTTGTTTACTATAGAAAGCGCTCAGTGCCGCATGGGCCAGGGCAAAATCCGGCTGACTCTGGGCCAGCGATTCCAGCCGAGCCACCGCCTCGTCCAATTTGCCGGCTTGTTGCAGTTCAATAGCTTCGTCGTATAAATTTTCGTGCGTTGACATGGAAATGATAGGTAAGTAAGATTCGCAGAAGTAAGACCATCCATTTTAGTTTACCGAGCACCCGTGAACAGGAACAGGGGGAACGGCGAAAATGAGGAGGCACTAACGATGAATGACAAAGTCGGTCGTCACTTGCGGTTTCGCGAGTCATGACAAATGACGAATAATCGCAAAGACAAGCTATCTAAGGCCTTGCGACATTTTACACGCCATTTTTTCATTTTGCAACCCCCTCCTTTCGTGGTGTTCCAAGTGGAAAAGATGGCAAATTTGCTCCACCTGTCATAATCCAGCAAACCTGCGGGCTTTCTCTGCCGATAAAAACAGTCAGACCCAAGCTTGTGTGCGGCGGGATCGCCAATCGCTCAAAAAAACTCCTCTATACTGCTTCAAGGTACAAGTTATGCGTATTCATCCGTTGGCATCGATTGCTCCCTCGGCAAAACTTGGCGAAGGTGTTCAAATTGGACCCTTCTGCGTTGTCGAGAATGATGTGACGATCGGCTCCCAGTGCATCCTGGAAAGCCATGTCACCCTTAAGAGTGGAACCAAATTGGGTGAAAAGAATCATATATTCGAGGGGGCGGTGGTCGGCGGCATCCCCCAACATACCAACGTGCCTGAGCAGGTTGGCCGGGTAATTATCGGATCGGGCAACTCGATTCGCGAGAACGTCACGATCCATAAGGCCATGCAGACGGACCACAATACGGTGATCGGCGATTATTGCCTGCTGATGTGCAACGCACACGTCGCGCACGATTGTCACTTAGGCGATCATGTGATTCTAACCAACAACGTCATGCTGGCCGGCCACGTGACCGTCGGATCGCGGGCATTTCTATCCGGCGGCGCGGGAGTACACCAGTTCTGTCGCGTGGGAACCTTGGCGATGGTCGGCGGCTTGGCCCACATCTCACGCGACGTGCCTCCGTTCGTGACGATCGACGGCCAGAGCGGCTATGTGGTGGGATTGAACCAGGTTGGGCTGAAGCGAGCCGGCCACGATCCAAAGTCGATTGCGCGGTTGAAGGATGCCTATCGGGTGATCTACCGTAGCGGCCTGATGTGGAAGGAGATTCTCGCACAGCTTCAGCAGCAATTTAACGACGGAGCGGCTGCCGAGTTCTTGCCATTCCTGACGTCGTCCAAGCGGGGTATCGTACCCGAGCGGCGCATGCCGCCAGGTGCCACGCTCCGTATCCATCCGGTCGAGGAGCAGGAAGAGGAAGTCCGCCAAGCCAAGGCTGGTTGAGGTCAAGGATCCAATAACAACCCGCCTCGCCGTAGGTTGGGTGGAGCATCGAACGGTGCGTTACGCGAACGGATCTGGAACAGCGGTAAGTGCTTTCAGCGTCTTGACTTCGTGCGCAACCCACCATTTCCTGGGCAGTTCGCTCCACGCACCCTACAACCCGCTGTCACCGCTAGCGGCCAATCGCACGACGACACGGTTGCCGTGTACTTCCGTGACCACGACTTGGCTGTCGCGGGAGATGAAGTCCCCGGTGGAGATCACATCGACCAGATGGCTTGCAAAGCGGGCCTTGCCGCTGGGACCCAAGGGAGTGGTCGCCACGCCGACCGTGCCTACAAGGTTATCCAGATCGACCAGCATCTCGCGACGGCTGATGATCTCGGCCTCTTCACCTTCCGGCGGCGCGAGGAATACGTGCCGCAATACCGGCGAGCGCGGCAGCCAATGGTTCAGCACACAGATCACGCCGATCAGACCGCCCACGGAGAGCGTCAGCGTGAGGAGCAAGTTTTGCAAGCGATCCAACTGGTATTCGTTCCGAGGGATAAAAAACGTCTGGCTGGCCAGAACGACTGAAGTCAAGATCAAGGCCCCGCCGCCAAGGCCAAAGATCATGAAGCCGGGCAGAACAAAGATCTCCGTCAGCAGGCAGATGCAGCCCGTGACGAAGAGCGTCACTTCAAGCCAGCCCGCAGTCCCTTCGAGGAAGTGGCTCCAGAAAAATAGGGCGAAGGCGACTACGGCGATAAAGGCCCCGACACCGAGGCCGGGCGCGTGGAGTTCAATATAGATGCCCAGCCCGCCAAGGAAGATCAACATCGCGACCATCTCCGGCCGGCTAAGGAAGCGGGCCAGGTGATCGACCCAGCCAGGCTCGACCAGGGTCGGGTCATTTTCCATGCCGTAGTTCTGCTTGAACTGGGTGAAATTCTCGACCACTCGCGTGGCCAGACCGAACTCCTGGGCCTTTTCACCACTCAGCGAAAGTACCTGCCCAGGCGTTGTCACGCGATCACCTTTTTCCCAGGGCATGCCTTTCTCGCCTTTCTCGCGCAAGGGCTGGCGGCTGGACAGTTCCTCTTCGCTAAAGTACTCCACATCGCCCAACCGCTGGCAGCGGTAGACGTTTAGTCCCGAGTCGAACATGGCTGCCCACAACGACCAGGAGCGAGACTTGTGACGAGCCAGGGAATCGCGGAGCATGAGCCGGTTGCGGCGGATCTCATCGGGTGTCATTTGGTAGAGTCCCGGTCCGCCCAGGATCGCCCGGGGGTGCATGATGATCTGATCGCAGGCCAGGGCCACCAGGGCGGCATCGGCGCGGGCTTCGTTGGGAATGTAGGCGACGGTACGGATTTCTTCACGCGGAAGTTCAATGAGGTAGTCGGCCAGCCGCTTGCTTTCCAAAGGAGCACCACCGGGGCTATCGATCCAGAGGCAGACAAAATTCGCACCCTTGCGCCGCTCTTCGTCGATGAGCCGTTCAATGCCGTCGATCTGGCTGGCTTTGATCGGGCCTTTGATCTCGACGCGGATCGGCCGCCAGGAGTTGCCGCCCGAGGGGTCCCCTTCGTCCGTACCGGGCGAAAGCTGCATCTGGCGGATCACGTCGCGACGTTCGTCGGCCAGGAACTTAGCGATTCCCCAGTCACGGCCCTCGATGCCGGTGAACTGCCACACCTCGCCCGGCCGCTTGATCGTTTCAGGTGGCGAAAGCAGGCGATGGTTTTTGGTGATCTCCGGCAACTGGCTGGGGGTGACAAATTGCACGTCAAGTTCGGTTTTCACCTTGAGTACCTGCCGTGCCTTGTCGAGCATCCCCAAGGCAATCTCGGGTGGCACCGTGTGACGACTGCGGGCGATCTCTTCATAGGCCGCGAGCAGGGTGTTGTTGATCACTTTTTCGTCGGCGCCTGCGTCGCCCATCGTGGCCGTTGAACTCATGATGATCTGCTCACAAGCCATGGCCACCATCACGGCATGACCCTTGAGAACCTTGGGAATGTAGGCAACCGTGCTGGCCCCGTTAAGCTCATCGCTCGTGAGAAAGCGGGCCAGCTCGTAGGCGCGTCCAAACTGCGTGCCCTGGCCGGCGTCGGCGGCCCCTTCAGGCACGATAAATTCAAGCACGAAGACGGGCCGCTCGTCGTGGGCGGCACCCAGAGTCCGTTGGATCGATTGCTTCACTCGCAGAACAATGCTGTTATCGATCGGCAGAGGAACGCGGATCCACTGCCCCTGCCGGCGGGGACGTTCTTTCTCTTCTTGCGCGGGGCCATCGGCTGCGGCGGCGGGCTGCCCCGGCTTTTGCTCTGGGGCGGCAACGGCAAAACGACAGCACCCGGCGAAGAACACCAGTAGGACAATCCCCAATAGATGGGGGGTAGATTGCAGGCGAGCAACAGGCGGAAAGATATAAGTCATGAAAACTCCTCCCCTCCATTATAGAATCGCTGGCGAGAGAATCAATTCATGCTTCGGAGGAGGAAGAAAAGGTGCTTGTGCCAAGCGGCGAAATTTGCTCGACGTGCTGCCGGGCATGGTCGCCGCGATCCAGACCCACGGAACCCCTGCATTGGCCATCCCCACATCCACACCCTGGTGACCTGCGGTGGGGTCCACTTCCCGCCCGTCCGGTTCGATGAGCTGGAAGTGGAAACGGAGCCACATGCACCGCCGAGGTGCAGGAATCCATTCTCATTTATTTTTGCAGCCGAGCATGGCGTTGTCAGCCCGGATCGGTCACCCGGATCGCCATGCATACAGGGTAGTGTGTTTGTCGAAATCGAATTGGCGCAAGAGAAAAAGGATCAGAACGACTTCCCGAATCGTTCCGACTCAGTACCCTCGAAGACTTTCGCCCCATTCAGGCCGCGAGGGGGCAAAGATACCCGTTCGTTCTCGATCTGGCCGTGCCTCGCGATTTTGATCCGGTTATTGGCGAATGCTCGGACGTCTACCAAATTTGGAACAGCGCGCACAGGACGAAATTCGCCAGTCGTTCGACCGTCTGGTGAATAAATTGCTGCACCCACCGCCGGAATCATTGCGCGACGAACCACGAGAAGGCGTCCCGCATGGATTACTGGACGCCTTGACGCGATTGTTTCAACTGGGGGACTGAGTCAACGACCGGAAGCGAGATTACTCGACGACTTCTTCTTCTTCTTCTTCGTCTTCGTCATCGTCGT
>Ga0194056_10001440_pt1 | contig 12954 bp, 9 predicted proteins | sample SepL4413m_MetaG_FD_155458 | JGI IMG/M metagenome (GOLD analysis project Ga0194056, IMG submission 155458) | Anoxic zone freshwater microbial communities from boreal shield lake in IISD Experimental Lakes Area, Ontario, Canada - Sep2016-L442-13m | ecosystem: Environmental > Aquatic > Freshwater >...
GGTCTCCTGACCCTGCCGAAACGACCGACCGAAGGTCTCCCGGCGAGTGGGAGACCTTCGGTCGGCGGTGTGGCTCGGTCGGAGACCGGCCACAACAAGCTCGGCCAGAGACCGGCCACAACAGGGCGGGTTCACGGTGGGGCTCGCTGCGATCGTCCCACCCTACGGCCACATCGCAACCCAACGGAGCTACTGGAAGAGCCCCGCCTTCTTCATGTTTTCCAGTTCGGCGGTCAGCGGATGAGCGATCAGCGCGGTTTTCAACGCAAGGCACTCCTGCTCAAGTGCGTCGATGGCTTCTTCGACTTTGGAGGGGGTGCCGTCGTTTGAAGTGCCGAATCGCTCCACGCGTAGCGCGGCCTTTTTTACCGACTCCGTGCCAATGAACAATACGGCTCCTTTTGTCTGGTGTCCGAGCCGGCCAACTTCCACCAGATCGCCCTTTTTCAAGGCCGCTCGCATTTGCGAAAATAGATTATCCACGTTGTCGAGGAAAGACGCAATCATCTCCTGGAGTACGTCCGGCATGTCGCAACACTGCTTCAGTGCCATCTCAGGATCGAAAACTTGCGATACCATGTCTCACCCTCCAACGGAAGAGAAGCCATTTTCCGCAATCCTTTGCACGGTTGGCAATGCGACTCCCACATCGCCCAAACTTCACGACGGGATTATTCTATCCGAAGTCAAAGGAAGGTCAAGTACAATGGGAATTCCTGGGACACGAACCGGTATTGACTTAAACCGGCAAATCGCTCAGCGCATGCCGCAAATCGGCAATCAGATCCTCCGCGTCTTCCAATCCCACGCTCAGCCGCAAGAACCCTTCGCCGATCTCCTCGGGATAGTTCAGCACGCCAAGCTCCGGATGATTGCCTTGCTGGGGATAGAATTGCACCAACGACTCTGCATGGCCGAGACACACCGCATGGGTGATGACTTTCAGGCCCGCAAGGAACTTGAAGTACGCACTGTGCGGGCCTTGCAGGGCAAAGTTGATCATTCCGCCGAAGCCGCTCATCTGCCGCTTGGCAATCGGGTGCTGCGGATGGCTTTCTAGTCCGGGATAGCGAACAAACTTGACCTTGGGATGGGACTCCAGAAAGCGGGCGATCTGCAAGCCGTTTTCGCAGTGCAGTTTCATGCGCATGGGCAAGGTCACCGCGCTGCGCATCAAGAGCCAGGCGTTAAAGGCGCTAATGGTACCGCCCAGATGAACGCTGCCCGCATCGCGAATCTGCGTCATCACGTCTTTTCTGCCGATCACCGCCCCACCCAGACCATCACCATGGCCATTGACGTATTTCGTCAGGCTATGCACGACCAGGTCGGCACCCAGACTCAGCGGATTCTGCATCACCAGCCCGGAGAAGGTGCTGTCCACGGAGAGAGGCACGCCGGCCTGCTTGGCAATGGCGGCAATGGCCGCAATGTCGCTCACGCAGGTCGTGGGGTTGGCGGGCGTTTCGACGTGAATCAGCTTCGTGTTCGGCCGCAGTGCGGCCCGGACTTCCTCCGGATTGTCGGTGTTGACCAGCGAGACCTGCACCCCAAAACGCTTGCCGAGATGCTCTACCAGAAAGCCGTGGACGCCGATGTAACAAACCCGTGAGCTGATGACGTGGTCGCCCGCGCTGAGGAGCGTGAAGAACATGGCGGAAACCGCCGCAATCCCGCTGGCAAAGACCACGCAGTCTTCACCCCCTTCCATGCCCGCCAGACGCTCTTCCAGATAGCGGGCGTTGGGGTGTCGAGAGCGCGGATAATTGAACTTATCGGTGTTCTCCCAGGCAAACGATTCGGCAAGGGTCTCCGACGTGCTGTTGAGTTCAAAACTGTTGGCCATCACGATCGGGCGGCGAATCGCCTTGGTTTGGGCATCGACCCCTTCGCCGCAGTGGATGCTGCGAGTCGCTAATCCCATGGGGCGTATTTCTTCGATCGGCAGGTTCATGATTATTCCTTGTTTGGGGTTATCTTCGATGCGGCAGCGGGTTGCCGGCCTCATCGTAATTCTCTTTGAATTGGTCGAACTTCGCGGGATTCTGCATCACGATAATGACGGCGACCACGACCGCCCCGCAAAGCAGCAGAGTCGGCACGCCCGCCAAATTCGAGAGCATGCGGATGCCGTCAAGCTCGTCGCGCTCTTTGTGGAGCGCGTCACGAATGGCTTCGACATTGACGAAGGTGATCATGATCCAGGCCACGAGACCAACCAGCGATCCCCAGAAGACTTTCAAGAGCGGACTGGCCTCGGGACTTTCCGGTGAAACGCCGGTCGAGCAGAGGCCGGCCATGGTGGAAGTCACGGCGGCTGAAACGGTGATCAACGATACGAAGCAGACGACAAGAAACGCGGGGGTGATGAAACGGATGTAAGGAAAATGCTCCATGAAGGCATACATGACGCGTCCATTTCCAAGCGTGTGGACCACTTCCCATAAAGGCGAATTCTGCGTGAGTTCCAAATTCACGGTCGCCCCGCAGATGATCGCCATCCAGATGCCCATGAAGATTGCGGGCAGGAGGATGCTGAAGAGCAGATAGGTTCGCACCGTGTAGCCATACGCGATGCGTCCGAAGAAGAGGCCGTTGAGCGGTGCCCAGGCGCACCACGCGGACATGTACATCTGCGTCCAATTATGCGGCCAAGGGTCGCCGGCGGCAGTACCGGTGAAGAGGGCCTTCTCGAAAAAATGGGTCAAGAAGTTTCCCAGGCCTTCCACCGCGTTGCCCAGAATGAACTGAGTCGGCCCGAAGAAGAAGATGAACGAAAGGAGCAGGACGAAGAGCGTGGTCTTGATATTGGCGAGAATGCGGATTCCCTTGGTCAACCCCGTAATTGCCGCAACGACGTAAGCGATGACCATGGCCGCGCAAAGGATTCCCAGCAGCAGGCTCGAAGGCTTTCCTTCGATGCCGCGATAGTAATGGATTCCTCCGCCGAGCAGGAGCAAACAGGCACCCAGCGAGGCGGCCATGGCGGCAACCAGGGCATAAAGACAGACGGCATCGATCAGTTGGCCCGCGATTCCGCGGCTGTGACGTCCGATCAACGGTGCTAGCGGCGCGCCCAGCGTAAAGGGCTGCCGCATATTGTAGTAGGCAAACGCGAACATCAAGCCCACCAGCGTGGCGAACGAAAGGGGCAATACCGTGTTGTGCAAGTAAACCGTCGATATCGCAAAGGTGGCCGCCGCCGGGCTATCCGCCGCGATCCCCAAACTCACCGGTGGGTTGTGCAGGTAGTTCAAAGGCTCGATGGGACCCCAAAAAAGGATGCCGATGCCGATATTCACGCAGACGACGACTGCGAAGAGGTTCCATTTCCTGAGCAGCGGCTTTGCCCCGGGGCCGCCAATCACGACGCGGCCAAAGGGGGACGCATACACGACGGCGCAGACCAGCAACATGACCACACCCAGCAGAGAAACCAGCCAACCAAAACCGGACAGTGCCGCATTGTAGGCACTCTCCAGGGTATTGGCGAATGTTCTGGGGGCGACAAAGTTGAGAATGACTGCCGGCACCAACAGCAGGCAAGGTGGGAAGAACACCAACGGTTTGAGTTTCATCACGATAGGGAATGCTTTCTAAACCAAGTCTCGGACGTGGAGAGGTAGGGTGGGCCCCGAGCTTGCGAGCCCCACCCAATCGTGGTTGCGCCTAGACCAGATCCTGAACGTAGAATTTCCACCAGCCGTCCTGCCCTGCGCGCCAGGTGCGATCATCCTCTCGCAGCCGCGCCTCCACGGCGGCGCAGCGATCCGGCAGAGCCTTGTCCGCCGCGGCATCCTCCCGGCCACATCGGAGGATCTTTTGCACCTTCTCGTGCGCCAGATCGTACCAGTCTTCGTAAGACTTTACCGTCCGCCCCGTGAAATCGGAATAGTACATCGCCTCTTTCATGTGTTCCAGGGTATGATCGTGGCCCAGGTAATTGGTCCCCGGGCGGCCTTCCTGCCGGATCACGTCGAGGGCCAAGTGGTCGGCGTCGACGGTGGCGGCCTTCGTTGCGCTGCGAATCTGGCTCACCAGCTCGTCGATGAGCACCAGGTGCTCCAGGCTGAGCATCAAGGTGGAGTCCAAGAGGCCCGTATGCACCAGGTTCGCACCCGCCGCCATGCCCATCTGGAGGCCCCAGGCCGTCTCCACCGCGGCACGGACGCCGGCGCTCCGCGCGCTGGAGTTGCCGAATTGCACCCGGCAGGGCAGACCATAAAGATCGGCCAATTGCACTACGCTGGAATTGAAGACGATCGATTCGAGGCTGCCCAGCGAAATATCCGCCGTGCGGAGGTCCATGACTCCCGACACCGAACCATAGATCACGCGCGTGCCGGGGGCAAGGAGCTGCGTCAGGATCACGCCGCACATCACCTCCGCATTATGTTGGGCCAAGGCACCGGCCATGCTCACCGGGCCGGTCCCCCCGAGCATGACCTCCGGCGAAAACATGAAGTAACAGTTCGTTCCGTACTCCTTGATCGCGCCAACAATCTCCCGCACCTGGTCGGGGTGATATTGCAACGGGCTGATTGGGTTGCACCAGATCAACGGCGTGTCCTTCGCCAGCATGGCCTCGGTCTCACCGGGGCCATAAAGGATGGCATGGCGCAAAAGTTCCATCTTCTCCAACGGCTTCAGCATGCGAGGGCTGTGAATCCGCGAGTTATCTTCCCGCCCGTGAAGAATGTTCGCATGAATTGCAGGCTTCTTGCCGCCTTTCCTCGCTTTACTTTGAAGTCGCTGGCGGAGGTAGTTCGCGCAGACCTCGGTCTTCTGGTAGTCTGGGAAGATCGTACCCGCTTTCCGCTGGCTGGCGTTGATCGTGACGCAGCAATCAAACTGCAAATTCGGAAGGCTGTCCATGAGCAGGAACTTATCGTCGGCGTCGGTCTCCGTAAGATCGCGCTGGCCCTTGCCGTGCTCGTAGAGGTAGTACGGATTGCCGATCACGCCCACGTGGGACTCTCCCTGCCGCAGCCCCAGAGAGTCCGAGAAGCCCAGCTTGGTGACGCAGAGCTTCAGGTCGTTTCGGTTCGGCAGGCGGTGGACACACTCGGCAAACAACCCTCGCGGGATGTAGACTTGACCGCCGTCAACGCGACAGCCGTTCTTGAGAAATAACTCGGTCGCCTCGTCGCAGTCTTTGAAACAGACACCGGTATTTTCAAGGATATCCAACGTGGCTTCGTGGATTCGCTGAAGCTCGTCGGTGTTCATTACATGCAGTCTCATAAAATCTCCGTTCAATTCTCTTTAGGGCTTCTTCTTATTGCCTTTGTCCAAGTACTCTTCCAGGCTGATCAATTTCGGCGGGTTCGCGTCATTTTCGATTGCGGCAATCACGTCGGGTGGAAAGCCTTGTTTCTTCAACTCGGGCAGAAGCGACTTGGCGGCCCCGCGATAATGCTTCAGAACCTCGGCAACTGCGCTGCGGGTAGCCGCTTTACCCCAGATCGGCAGATTCCAGAGCATCATGTTCAGGGGAAGACCTTCTTCGACATAGTATTTTGCCAGCACTTGAACACCCGCTATGCGAATGCCCTTGGAGAACATGGCGTTGGCCGGCGCGATCTCCTGGATCGATTCAATGATGTCCGGCGCGAGGGCTTTGACGTCGTCCAGCGTGAGATGTTCGTAGGTCGATCGCAGACAGCCGCGCGCGTGCGAGTCGGGATTCCGAGAAATGGCTCGCACAGCCGGATAGAGCAATTCTCGATCGATTCCGTCGATCGACTTTGCCAGCAAGCCCGGAGAACCGGCCGTGGGACCGCCCGGATAGAACAGGGCATAGGCCAGACCACCCTGGCCAAACTGCATGAGTTCGCCTTCATCCGTGCGGGCAGCAATCTTGAGCATTTCGGGAAGGACTGCTCGGGCCGGCTCACCGATCAGCTTCAGGGCATCGGCCGCCTGAACGCGGCTCCAGCGGTCGTCGTGCGAGAGCAAGCGGACCAAGGCAGGCAGCGAGGGGGCCGCGCGTTGCCTGAGCTGCCCCAAGGCCAGGCACGCGCCAACGCGGGCGTTGGCGTCGTCGCCTTCGGCCATCTTAATCAAGCGGGGAAGCAGGTCTTCTTCTTGGTGCTTGGCCAATTCGCCGGCGGCCCAAACTCGCACGGGCGCGGCCCAACTCCCCAGGCACTTCATGAGGTGCTCAACGTCGGTGCGATCGTAAATCCCTTTGCCGCCGCCAGCCTGAATGGCTTCGGTCACTTCCGGAGCCGTCAGCCATCCCTTTTCATCCGCATCGCGACCGGTAATGTAGAGCTTTCTCAGCGGCAGGGCATAGCCCAGTAGAAAACTTCCCGTGGCATTGAAAACGCCGTTGTAACTGGCTTCCGAGCCACCGCCACCGCCGCCGTTGCCGGTGAAGACGAAAGAGCCATCCCAACGCCGCGAGAGGTCATAATACCAGCGCAGCTCCTTCATGAAGCCTGCCGCTGCTTTTGGCCCACCGCAGTTCGCGCCGGAAGGCCCCCACACATAGCTGAAAGCACTGCCGGCGTGTCCCCATTCGCGACCTTCATAGGAAGCAGTCACCATTTTCGCGAAATAACGCGACTCCGAGGTCTTGCCTTGGACGGCAAACGCAACGGCAGCAATCGAGTTCTTACCGTTCTCGTCGAACTGGTTTGTCGGCCGATGCTCGCCGTAAGGAATCGAACCCTTGTTGACATAGTAGCCGAAGAACTGGTTGGCCCGCTCGAGGGCCGGCTTGAGTTCCGGGTCATCGACGCCGCACTTTTCCGCGAGACCGAGTGAAACGAAACCGGGCAAGCCGGCCTGATTCACGGGACCGTAGGGAGGGACGGGGCCATGCAACTTGCCGCTTGGTGATGCGCCGATCAGACCATGTCCCCACGTACCAAACCGCCCCTGCCCTCGTGCGATGCAACCTGTGTAGGCGCGAATGGCCGGCAGGACGGTTTTGTCGCCGGTTGCCAGAAAGTATTCGGTCAAAAACAGATTGGTGTAACCAAACCCCCAGGTGTGCATGCCATCGCCTGTTGACTTCTTCCAGAGCGTTTCCACGTCGGGCACGCCGGCGGCCACGGCCAGGGCTGTCTTGCGGACAATTTCCAGGTATTCCGGCTTGCCCGAAGCCATCAAGGCCAACTGGTTGATGAGGAACCTGTCTCCCGCCCTCGGATTCTTGGCGATGAACCGGCACCCTTCCTCAAGAATCTTCTTTGACTTGGGGCAGTCATAGGGGGCCGTGTCGCGGTAGGCACCCATGACGCGCAACTTCAGATCGATTTCCTGCTGCTTGCTTTTGCGCCACACGAGCAGCTTCAAAATCCCCTGGCGAACCTCGGTTTCCGCCTCGCCGATCGCCCGGCCGAAACTTTTGCGGGCATCCTCGGAAAATGGCTCTCCGAAAACGCCGAGAATCACGTCGCCCACTTGCAGGATGCCGTCGGCGGGCGAGTTCTTTTCGACCTCCGTGATCAAAATCTGCCGGCTCTTCTCCGTCATGCCGCTTTCGACGTAGATCCAGCCCTGTGCCCCGGTTGGCCCGAGATTGTAGGGTTTGCCGATGTCCGCCGGAGTGCTTTGAGTCAGGTCTGGGTTTCCCGCAGGGCCGGCCGGTTTTTTCCGCGCTGCGCCGGCCGTTTCCAAACTATGAAAGCAAACGCCCGCAAATAGGACGAAAGCGACCGCAATAGGCAGGACAGAACGAATTTTGCTATTTTCCATATTTTCCCCCAACGAACATTATGGGTTCTTTCCGGCAAACGATCAAGCCATGCAGCCGAAAGAGTGGTTTCATGGGGGCAGTAATCGATTCCACGGCGACCCCATCCACCCGTGGTTTGTCAATTTAGCTGGATTGGGTCGCTCGAGGACTTATGTGCAAGAACGAGGCCCCCTCCTGTCCTTTCCTTCCTCCCCCCCGGTTGACTTGCGGCCCTGAAACAGCTATAGTATCCTGTTAATTGGAACTGCATGGTGGGTGTAGCTCAGTTGGTTAGAGTACCAGATTGTGGATCTGGTGGTCGCGGGTTCGAGCCCCGTCACTCACCCCTCAGAAAGCCTTGTGTAGCAAAGAGTTACGCAAGGCTTTTTTTGTTAGGCCGAGGGAGCGACGAACGTTTGGTGCTATGTTTTCCGGAAGTTTTACGAAAACGATAGGTGCCGCACAAAGAGATTTTTGAGAAACCCGTACCCCCCGATTACGATTACATTACGATTACCGAGAAGAAAGTGGAACAGGGAAACGCCAAGGAAACCAAACTTCAACCTTCAACTTGTGGTGCGGGCGTCTCGCCTGCGCATGCAGCCGCGACGGCCGCACCACAAAATTGCGCGGAGTTAATGTTGGACAGTACTTAGCCGTTCACATTCCCGATCGGTGAACGGTTTCAGAAAAGCAAGCGGGCTGAATCTGGAGGATAAGTATGAATCGTATGGTCGTTCATTCCCGAGTTAGCGCGGATGGTATTCTGAACATTGCTCTGCCGATAGGCAAGGCCGATGCGGATCGGGAAGTGCAGGTTACCGTCGATCCGGTTGGTTCATCACCGATGACGCAGGAAGAGTGGCGGAGCTTCGTCCTCGCCACTGCGGGCAGCATCACGGATTCCTCCTTCGTGCGCCACGAACAAGGTGAATACGAGTGCCGCGAGGAGTTGCCGTGAAGCACCTCTTTGACACGAATTCCTGTTGCGCAACCCACATTTCCCGGCCGGTTCGCTCCACGCACCCTACGGCCTCTGGGTGAGGCTGCGCTCGTCCCGCCACGTTTGCATTCAGAACCGGAAAAACCTATAGTAGTGGTCGGTGTTGAAACTCAACTATCGTCCTCGAAACCCAACTATTAGGAGTTTATGTCATGTCGATCCGTCTTAGAATTGTCAGACTTGCTTGTGTGGCTGTTTTCGGTTCGTGGATATCGCTGGCCGTGCCGGCCGTGGCTGATGCCGCGGAACCGGGCAACAGCCGGGTGGCGCGTGTAACACTCTACCGCGGCCAAGCGCTGGTTACCCGAACCGTATCGCTGGAAGGGCCTAAGGGAGCCATGGAGATCGTCGTTGCCGATCTGCCCGAACAGGTGGTCGCCAACAGCCTGTACGCCGAGGGGGGCGAGGGCGTGGAAGTCCGAGCCGTGCGATTCCGCCCGCGTGCCGTCGGGCAGGAACCCCGTGAGGAAGTGCGAAAACTCGACGCCGCCATCGAAGAAATCAACGAAACCATGCGGGCCAATAAGAAAGGCCAGGAAGTCCTCGCCAAGCGGGCCGCCTATCTCGACCAGATGGAGACCTTCACGGTTACCACTGCCAAAACTGACCTGGCCCGAGGATTTCTCGACGCGGTCGCTTTGCAGAAGATCACCCTCTTCTCTTTCGAGCAGCGGGCTGCGGTGGCCAAGGATCAGTTAGCCTTGGAGAAAGAAACCAAGCAGTTGACCGAGCGGCTTGTGCTTTCCGAGCGGAAGCGTGAGGAGTTGACCCAAGGTGCTACGCGCACGGTTCGCGAAGCGGTGCTCTTCGTGGAAAAACGCGCGGCGGGTGCAGGCGAGGTGCAGTTGAACTATCTGGTGGGCAGTTGCGGCTGGTCGCCTACTTACGCTTTTCGTGCCACCAAGGAAGGCAAGGAGGTGGCCGTCGAGTGCAATGCCCTGGTGCAGCAGATGACCGGCGAAGACTGGAGCAGCGTGACGCTGACGCTTTCCACCGCCTCGCCGGCCCTCAGCGCGGCGGGAATGGGGCTGGCCCCCTTCCCCATCAGTCTGGCCAGAGACACTGGCCGGAAGCTCAGTACCACGGATCTGGCCCAGCAACTTCACGCCATCCGCGGCCGGCAGTCGGAGGCTCAGGTCTTCAACCGAAACGCGGTCACGCTGGCCGACAACATCGCCTCCAGTTGGACGGTCAATACGGCGGCCAACGACCTGCAATCCCTGGAACTGGCCAGCGGCGAAGATGTGCTCAACATGATGCAAAGCCACAATTCCCAGGCGGCCGCCGGCCCCAGCCTGAGCTACCAACTTGCCGGCTCCGTGAACCTCGCCAGCCGATCCGATCAGCAGATGGTCCGCATCCTGCAAACGGCCTTCAAGGGCCGCTTCTATTACGTGGCCACGCCGGTCCTGACCAACTACGTCTATCGCGAGGCCGAATTGATCAACACCAGCCCGGAAGACTTGCTCTCCGGGCCGATCACCGTCTACCTGGATGGCCGCTTCGTGGGCCGCAGTGAAATTCCCACGGTGGCCCGCGGGCAGACATTCGTGGTGGGCTTTGGCGTTGATCCGCAGTTGCGTGCCGCGCGCGAGTTGGCCAGCCGCACGGAAAACGTGCAGGGCGGCAACCGCGAGCTGAGCTTCAAATATCGGCTCGTGCTGGAGAATTACAAGGACCAACCGGCTGAGGTCCGCCTCTTCGAGCGTCTGCCCTATAGCGATCGAACGAACGACGTTCGCATCAAGCTCGGCGACCTGCGCGATCCGCTCAGCAAGGACGAGTTCTACGTCCGTACGGAGCGTCCCAAGGGCATTTTGCGCTGGGAGATCAGCGTGGCGGCAGGCGCCACCGGCGAGAAGGTGCGGATTGTCGACTACGGCTTCACGCTCGACTTCGACCGCAATCTCGCATTGTACATTCCCGGAACCAACCAGGCTGCCCCGGCCGCCCCGGCGATGAAGTTACAGCAGGAATTCGAGATGGATCAACGGGCCAGGATGAGCAAGTAGGCCAGAAAGCTGCTTGGCCGGGTTTTGAGGCGACAGAAACCCGGTCCCAAGGATGTCTCGGTTTACGTTTAATGTTCATGACAACAACGCTGCTATTCAACGCCGTGATGCTTATCGTCGATGTGGCGATTTTGCACCGGTTGCGAGTCAAGAGAAGCATTGTGGCGGCCTGCGTCTTCGCGGCTGCCGCGGCTATGGCCGGCTTTCTGACGGCCATGCTGCTTGCTCAGGACCGCTTTGTCTTGTTTCGATTAGCCGCCTGGGGAGTATTCGCGCATGGCGTTGTGCTTTCGCTCGGGACCGCCGTGGTGTTCTGGCGTTCGCGGCGAGGCTGGTCCTTTGCCACCGCCACCTTGGCCGTAACCCTTGCGATGATCGCCATCGACGCATTTCTGATCGAGCCCGAGTGGCTTGACGTTTCCCACGTGGAAATCACTTCGGCGAAGTTGAGCCGGCCGTGTCGCATCGTGGTGCTGGCAGATCTCCAGACGGACCGCATTGGTCCATACGAACGCAGAGTGATCCAAAGCGTGGCGGAAGCGCAACCGGATGTTGTCTTGTTGGCCGGTGATTACCTCCAGGTTGCGCCCGTGCAATGGGAGGCACTTCGCGCCGAGCTGAACACGGTGCTGCGCGAAGCGAATCTGGCGGCCCACGCACGTGTCTTCGCCATACAAGGGAACATAGATAGTGGCACCAGTTGGACGGACATCTTCCGCGGTTTGGATTTCGCCGCGGTTTCCGTGAACGAATCATTCGACCTGGGTGGCGGGTTGCGTCTGACTTGCCTCGCGTTGGAGGCGTCTTACGACACCTCAACGCAAGTTGCAGCCGATCCGGAGCATTTTCACTTGGTGCTGGGGCACTGTCCGAATTTTGCCTTGGGTAAGGTGCGGGCTGATCTGTTGGTGGCGGGCCACACGCATGGTGGCCAGGTCCGGCTGCCAATCATCGGGGCGTTAAGCACGTTGTCGCGGATACCGCGGCGATGGGCAGCCGGTCTTACAGAATTGCCGAGCGGAGGTCGGCTCTTGGTGTCTCGTGGTACCGGCATGGAACGCGGCGATGCGCCGCGGTTGCGTTTCCTCTGTCGCCCCGAGTTGGTGGTCATCGACTTGATGCCGGAAAAGCGGTAGGTTTATCTAGGCAATCAGAAGGCAGAGCGAAGAAGCGTCTCAATGCGTCTCAATGCGGGTTTCCCGCACCAATGATTGGTGCTAGAATAACGGCATCTGGAAAAATCGCCGAAATGATTGAGGGAGCGCGATGGAAACGCTGCATACTCTTGGGGAAATGACCTAAATTCACTCACGGCACGGGTCGGCAAAGGATGAGTTCTGTGTGCGCATTTGACAAGCCCAAAAACTTGACCTAAGTTTTTCTTGGTGCTGCTTTCGGAGCAAGCATGGTTTGCCGGCCGATTGCTCTCCTCTTCGTCTGACTCCATTCATTCCGAGCTTATTCGTTGCTCCCAACCGGCCGCACGGCCGAAGGATCACTCATTATGGATTCGCATGTTGCGCTCACGTATCCCCAGATCGATCTCTTGCCCGAGCAAGGTGCGGAAACCAACGAAATTCGCACTCAAGTATGGGGCCTGCTCAGCATGCTTTATCCCAAAGTCTCGATCACGGAACGCCGGCGTGAGACCCGTTATCCCTTCCCCTCTCTCATTAACCTGACGCCCGTGGGTGAGGATAACGCAACTCCCTGCGGCGAGGGCGTGGTCGTGGTGGGCAAGCACGTTTCCGAGCGAGGGCTGGGCTTCTATCATCCCAAGCCGCTCCCCTACCGCCGCATGATCGCCTCGCTGGAAGGGCCGCGCGGCGACTGGTTTGGGTTCCTCGTCGACCTGAGTTGGTGCCGCTTTACACGCCACGGTTGGTACGAAAGCGGTGGCCGCTTCCTCGAATCGGTCCTCTCACCGCTGGAGGCAACGAAGTAGTGGAAAACTGGCTCTTCCGGTTCCATGTGCGGAACGCGAATAATTGTAGGGTGGGGAGAGCGCAGCGAGCCCCACCAATTCTGTTGCGGTCTGCTTTTGGTGGGGCTCGTTTCACTCTCCCCACCCTACTTCTGCACCTAAAACCGGAAGAGCCGAAGAACTAAGCACCCTACTTTCCTTCCCGAAAGCTATCAAAATACTGTCGGGCGTGTTCACTCTGTTTTTTGGGCAGGCGCTGGCCGCTTAAGGGGTCGGTGCTGCCATGCTCGATCTCGGTGACGGCCTTCTGAATCTCGGCTTCGGCCTG
>Ga0194056_10001441_pt1 | contig 12947 bp, 13 predicted proteins | sample SepL4413m_MetaG_FD_155458 | JGI IMG/M metagenome (GOLD analysis project Ga0194056, IMG submission 155458) | Anoxic zone freshwater microbial communities from boreal shield lake in IISD Experimental Lakes Area, Ontario, Canada - Sep2016-L442-13m | ecosystem: Environmental > Aquatic > Freshwater...
GTCGGAGGTCATCGACCTCACCACGGTTGAACAGCCAGTCGAGAGCATGGGCAGATTCGCTGCCGAGTCGTTGCTTGCCGTTCTCGGTCTCACTCCGCCACCCGAGCGCGCGCCTGGGTTGGTTTCCACCAGGCTCGTTTCGCGTGGATCGACCGCGCCACCGCGCGATGGGGGTTAGTTCAGGAGTTCGCTCACCCCTTTGAACAGGAAGAGACAGCCGAAGAGCAGGGCTACTCCGATTGAGAGGGCGCGGCTGTTGGTCTGCAGCCATGTCGACAGTGCGCTGATCCATCGCTGAGCTCGCCGGGGCATGAGCGCACACGCCACGATCAGGCCGATCAACACTGCTTGTGCGACCAGAATGAAGCCGAGGTAGGCACCGATCTGCGCTGGCCGAGTCAGTTCACCTTCGACGATGATGCCGAGGGCGCTGAGAGTAAAGATCCACGCCTTGGTGTTCAGTGCCACAAGTCCGGCACCGAGACCGGCTGCCTTAGGAGCAGTGACCGAATCAACCATGCGTGACCATCGCGGGGGTGCTGCATCGGGATCGGGTTCACCGAGGAGCATACGGATGCCGGCGATCACGAGCAGCAGACCCAGAACCGACAGCGCCCCAGAAACCAGCCAGTGAGTCTCTTGCGTTGTCACCTCACTCGATGCACCACTGGCCAGGAGCGCAAACAGTGCTCCTTGCAGCAAGCGCACAGAAGTCATCCCGGTGACAAACCCGACGGCCTTTCGAATACCGTGCTCTCCGCTGAGTAACTGAACTTCGATGATGAGCCAGAGAGGCATCAGCATGTTCACCGCAGCCAGTGGGAGAAGCGCGACGATTGTCGATGCCAGGTAACTCACCTCATTAGTGGGAGATCAGATTAGGTGGGTCGATCAGATTCATTGGGTAGATCGATTTCGACGACAAGGTTCGAGCGACCTGCTAATCCTCTCAGTTCTCGCCGACCTCGGCGATGCAGGGCAACGCCCCCGTCGTCGTCCCGCGTCGTTGTGCCAGCCTCGGCCCGGTATAGTTGCCGGGCAGCCGCTCATGAGCGGTTCCACTCGTCCGAGTGGCGGAATTGGCAGACGCGCTAGCTTGAGGTGCTAGTTCCCTTTACGGGGAATGGGGGTTCAAGTCCCCCCTCGGACACGTAAGGTTGAGACTGCGATAGGGCTCCGGGCGACGGCTCGGGGCCCTATCGTCTTTTCGGTCCTTCCCGGCGATCAGGGGCACGATGGCAAGCAACTGGGGCAGTGACGTCTCGCTCGTTCTACCGGTACTGGTGCTGGTCGGCCGGCCGTCCGCGGGTAGCGAGGTACTGCTGCACAATGGCGAGCCACTGTACGGCGAGGGCGCCCCGCCAAGCCTTAACCCGATGCAGAGAACGACAAAGACGGTCATCGACAGCGCAGGAAACCTCTGGGCAGTCAATAACTGGAAGAACGAATTTGGCATCGACAACCCAACCAACCCCGGCGGCGACGGTGTCGTCATCTTCGTTGGTAGTTGGCCCCTTGCTGATCGCCTTGGCGATGATCATGTTCGTCGAGAGTCTCGTGCGCCGCATCGGAAAATCGGCCGTGGATTTTGGAGTGCTCGGATCGATCGCCCTCGGCATCTCCACGCTGCCGTTCGGGATCAATCCCTCCAACCTGGAGTCGAGTCAGCACGTGTCGTACGGCTATGCCGTGTACGGGGTGGGACTGATCCTTGGCAGCGTGGCCATGCTGCTAGTTCTGGCCAGAAAAGAGGCCGATCTGGAACACTTCGTACACGACGGACATCCCGAGTGCCAGCCCGGATGCATGTGCCAGGACAACATCCACTCCTCCTTCGCCTCCATCACTATCGGCGCGCTCGGACTACTGGTCTGGGGTGTGGGCTTCCTGGGGCTCAGCGTCGACGAGTCAGGTAGCCGGTTCCACTGGCTGCTCGCGGTAGTCGGAAGCCTGCTCGTGAGCATTGCCCTCACCATGCACTTCGACCACCTCGGCAACCGCTTCGGTCGGGTCGCCATCATTACCGGAATCATCAGTGCTTACATCTGGTCGTTCGGCTATCTTCTGCAGGCGGCCAACCCAGGCGCCCTGCCGACCTCGAGCTGGTACACGTACCTCTTCCTCGCATACGGCATCGGGCACCTGCTCTCGGCCGTGTCTATGGTGTTGGTGGCGCGCCGCAAGCGCGCGCTTGAGAAGTGAGGCACTAACCCGTTCGTTGCCTATTCTTGGCTCATGTGCAGAAGCATTAAGACACTTCGTCCCCCGTACGAAGACGACGTAACCGTTGACGACATGCATGCAGCGGCCTTGCAGTACGTGCGCAAGGTCGCGGGAATGCGAGCGCCTTCAGCAGCGAATAGAGAGGCGTTTGATCGCGCGGTTGATGAAATAACTGCTGCCACGCAGTCACTGCTACGCGATCTGCAACTGAGACCCGCAAAGACTTAGACAGTCGGAAGTAGCTTCAGCCGACGCATGATGTTGAACCACTCGATGAACGTTTCTTGAGTGTCGTAGACATCAACGAGCCCGGCCTGACGCAATTTGATCGAACTGACAAATGCCGGGGCCGTTCCGTGATCGCTGACCCGATCGCGAGAGTCATAGCCGAATGCGTAGTCGGCGTAGAAGTGAGATTCGCCGAGGTACGCAGACATCGGTAGGTCGCGTAGTCCGTTGTCGCGCACGATCTCATTCCAGGTCGCCTCATGTGCAGGCATAAACTCGGCCATCGACGTGGGGTCATCAGCGCCGACCTCCGCGCCCAAAGCGGTGCCGAGTGCGGGCCACATATCGCGCCATTCGAAGACGTCGCCGTTAGTGATGTTGAAGGTTTGGTTACGGGCGGCCTCCGCAGACTCCGCCCACAGGAATGCTTTAGCCAAGAGTCGGGCATCGGTGCCCTCGGCTACATACGACGCACCACCGGGATAGCTGAAAGGTCGTCCTTCACGCGCACAGATCGAACCGTAGATTCCGATCACGGCGATGAGGTTCATCGCCGATCCGATCGCATCGCCAAAGACGAATTGCGGCCGGAAGATCGAGTAGCCAAAGCCCAATTCGGCAGCGGCGCCGGTCAGGTAGTCCTCCTGGAGCCAGTAGAAGTTCTCGTGTTGTACGCGAGGCTGGCTTTCCTTGGCTGGAATACGCAACGGGGTGACGTGTACCCCGTACGCCTTGGTTCCTTGTAGCAGTACGACGTGAGACAAACCCGATTCCGAAAGGGCGCCCACGGTATTGCGCAGCATCTGCTCGTTAGTTTCCATCTGGTCGGCGTCGCGCCAGCCAGGAATGAGTCCGGGCTTCTCAAATAGAGCGGCGTAGATGAGTTGATCAACATGGCCCAGAGACCCCAGAGCTGCACGCGTTGCGTCGGCATCGCGAAGGTCGACTGACAGATGCCGGTACGAACGGTCTGAGAGGATCATGGGCTGTCGTCGTGAAAGAGCGACGACATCCCAGCCCTGCTCAAGATAATGGTTGAGGGCAGCCTGTCCGACGAGTCCTGAGGCTCCTGCGATGACAACGGTCTTGGCCATGAGTCTCCACTTTCGTGCGACGGCCCCCCGTCAATCATCCGAGCATGCCATGAGCGCTTGCAACATGTCAGTGCGCATGGCCCAAATCACTCCACCCCGAATGCCGAACACGTTCCCGGGACAGCAGGACGCTCATCAGCCGAGGTAACCAGTACGCCCATCAAGCAACTCGCGATAGATATCGAGGTGTCCGTTGTGCCGTGCCGTCTCATCAAGCATGTGGCACAGGATCCAGCGCAGGCTTGGTCGATTGCCGCTCTCCTCGGCACGACACATCTGATCTTCAAGGGCGTATCGACTTGCGACCTCTCGGCTCTCAGCGCAGGCAGCCTCATACTCGGCTACGACTGCATCGAGGGTGTCTGCGGCGGTGAACTCAAACTCGAGGTCGGGTTCAGAATCACTCCACGCGAAAGTCACGTCATCTTGCCCGTCGAGGTGCCGCCGGAACCACCATCGCTCGACATCGGTGAGGTGACGAATGATTCCGGCCGCACTCGTCGCCGATGGTCCGAGTCGACGGGTTGCCTGTTCCCATGACAGCCCAGAAACCTTGGCGACCGCTGTGGCGCGGTTGCCGTCGAGGTGAGCCTCCATCATCTCGCGCTCGGTGCCGTTCTCCTCGTCCAATGCCATGGACAAATCCTAGGTGCTAGCCTTCGGCCGACCGTGAGCCCGCAACACTGGAGGATTTGATGAGTACCTACGCAGCGCTGCTGCTGCCTTCGGTGAACCGCGTCTACACTGACGCGGCCCTGCATCTGGTGCAGGCCGAACTCGAAGTCTTCAGTGTGCGATTACTTGGTGGTCGAATCACTGGCATCAGTACGGAGACCATCGCGGGAGTTGCCTACATCACCTTCGACGGTGTTGAACTCAGTGATCGAGACCTCAGTCTCTTGGGGAATGTCTCGGCAATCTACGCGCTGTATCAGCGGGAGAGCGACCGATTACGCCCGATAGAGCTGCGTTCGCTCGACCGCCTCGACAGCGATCTACTCACCATCATGAAGTACCCCGGTAAAACCAATGAACAGTTCACCCGACTGTTGCTCAACGTGACGCTTGCGTCCTCGCGCTTCGGGGCCGACATGCTTGACCGGCGATTCTCAGTTCTCGATCCACTCTGTGGGCGCGGAACCACGCTGAACCAAGCTCTGATGTGTGGCTTCGACGCCTACGGCATTGACGCGGATGCGCGCGATGTTGATGCGTATGCAACGTTCTTGCAACGCTGGCTGAAGGACAAGAGACTTAAACACCGAAGCGAGTACGGGCCTGTACGACGCGACCGCAAGGTTGTTGCGCGACGATTCGAGGCGACGTTTGCGGTGACGAAGGAAGACTTCAAGGATGGAGATGTTCAGCGAGTCGACGTCGTCAATACCGACACCACGAGAGCTCTGGAATTCATGCGTCCGGGCTCGGTTGACCTCGTCGTTACTGACGCTCCTTATGGAGTGCAGCATGGCAGCCGAACAGGCGGAGCAACCCTTACCCGCAGTCCACTCGAACTCATCGCTGAGGCCGCGCCCGTGTGGGCACAACTTTTGCGATCGGGAGGCGCTCTAGGAATCTCGTGGAATATCAGGGTCGCATCCAGGCGTGATGCTGTGGCCGCGGTGAGCGCTGCCGGGCTCGACGTGCTTGAGGGTGGGCCCTACGAACTGTTCGAGCATCGGGTCGATCAATCCATTCAGCGCGACGTGTTGGTGGCTGTCAAGAACTGACCGCGCGCGTGCGTGGCATCAGTCCGACGTCAGCGAGCGCAGCATTGATGAGTGCCTCGTAACGCCCTTCGGCCAAGTCGCCGAATGGGTCAGAGGTGTACCGAATCAATTCGCTGTACGGCAATCCAAATGCTGCTCGCATCGCGACGAGTCGCGCGCGCTCAGGATCATTGAGATCGACGTACCCGGCAAGACCTCGTGCTGAGCTCATCTCGCGAATTTTGCGCCAACGGCGTGGCACCACAGCAACGAGAAGGACGATGATCGGAAGCGCAGCGGTGATGATTCCAATCACTGTCGCCAGCAGGTACACGGCGTCCTGGCCCTGCTGCCCAATTGCAGCAAGATTGCCGCCCGTGCTCTGCCCCACCGACGCAAACACATCGCCGATCGACCCACCGACTACAGGAACGTTACTGATCGCCTCACCGACTGAGTTGAACCCACTCTGGATGCCGGTCCCGGCGGCACTCACTCCCGTGCCGAGCACGGCCAGCGCGGAAACGAGGTCGTGCACCTGAATGCCAATCCAGATGAACAGCACGATGAGTGCGACGACGAACAGGTCGAGCAAAACCTGTCGGGTACGTGCGCCGGGGATGTCTGGGTACAAGGTGAGGTGTTGCCACATGTCCGCAAGCCTAGAGTGCGAGAGGCGACTTTAGCCGTGGATGATCAACCACACGGCGGCAACTCCACTCAGGCTTAACACCGCAGCTGAGAAGAATGTTTGACTCATCCGTGGGTAGAGCCACACACCCAGTCCCGCCCCCAGCAACAAGAAGGGGAGAAACCATAGGTCGGCGCGGAGAGATTCCGTCGTGATCGTGCCCAGTCCGAGTGCAAACGGCACCTTGGTGATGTTGACGATTGCCCAGAACCATGAGGAGGTTCCGAGAAAGGCCAGCATGGGTACGCGGATCTTGAGTAAATACAGGGTCATTGCTGCGCCACCGGCATTTGCGGTCATGGTGGTCATGCCGGCGAGCGTTCCGTAGAAGCCAACTGCTACTTGCCGGGACAGTGGTGTCGATGAATCGGCCGCGTGTTCGCCCTGCCTTCTGCGGCGTACCTCAAGCAGCACCGACGCAAGAATCAGCACTCCGAGGATGCGTGACAGGGAAGTGCGGTCGAGGAATGCGAAGAGCGCTGCGGCACCGATCAGCCCGACAAGCACCCACGGTAGGAGGCCCAGGATGATGCGCCAATTCGCGCCGCGACGATAGCGCGACAATGCGATCACGTCGCCGACGAGGAGAAGCGGAAGTGCAAAACCTGAGGCAGCCGCGGGACCAAGCGCAGCCGCGAGCAGTGTTCCAGCCAGAATGCCGCTGCCGGGAAGGGCCGTCTTACTGACGCCATAGATCATCGAAGCAAGTCCGACAATCGCCACCAGTACGAAGGTCCACGACTCGGGCACTCGTGCAGCCTATGGAGACTGCACGAGTGCGCGAACAGCAGGTTAGGCGCGGAGCGCTGCCGCGAGTTCGGCGAATTCCTCGACCAGCAAGTTCATATCCGCAGAGGTGTGAGCGAGCGACACGAGCCATTGCTCATCGAGTCCGGGAGGGGTGAGAATTCCACGGTTGACGCCCCAGAGCCAACTGAGCTCAGCGATAGCGAAATCAGTGCGCTTGTAGTCGCGGTAGTTGCGCACAGGAGCGGATGCCCACGTCACGGCGCCCTTGACGCCAAATCCGACCGTGTGGGCCGGAAGAGCGTTCTCAACGATGACAGCGTCAATCGCCCGCATCGCTTCCTCGTTCAGTGACTCAGCGGCAGCGAGAGCATCTTCGGTGCACACCTCGTCGACGGCCATTGCGGCGGCCATCACGAGCGGGTTGCCGTTGTAGGTGCCGAAGTGTGGCATGCGGTTGTCGACGACTGCCTGCATGTACTCGGCCTTACCACCGAACACTGCGAGCGGAAGTCCGCCGCCGATGCTCTTGGCCAGAGCCACGAGGTCGGGGGTAACTCCCAAGCGTTGCGAGGCTCCCCCGTGTCCAGCGGTGAGGCCGGTCTTGACCTCATCGAACACGAGCAGAACTCCGTACTTGTCACACAGTGCGCGCACACCCGCCAGGTAACCTGCGTCTGGCACCACGATCGAAATGTTCTCGAGCACCGGTTCCAGGACCACTGCGGCAATTTCGCTGGAGTGCTGAGACAGGATCTGCTCAAGGCGCTCGAGGTCGTTGTAGGGCACCACGTGCACGGTGCCGGCCTCGACATCAAAGGGGGTTACCGGAGTCGGCGCGTTTTCGGGACCAGCCTCGGAAACGTCGGGCTTCACCGACACCAGCAGTGCGTCATAACCGCCGTGGTATCCGCCCTCGATCTTGACGATGCCGTGGCGTTGTGTGTAGGCGCGTGCGGTACGTACCGCATACATGGTCGCCTCAGTGCCAGAGTTGGTGAAGCGCAGCATCTCAAGGCCAAAGCGCCGTTGGAAACGCTCGGCAACCTCCGTCGCTGATGGTGACGGCGTGACGAACAGAGTGCCAACCTCGAGGGCTCGGGTGACCTCAGCAACCACGACTGAGTTCAGGTGGCCGACCAGCATGGCACCAAAACCCATCGAGAGATCGAGCAACTTGTTGTCGTCAACATCGGTGAGCCAGGCACCCTTGGCAGATTTGATCGAAATCGGGTAGGGGTCCCAGTATTGGAATGATGAGGTGACGCCCATCGGAAGCGAGTCGCTGGCGCGCTTGTTGTGCAGTCCAGATTCGACCGTGGTGGTCGTAAATCGGGCCCACTCCGCGGCGGTGAGTTCCGCGACGCGGGCGGGATCAAGTGGTATCGACGAGGTGGGCACCTTGCGCCAGGTAGCGGGATCGTTGTCGGGCCACGTTACTGCCGTCTGCACTCGCTTGCTCTCGTCTAGGGTCATCACTTGCGCCTCTCCAGACGTCCCGGGTTGGGACGTTCACAGGTCAGACTTTACCAATGCCGACTGCGGTTTGGAGGCTTCAGCCCCTCTTCTGAGGAAGTCACGTGGCTGGATGGACAGGTGCTAACGGCACTACCGGGGCGGGGACTGGCTGTCCGCACGTGCTGGGCGCGGGCTTACCGGTGAACCTGTCGGTCGCCCACGCGATGAAGGCGGGTCCTCCCGCCAAAACGGCATTTTGGTGGACTACTCCCCCGAGCCACAGAGTCTGCAGCCGAACCCCTGCCTCACACCACTGGTTGTTCAAGAGCGCATTGGACGAAGCCAACACGACGGTGTCGGCGGTTCCCTGAGCAAGGAACATGGCCATTCCTGCGGGTGGCGGACTCGGAGTTTGCTCCGCGATGACGGCACTCCACGCGGCATCATGATTGGGATCGCTGCTCAGAAACGATCGCCCCAGTTGATCTTGAACCACGCCGACTATTGCTCCCTCGACAACGCATCTGCTTAACAGGGTGTCGAGATTTCTCATTCCGTACTCACTGACCGCCGGTGCCAAGTTGAGTTTGGGATAATTCGTGCTCCACGATGCGTAGCCGTACGGTCCGACGGCCCAGCCCACTGCGGTATTCCATTGCTGGCCGAAGATCTCGGCCAATTCTGCCGCCGGTGCGGCGGCCCCAACTCCAACCAGATGCAACTCAGGAGCAAGTGCTGCTGCCCGGCTGGCAGTCGACAGGGCAGCATGACCACCCGCCGACGAACCCCACACCACCCACTCCTTACCTACAAGAGATTGAGCAAACTGCTGGGCCGCGCGCACGCTGTTGACAACATCGCGCGCTTCCTGATCTGCGATGAGGTAGGTCGCTGGGCCCTCTACTCCGAGTCCAAGAAAATCGGTCGCGGTGACGACCCAGCCCGCCTGCAGCGCGGGATCGAGCCATTCGGATTCGGTGTTAGTGGAGTTGCGCGAGGGCGCGCACTGGGGAGCGAGTCCGACCGTGCCGTGCGCGTAGGCCAGGACTTTGCGCCCACCTGAAGGAACTGGTGCCGTCGGAATGAAGATGCGGCCGCTCACGGCCACGGGCTTTCCTTGCGCGTCGATGCTTGTGTACACGATGCGGTAGCCGGTGCCGCCCGGCACCGAGTAGCCAAGTGGTTCGGACCGAATGATCGCACCGGGGGTCACGGGAATGGGCATCGTGATTTCGTAGAAGGGGTCAAGCGCGGCGGCTGCGTTGTTCTTCTCACGAGAATGCACGAAAAGCGCCGTTGAGAAGACGAGGGCAGCAAGCACGATCAGCACTATCGCAGCCACGCCGATGGACCTCAGACAACCAAACCGATCGTTGGGCTGGACGGACCCTGACATGGTGTGACGCTAGCAGCCGCCCTACCCGTCCGCGTCATTACAGCCTGTGAGGCAGTGAGCGGATTACCCTCACGCTATGGACGTCAGCGGGTTCCTGCTTCTCACCGGGCTGGGGCTTGCTGTCGCCGCGGGTCTCAACGCGTATATCCCCCTTCTCATCGCCGGGCTCTTGGCGCACTTTGGCGTGATTCACCTCGCGAACCCGTATGACCTGCTCGCTTCATGGCCAGCGTTGATCATCTTGATCGCACTGCTGGCGGTTGAGATTGTCGCTGACAAAGTTCCAGCGATTGATTCGTTCAACGACGTGGTGCAGACACTCGTGCGGCCAGCATCGGGTGCCGTGCTCTTTGCCGGGGCCATCGCGCCCAATAGCGACTGGAGTCAGGCGCTAGGACTGATCGCCGGACTGGTGACAGCCGGATCCGTGCATGCGGTGAAGACTTCGGTACGTCCGGTGGCGAACGTGGCAACAGGCGGGATTGCAGCGCCGGTTCTCAGCACCGTCGAGGATATTTTCTCGGTGGTCATGTCGTTCGCTGCGATTCTCTTTCCATTGCTGGTGATCGTGTTGATCGTGGTGTTGGCGTGGCTTGCGTGGAGGGCGCTACAGCGAATTCGACGGGCAGCCGGTAGAACAGCGCCGACCTAAAGGCTCCTACGACGACAGCTATCCGAAAAGCCGGTCAACCAGTTGACTGATCAAATCGACCCACGCCTGTTCATCAACGTGTTCTGGGCTGATGTCATCGACAACCTTGCCCAGTGTGTAGGCCTGAACCAGAACGGCTGCGGCGTGCGGATCGAAGTTGGTGTTCATCCAGCCCTTCGACTGCGCCTCGCGAAAGAGGTCAACGAGAGCCCCGGTAACGCGTTGCTGTTCGACTCCGAGCGCAACTCGGAACCGATCGCTGCTGCCGGCCATGCCGGCCGAACGTGCGCGCTCATACCTGTTTGCTGCCAGGTCGCGACCTTGAGTAGCAAGGGTGACCTGTTTGATGCCGTCGAAAAACGCGTCGCGCGTTTCGGACAGTGCGACCACTTCGACAATCGCCTCAATGGATAGATCAACTGTCGCGCTGAATCGGTAGACGAGAGCGGCTTCGATGAGATCGTCTAAATCCGCAAAGTGGTGGTAGAGCGAACCCCGCGAGATTCCAGAGCGGGTAAGAACCTCTTCAACATGCACTTTGTCGGGGCTACCGCCGTCGAGTAGGGCAACGGTGGTCAGGATCAGTCGTTCCCGAGTGGGATGCATGGGCTGGGGCACAGTACTTAGCGTACGGACTGCTGGTTGTGGAGGTGTGGCAGACGCTAACGTTGCCCCACGTCCCGTGACGTTCTGGAGGAAGCAATGCTGTCCATATTCTGCTCACCGTCGCGTTATGTTCAGGGTCCGGGCGCCAGCCGACAGCTTGGCACTCAGATGCGAGCGATCGGCCTTGAGGGTCCAGTCTTTGTGCTGGCAAGCGCACGCATTGAAGACCTCCTAGGGGCTACCTGGGCTGAGAGTTTCGCCGAGGTGGGCCTGGAATTTGTCATCGGGCGATTCGGTGGTGAGTGCAGTGAGGATGAGATCGCACTAGGTGTCGCTGCGGCCACGGCATGCAACGCGCGAATTGTCGTCGGCGTCGGAGGCGGCAAAGCGTTGGATGCAGCGCGGGCCGTCGCAAGCCGACTGGGAATCTCGATCGTCAATTGCCCCACACTTGCCTCAAGCGATGCTCCGTGCAGCGCTCTGTCGGTTGTCTATGCGGCAGACGGCACGGTTGAGAGTTATCAGTTCTACCCACGAAACCCGGCGTTGGTGCTGGTCGACACCTCCGTCATTGCTCAGGCACCGCGGCGGCTTCTGGTTTCTGGAATGGGTGACGCATTGGCCACGTGGTTCGAGGCGCGCACGGTCATCGAGGCCCGTTCACCAAACCAAGTGAAAGGGTTGACGACTGCATCTGCTGGCGCTCTCGCTGAACTCTGCTACCGCACTTTGCTGGCGGATGGTGTCGCCGCCGCTCGATCGGTTGAGGTGCAGGCGGTGACCCCCGCACTCGAGCGAATCGTGGAGGCCAACACTCTGCTCTCGGGTCTTGGTTTTGAATCCGGAGGGCTCGCAATCGCGCATTCGGTGCATAACGGCATCACCACGGCACCGGGCTCCCACGAGTATCTTCACGGTGAGAAGGTGGCATTCGGTTTGCTCGTGCAACTTGTTGCCGAGGGTCGGCCCACGCACGAACTCGATGAAGTGATTGCCTTCTCGACATCGGTCGGACTCCCCACCCAACTGTCACAGGTAGGAATGAGCGCCAACGCAACCGACGAACTGTGGGCGGCAGCTCAGCGCACCGTGGAGCCGGGTGAGACAGCCCATCACGAGCCTTTCGAAGTAACAGCTGAGCTCATTTACGACGCGATGCTCGCTGCCGATCGGTACGCCGCAGGCTGACATGGCTCGACTCTTCCTTCAAGTTCCCGCGGTCGATGCCGCTCTGGCTACCCCGGCCGGTCGGGATCGTGTCGTCGACGGAGTGCGGGCGTTCGCACTCATCGTGGTGGTCGCGGGTCACGGCCTGATGGGCGTGGTGGCGTGGAGCGCCGAAGGTCCGCGTGTCGGCAACATCCTGTCCGCGCTTCCCGCTCTCAAGGGCATCACGTGGGTGCTTCAGGTGATGCCCCTGTTGTTCTTCGCCGGTGGAGCAGCGAACGCTATTTCGTGGGATCGGCGAGGTGCCAAGAACGACACGTATGCCCAGTGGGTGTGGGCACGAGCGGCACGTCTATTGCGTCCCGCGTGGTTGTACCTCGCTGCGTGCGCGCTTATTGCCACGTTGGTATCGCTGTTCACGACGGCCGCCTATTCCGATGCACTCTTGGGTGTCATTACGCAGCTGTTGTGGTTTCTGGGCGTCTATCTGGTCGTGACGGCCCTCACTCCTCTGTTCACGATCCTGAGCCCTCTGCGAGCCACCGCACTGGTGTTGGGGCTGGTGGCAATCAGCGGCGCCGTTGATGTGGCGCGTTTTCACTGGGGTTGGCCAATGGCGATCGGCATCCTCAACTTCGTCATTGTGTGGTGCGTTCCGACCTATCTCGGAGCACTTCGATCACGAGGGGTTCTCGCGCGGGTACCTGTCGTGGCGCTCGCGATTGTGGCAGCCCTCGCGCTGGGATTGTGTGCACTTCTCATTCGTATCGGTCCTTGGCCGCTGTCGCTCATCGGGCTTCCGGATGAACCCATCGGCAACATGGCACCGCCGACTGTGATCTTGGCGCTGCACTCGGTGGTCTGGGTGTGCGTCATCACCGTGTTCAACAGGCCGCTCACCGCTCTGCTACACCGGGCGGCCGTGTGGCAACGGGTGGTCGGAATCAACCTGTGCGCGATGACCCTGTACTTGTGG
>Ga0194056_10001443_pt1 | contig 12938 bp, 2 predicted proteins | sample SepL4413m_MetaG_FD_155458 | JGI IMG/M metagenome (GOLD analysis project Ga0194056, IMG submission 155458) | Anoxic zone freshwater microbial communities from boreal shield lake in IISD Experimental Lakes Area, Ontario, Canada - Sep2016-L442-13m | ecosystem: Environmental > Aquatic > Freshwater >...
GAGAAGTGGGATTCTTTCCAACCGACTCCTGCCGTGAACAATAACAACGATTATGATTTTTGGGCACTCCGCGCCCGGCTTGGCGTACTACTCACGACCGCCTTTGTCGATGGCTATGCCCAAGCTCAATATACCGGCCTTTACGGTCTTCCCAATAACGCGGTTGCCGTTCCTGGCGGTGCCTTGGGCTTGGGGGCGGCTTATTTTTCAGAGAGTCAGTCCACGACATCGCCAAGCAATGTTTTTTTAAAACAGGCTTATCTAAACTTAAAATTTGCGCCGCTTGGATTGCCTGGAATGTTTTTAAAAGTCGGTCGGTTCGAACTTCTGGACGGCATGGACTACAAAACCGGCGATGACAAGTTTGACGGGCTAAAGTTGTCGCGTGTTTCGCAACGTCTTATAGGGCCGATTGGATTCACCCATATAACGCGAGATTTCGATGGCTTTTCCGCAGTTTATGATAAAACCGCTGTCAATGTTACAGTGAGCGGCGTCCGACCCACCCAGGGAGGCTTGAATATCCAGGCACAGGACGAGATTACCGCTGTCAACCTGCTTTATACGGCACTGACCAGCAAAAAAGATAAGCTGTTGCCGGATACCGAAGGCAGGCTCTTTTATATTTATTACGGCGATGACCGTCATACCCAAGTGGTCGATAACCGTCCGGTTACTGATAGACCCTTCCTTAACCAGCAGAATTTAACCATTCACACCCTTGGAACCCACTTGCTGACGCTCAAGCCTTTGGGTTCGGGCAGTATCGACGGCCTGTTATGGGGCGCTTACCAGTTCGGCAATTGGACAGACCAAACCCAAGAGGCTTGGTCGATCGATGCTGAAGCAGGTTATCAATGGGATAAACTGCCCTTTAAGCCCTGGCTGCGTGCCGTCTATTCCCTAAGCTCGGGCGATGATAATCCTCGCGACGGCAAACACAAAACCTTTTTCGAAATCCTTCCCAGTACCCGCGCTTATGCCAAGTTTCCCTATTTTAGTCTAATGAACCTGCAAGATGCGCTCGTCGAAATGATCGTCGCACCGACCCAAAACATTAAAGTTGCCATCAATTTACATCATCTGTCACTGGCTAATTCAAACGACCTTTTCTACGCGGGCGTGGGAGCAACCTCGCGTTCAGGTTCGTTCGGTTATCAAGGGCGCTCCTCGGGCGGTAACAGTAACGTGGGTGAATTGGTGGATATAAGTTTTACGCAAAAGCTCAACAAACAAGTGTCATGGGCTGCCTATTATGCCCATGCTTTCGGCGGCAATGTTCTTCAAAACAGTTATCAAGGCAAGCAAGATGCTGATTATGCCTTCGTAGAGTTCAACCTGACTTTCTGAAGCCCTTTTATCCGCTAATATTAATTCACCACGAAGAATATTAATTCACCACGAAGACACGAAGAACACGAAGAAAAACCAAAGAAAATCTTCGTAAGTACTCTCCTCCCCCTTTGAAAAAGGGGGATTGAGGGGGATTTATCTAATAAAATCTCCCCTAACCCCTCTTTTTCAAAGAGGGGGACTGAATACTTACAAATCTTCGTGTTCTTCGTGTCTTCGTGGTGAAATGTCTTAACTTGATGTCTATTCGCTAACCCGACACTTAACCTAAATTTGTGGAGTTTTTCACCAGTTGCAGGCTATTGATTAAATCCGTTACCGCGTTTGTCAAGGCATCGGTCATGGCCTGATAATCAGCCGACTGGCCGCTGCGTGCAGCTTGTTCCAACACGCTGGCACAGTCTTTTGCCGATGCGGCAAAAAAACAGGCGACCGCTCCTTTAATGGTGTGCGCCGCTCTAGCCAAGACAGGCAGATCACCTTCCGTCTGAGCCCTGGATAATTCAGCGAGTTGTTTGGGGCCTTCTATTAAAAACAGCGCTATCATTTCGTCCAGCAACGCGCTGTCACCATCCAGGTTGTCAAGCGCGGCGGTGGCGTCCCAAATAGCCTGGTCACTTGCACTTGCTGCCGGAGCAACACTTAAAGGCGGCGTCATTTCCGCCGGTTGATTTCCTAATCGACTGGCCAGCATGGCCGTCAATTGCTCGGTGACAACGGGTTTACTTAAATAATCATCCATCCCGGCGGCCAGACATTTTTCCCGTTCGCCATCCAGAACATTAGCGGTGATCGCTATCACGGGTTGACGCGGACTGCCCAGGCGGGCTTCCAGCAAGCGCAGTTTAGCGGTGGCGGCATAGCCATCCAGCACCGGCATTTGACAATCCATTAAGATCAAATCATAGCTGCTGTGCGCCAACTTATCCAAGGCAAGCTGGCCATTTTCGGCCAAATCCGGAACAATATCGAATTTGGCCAGCTTGGCGACAATAACTTTTTGATTGACTTTTTCATCTTCGACCACCAGCACTTTTTTGCCCTGATAACTGGGCCGTTGAATAGCTATCCGTTCCGGTTTCGGGATTGCTGCCAAGCCACCCTGCAAGGCATTAACCATGGCCTCGAAGAGTTGCAATTGACGCACGGGTTTCATTAGGTGTTGGACAATCCCGGTGCCTTGATAATCGGCCTGCTCAAGTTGGTCACCCGATGACAATAAAATAATCGGCAGGTTCGCTAAAGCGGGTGTTTGGGCCAGGGTTTTTGCCAGGGTTAAGCCATCCATCACCGGCATCTGCATGTCCAGCAAAATTAAATCATACCCGCCGCCTTGTTGGACTGAGGTCTGCAAGTGTGTCAGCGCGGTGCTGCCATTATCGGCCTCGCTGACCGCCATCCCCCAACGGTTTAGATAGATACTCAGGATGTAACGGCTAGTGGCGTTATCATCAACAATCAGCACACGTTTACCGAAAATATGCCAAGAGCTGGTAACGGGTTCGACGCTTTTACAAGGCGTCAGCGGCAAGGTGAACCAAAAACGCGAGCCTGCGCCGGGGATGCTGTTCACGCCGATAGTGCCGCCCATTAGCTCGACCAGTTTCTTGCTGATCGACAAGCCCAGACCGGTACCGCCAAAGCTGCGTGAAGTGCTGCTGTCAGCCTGCGAAAACGGCTTGAATAACTGTGCCTGTGCGGCCGGCGAAATGCCGATGCCGGTATCCTGCACTTCAAAGCGCAGCCCGACCTGATCATCAGCAAAGGCGGATGCGGTGACGCTGACCGATACTTCGCCCCGCGCAGTGAATTTAACGGCATTACCGGTTAAATTGGTCAGCACTTGACGAATGCGCAGGGGATCGCCCCGCCAGCACAAAGACAGCGTTGGGGGCACTATACAGTTTAGCTCCAGACCCTTGGCATGGGCTTGTGTAGCCAGCTCCGCGCAACAGTCATCAACCAGATCAAACAAATTAAAATCAATCTGCTCCACCTCAAATTTACCGGCCTCCAGCTTGGAAAAGTCCAGAATATCGTTGATGATGCCCAGCAAGGTCTCCCCCGAGCTATACGCGGTATCAAGCCAATCCCGCTGGACAGGCGTCATGTCGGTTTCGCACAGCAAATCCAGCATGCCCAACACGCCATTCATGGGGGTGCGGATTTCATGGCTCATGTTGGCCAAAAACTCCGATTTTATCCGCACCGTATCCTCGGCCATTTCCTTGGCTTTAAGCAAGGCATCGGTCGCCTCGTGCTCCAGGGTCATATCGTCGATGAGCCTAACTGTACCTTTTTCAGGATCGTTGCTATCCAGGGCTTGCCCTGAAAGCCTGGCCCAAAAAAGACTGCCGTTCTTGCGGACGAGCTGCTGTTCGAAGCGAAACTTGTCACTCGCGACCGCCTTGACGCTTGTTTGATAAGCCGCTTCATCCGGGTAAAGCAGACGTATCGGCATGCCGTCGAGTTCGCCGGAGGCGTATCCAAGAATGTCTTCCAGCTTGCGGTTACAGCGCATGATAACGCGATCCTTGAGGAGCGCGATACCCAAGGTTGCAGAATCGAAAATGGCGCGTTCTTCTGCATTGGCGATCTGCAAAGTTTCATCCAACTGCCGCTGAATTTCCATTTGCCTGTCCAGTTCCCGTTCCATTTCTATCCGCTCGGTGATGTCGTAAAACCAACCCAGCACGGCATCCTTGCCTTGATACAGCATCGGCATGTAGGATGACAGCGCCCAGAACTTTGAGCCGTCGTCCGGATTGCGAAACTCAATCTGGCTGTTGAGAACGGGATTGCCCTGTGCCAGTTCCACCACTATCGCCTGATAATCTTCCGCGTCGGCGTAATAGCGCTGGGGATTGACATCCAAAACCTGTGGATTATTGATCAGCTTGGCGTAACTTGGGTTATAAAACACTAACTCGCGCCCCTGATTAACGGTAATGCAGATGCCGATAGGACTCACTTTAAGGATGTCCAGCAGGCGCTGTTCACTCTCAATGATCTGCTTTTCGTATTGCTTGAGATCGGTAATATCCTCTTTTACAGCGACGAAGCCGATGATGACCCCCAGATCATCCTTGATGGGTGATATGGATGTCTGTTCCCAGAAGGGCTCACCGCTCTTCTTTATGTTGTGGAATTGTCCCCGCCAAACCTCGCCGGAAAGGATAGTGTTCCAAAGCTCCTGGTACGAATCCGAAGTAAGCTCCCCTGACTTGAGAATCCGGGGATTCTGGCCCAAGGCTTCGGTAAAGGTATAGCCAGTCACCTGACAGAACATCGGGTTGACATATTCAATGGCACCCGTAATATCGGTCATGACGATAGTGGCGGGGCTTTGTTCCACGGCGACGGAAAGCTTGCGCAGCTTGTCATCGGCTCGTTTGCGCTCGGTGATGTCTTCCATAACCAGGAGAATAATATGTGAGCCGATTCCCTCCCGAACAATCTCCCTGGCGTTAAGCAAAATAAATTTTCGCCCAATACCGGGAAAGTCGTGTTCGACTTCATAATTATTGAACACAGTGGCGTTGGGAAGAATATCCTCAATGAGCACACGCAGCTTGGGAATGTCCCATTGCCGGTCACCGAGGTCGTAAATGAAATTCCCGATGGTTTTTTCGGGCGTCACTTTGAAGGTATCGTAGAAACTGTGATTGGCGGTCAGAATTTTGAGGTCAGAATCCAGCACCACGAGTGGCTCACGCATGGTTTCCACAATGTTTTCGGCATATTCTCTGGCGACCTGGATGGCCGCAGCCGCCTGCCATCGTTCACTGATGTCCAAAAATGTGACCACCGCCCCGACAACCTTTCCGTCCTGGATTTGTGGATACGACCAATACTCGGCAGGAAAACAAGTGCCGTCAGAACGCCAGAGCACCTCGTCGTCTACATGCATACGTTCGCCTTTATGGAACCCCTGAAAGATGCGGCATTCTTCAACGGGAAAGTGCGTACCATCGGCGTATTTTCCGTGAATTTGCCAATGCATGTTCTTGCCGAGCAGATCATCGGGATGCTGATAGCCGGTCAGACTGAGACAAGCACTGTTGCAGAAGGTGCAGTCACCGTTCATGTCCATGCCGTATATCGCTTCGGCAGTGGAATTCAGCAGCAGGTGGATCTTTTCTTGCGCCTGCCTGATCTCGGTGGTCAAGCCTTCGGCGATGTGGTCGGCGTTGTCTTGCGTGTTGATTACCGAACGCATCAACCCGAACAGCAGGCCACTGAGTGCAAGGCCGCCCGCCAGAACTGCCCATGCCGGCGCGAAATCGATGGCAGATAACTGTACGGTGTGGTCAAGCGCCAGCAGCCACTGATGGCCGTTAAAATCGATCATCCGCTGCTGGTAGAACAGCGACGGCACATCCGCTGTGCCGGCCGGTTGGCTATCGTACAACAGACTGGCAGGCGTTGCCTCCCGTCCATCGTAGATAACCAGTTCAATGGTTTTGCCTTCGTGGTTAACCCAGTCGGCCAGTATGCCGGTCATGAGATCGTTCATGCGGTAAGGGCTATAAGCCCAGCCGACCAGTGCCGACCGCCGCTGTTCAACCGTGTCCACCGGTGTGCCGTTGCGATAAACAGGGACATACATAAGAACGCCGGCCTGAACGTCAGTGCCGGTCTCCTGCACCAGTTCAACCTTGCCGGACAATGCCGCCTCTCCGGTGTCGCGTGCCTGATCCATGGCGGATCGCCTGACCGGTTCGGTATACATGTCGTAACCGAAAGCACGCAGGTTACGGTCGCGAAAAGGTTCCAGGTAGATGATGGACGTATAAACGGCACGCTCGCCGGGTGGTTTTACGGTATAGTCGGGAAAACCCTCGCTACGAATCTTGGCAATGTGGTCGGCAAGCTGATCAGCAGTGATGACTTGTGTAAACCCGATTCCTTGCACGCCGACAACACTTTGCTTTGCTTGCAATTTCTCGATGTAGGCTTGCCACTCGTTGCGCTCAACAGAAACGGAGGCTGCAAAAAGGGCGCCGCCACCCCGAAGAATCAGTGCGTAAGCACCCAGGCGCTCCTGGATTTTGAAGCTGACCTGATCGCAGCTAAAAGCGAACTGACGCACCGCCGCTTGTTCAATGTTCTGCTTGACCTGAAGGCTGGTGAACACGGTCACCAGCAACCCGGCACAGAGTATCGCCCAGGCGAATCCTGTTTTTTTGAATAAACGGCCTTTAAACATAGGATATGGAATCCGTCGTAAAGTGGTTAAGTTTTGGAGATAGTGTGCCAATACCCGGAAATCTGCCAACTTTTAACATAACGGCGAGCGTGGGCAATCAATGCGCAATCGTTCTAGTATACGTCCAACCCAAGTAACATTGAAACTCAGTGGGTAAAATAAATGGCGAGGTCTTAAACCAGCAAGGAAGTAAATATTCACCTCCCCCTTTGAAAAAGGGGGATCGAGGGGGATTTATCTAATAAAATCTCCCTTAACCCCTCTTTTTCAAAGAGGGGGACTGAATAACTACGCAAGGAATATTGATAAATTTGTAGAGGTCAGGCTTTGCCTGACCTCCAGATTAACATGCCTGGTGGTAGAGTGCGCATCGCGCACCTAAAATCGCATTCACTAAGGTAACCCTGACTTGTTTTCGGACAGTCTCTTAGCCAACATGCCATTAATTTTTTTTAGCAAATCAGCGGGTTTATAAGGCTTTATAATGTAAGCTTTTATGCCTGCGTCAATCGCTTCTTTAACCTTATTGATTTCTGATAAGCACGTCAGCATAATGAAAGGCGTTCCTGCTAATTTCGGCTCTTTTTGTACCGCTTTAAAAAATTCCAATCCACTCATCATCGGCATGTCCCAGTCGCAAACCACCAGATTAACATGGTCTTTTTGCATCAATTTTAGCGCCTCCTGTCCATTCGGTGCATCAGAAACATAAACAAAACCGGCGTCTCGCAAAATAGCCGTGGTCAGACTACGCACGAATGGATCATCATCGACAATCAGAATTTTATTTTGTAGCCGTTCTTTTGGCGCATCCATTACTGTTTCAGCTGCCTCGCAATTTAAGTGCGTTGTTGGCTGCGGTATGATATTCAAGGCCAATGCCCAGGATTCCACCGCCCAATAGGCAAGCTCTTCTTCAATGACGGCAACATCATGCAACTGTTGTGCTAAACGGTATAATTCCATATCGATAGGGATTAACACGCTGGGGTGTAATAATTCCTGCGTGACTTTCCGCTCCAACGCCGTAATGAGTAAATTGACCTCTAAACAATGCTCTGGTGCCAAATCACTTAACAGGTCTTTAAGGTGTTTCGGTTCAGCAATAATCGATTGACCGTATTCCTTGATAAGGAAACACAATTGGGAGCGGGGATGTTGTTCCGGCATTTTAGTTTTCTTCGTTAAATTAATTATGGGTGAGTTTCGAGAGCGTGTAAAACCGGGGAGGCCGCTATCAAGCCGTTAACAAAAAAAGTTGAAATGCAATAAGCAAACATCACGTTGGGAGAAAGCCTTAAGATAAAGCAATAATCGCTTGCGCGTATTGCGTGAATGAAATTGAGGCGGGTGGATTAGAATTCTTTTCACAGTCAGAAACAAAGAGTAGGCAATTATTGTAATGTATGACTTTTGCTCTTGGTTTTCAACTTATTTTATTAACGGCTTGGGCTGCCATGCAACCTTTTTTATTTTTTCATCATTCGCCGCCCGAAAGCCGGATTACCCACCGACTTTCAGGCTCCATGGTGTAGCCGTTACTGGTGGAATTTAGGCGGGTAGCGGCAAGGCCGCCAAGACCGTCAACTCATGGCTAATGGCATCAATTTCAGGACGAAGATCATTACTGCCCAGAGGCGAGTCTTTACTTTCCTGCAACTTGATTTCCAGATCCCCTGCCAAAACAGACAAATTTTCGATGCCCAACATTCCAGCCGAACCTTTGATGGTATGCGCCAAACGCAACGCTTTGGTATAATCATCATTGTCCAGACTCTCTGTCAGTAGCGTCATATCATTTCCATGCACCTCGACAAACAGACTTAATAAATTAAGGTACTTATCCACATTTCCACGTAGCGCCGCCAGTCCCATTGCTACGTTAAGCCCTGGAACATCAAACAAAAACGCCAGAGGATTTGTGGCGGTAGTGTCGGATACGAGCATTGGCTTTGCTGTATTTAAACTCTCTTTAATAACGCTTGTCTCTGGGCTGTTTTGCCCGGACAATGCCGGGGGCGATAACCACTTCAGCAAGGTGCTATAAAATAAATCCGGCTCTACCGGCTTGGCGACAAAATCGTTCATACCCACTTCCAGACAAGCACGACGATCTTCATCGAACACCCCCGCTGTCATGACCAGAATTGGTTTTTTCGCCCATTTCGGCAAGACGCGAATGGCACGAATAGCTTGAAGCCCGTCCATAACAGGCATCTGAATATCCATCAGGATCAAATCATAGTCATTGGCTTGAGCTTTCACCAACGCTTCCAGACCGTTTTCTGCGGTATCCACCGCCAGTCCCACGCACTGAAGCAATTCAACGACCACTTCGCGGTTAATTGCATTATCTTCTGCCAGCAAAATTCGGGCACCGCTGTGATACCCGCGCAGCTGCGCCTCGGCATTGGTAGTTATGGTGGGGAGCAATAAGGGTGATAGAGGAATAATACCGCCATGCCCCCGTTGCAGCCGAGCAGTAAACCAGAAGGTACTGCCCACGCCTTGGGTGCTCTCGACGCCAACATCACCCCCCATCAGTTGCGCCAGTCGCTTGGTGATGGCGAGTCCCAGTCCGGTGCCTTCGTATTTGCGCGTGGTTGAAATGTCAATCTGCTCAAACACCTTAAATAACCGTTCTATCTGGTCAGGTTCAATGCCGATACCGGTGTCTGAGACTTCGAAACGAACCAGTAATCCATCAAGACGGTCTTCCAGCAACTTGGCATGCACGATGACTGCGCCCGTATCGGTAAATTTAATGGCATTACTCAGATAGTTAAGCAATATCTGATGCAATCGTAAAGGGTCGCCAAACAACCACAAGGGAACGTCATCGAATTCAATATTGATATCGAGCCCTTTATCGCGTGCTGACTCACCGATAATAGAGATGATATTGTTAAGCACCGCAGAAAGATCAAAGTCAGAGCTTTCAATTTGTAGCTTGCCCGCTTCAATCTTTGATATATCCAGGACATTGTTAATGATCGATAGTAGATGCCGACTGGCACCCTCGATTTTATCCAGTCTTATCGCCTGCGCTGGCGTAACCCCTGCCCTGCGTAGCAAATGATTTAGACCGATAATTGCATTCATGGGCGTGCGAATCTCATGGCTCATGTTGGCCAGAAACGCTGATTTGGCAAAATTGGCTTTTTCAGCGGTGAGTTTGGCGCCCTCAAGCTCGACATTTTTTTCCTCCAGCAACTGATCCAGATGTTTTCGTTCGGTGATGTCGCGTGCTGCGGCAAACACGCCTTGAAGCCGCCTTTTTCGATCGTAGAAGGTCGTCGCATTGAAAGAGACTACTGTTTTTTTGCCGGCCCAATCGCGTGCGGTAAGTTCGTAGTTGGTAATGGTTCTTTCGCTGAGTACCCGGTTAATTGCGGTTTCCGCCTGCTCCGGATCAGTGAAGTGATCCTTGAAGGGAGCGCCGATCAATTCGTCACGCGTACAGCCGGTCAACGTCTCCATTTGTCGGTTAACATCGGTAACGATACCGCTCGGATCGGTAGTCATCAGCGCATCAATGTTGGCTTCGAAAAGAGATCGGGTATAAAACTGATGGTCGCGTAAACGCTGCTCAAGCTGTTTTTGGTCTGCTTCAATTTGCTTGCGTGCGGTATTGTCGGTGCCAATCAGCAAATAACCAATAATCACGTTTTGCGCATCACGCAGTGCCGTGACGGAAACAACCGCCGGAAAGCGACTGCCATCTTTACGAATATAAGTCAGCTCGTAAATATCCTCAATGCCTCGTGAAGCCTTGAACACCAAGGCATCAAAACCGGGTGCAATGGGTGTTTCAAGCTCGTCGGTGAGGGCTTTGGCGCGTGCAATGACTTCTTGTGGATCGGATATATCAGCGGGCGTGATCTTGTTCAGCACTTCATCGGCGGCGTAGCCCAACATATTTTCTGCGCCAACGTTAAAGATCTGAATAACGCCTTTCGCATCGGTCGCGATACTTGAAAAATTGGCGCTGTTGAAAATAGCGTTCTGCAAAGCGCCTGCCTGCAACAGTGCTTCTTCGGCCTGCTTGCGTGCCGTATTGTCGGTGCCAATCAGCAGATAACCAATAATGGCATTCTGCGCATCACGCAGTGCCGTAACCGACACGACCGCAGGAAAGCGACTGCCATCCTTGCGAATATAAGTCAGTTCGTAAATATCCTCGATACCGCGTGAAGCCTTAAATACCAAGGCGTCAAAGCCGGGGGCAATGGGCGTTTCAAGTTCGACTGTCAGGGCTTCGGCGCGTGCGATGACTTCTTGTGGGTCGGAAATATCAGCGGGGGTAATCTTGTTCATCACCTCATCGGCGGTGTAGCCCAACATATTTTCTGCGCCAACATTAAAGATTTGAATAACCCCCTTCGCGTCAGTGGCGATACTTGAGAAATTAGCACTGTTGAAAATAGCGTTCTGCAAAGCACCCGCCTGCAACAGCGCTTCTTCGGCCTGCTTGCGGGCGGTATTGTCGGTGCCGATCAGCAAATAACCAATGATGGTTTCTTGTGCATCACGCAGTGCCGTAACGGAAACAACCGCAGGAAAGCGACTGCCATCCTTACGGATATAGGTCAGTTCGTAGATATCCTCAATACCGCGTGAAGCCTTGAAAACCAAAGCCTCAAAGCCGGGAGCAATGGGTGTTTCCAGCTCGTTGGTGAGGGCTTTTGCACGCGTGATAATTTCCTGTGAATCGGAAATATCAGCGGGCGTGATCTTGTTTATCACTTCATCGGCCGTATAGCCCAGCATGCGTTCTGCGCCAACATTAAAGATTTGAATAACGCCCTTCGCGTCAGTGGCGATACTCGAAAAATTGGCGCTATTAAAAATGGCGCTCTGCAAAGCGCTAGCCGTCACGAGAGCGTCTTCCGCCTGCTTACGCTCGGTGGTGTCTCGTACTATGCCAATAGAATGCCAAGTACCTTTCACTTGCACTGCGGAGAGCGATAGCTCCATGGGAAACTCAATGCCGCTCTTGCGAATCCCGTAAATCTCGTAAGTTTTACCAATAAACGCACCCTCACCGGTTTTCTGAAAATGAGGGAAGGCACTTATATGAGCCTCCAAAAAGGACGGAGGCACCAACATTGTATGCAGGTTGCACCCTAATACTTCTATTCGGGTATATCCGAATATCTTTTCAGCTGATTCATTCCAGAATTCAATGAGACCCTCTTCATCAAGCATGATCATTGCGTCATGAGCCGAGGAAGTAATGATATTTAACAGTTCCTCGTTGCTACGGAGCGCCTGCTCGATCTGTTTACGTTCACTGATGTCAGTGATAAATCCGTGCCAAAGCCTGGAGTCGTTGACCTCTTGCTCCGGCATTGCTTTTCCAAGCAACCAGTGATCCTTATCACCGTCAAACTTTACACGAAACTCGTAGTTCCACGGCGTCAAGTTTTGTGCGGATTGTTGAACGGATTGCGACAGTCCGTCGTAGTCGTCGGGGTGAACCAGAGCAAATACTTTGGACGCATCCTCGCAAATCTCTTCCGGGCTGAGTCGACATATATCACGAATCCCTTCGCTGACGTAAGGGAAGCTTACGGTACCATCGGCTCGCAAACGAAATTGAAAGACCACCCCCGGCAACCGACTGGCAATTTTCTGCAAACGCCCCAAAAGCTCCAGTCGTTCATTTTCTTTTAGCAGCGCGTTATGTTTTTGCGCCAAACCTTTCGACAGTATTTTTCCAAAAGCATTGACGATGTTAATCTCTATGGTCTTCCAAGGCGCACAATGGCCACGCGATAATTCTGTCCAGCTTTCGAAGGAGCTTCGAGGATTAAGCTGAAAATTACCCGCCGGGGTTTGCACGAGACCTTGTTGGTAACTGCCCGCCCATTTTACCGTGCGCGTCTTCTCTTTACGCAACCACACCAGACAATTGCGCATATCACTGGATAGCGTCGTCACTATAACCCCTGAGACTATTTCTTTATAGGCACTGGCGGGCGGGAATTGTTCGGACAAATTATCGCAACTGCAAACATCGGTGACTGGCTGCTTGCCCAGCCAGTCCAAGAGCGCATCAATGGCCGCGGGTTCAGGCACCTGCCCCTGTAAATAACGTCTGCCTTCAACGACAATAATCAAGCCTGATGCCTCTACTGAATCCAGTAGATCAAAGCTTAAATTTTGCAAAACATCGGCTTCTGATTGGGTGATGATGGATTTAAGTAACGCCGTTTTTATTTGTGAGGCCTTGGTGAGAAGTTTTCGCTCCTGTCTTGTTTCAATCGCCGTTAGTTCTGTTGATACCATTCGGGAGATAAACACAGCGGCGTCCCGCATCGCAAAAGACACCCGTTTTGGGATCAGGTGATGACAAGAAATCAACCCCCACAGG
>Ga0194056_10001446_pt1 | contig 12929 bp, 9 predicted proteins | sample SepL4413m_MetaG_FD_155458 | JGI IMG/M metagenome (GOLD analysis project Ga0194056, IMG submission 155458) | Anoxic zone freshwater microbial communities from boreal shield lake in IISD Experimental Lakes Area, Ontario, Canada - Sep2016-L442-13m | ecosystem: Environmental > Aquatic > Freshwater >...
TTGTAGAAAAGGGTGAAGTGAAGAAGATTATCAACGACTATATAAATTCAATACCCGAACAGTATTCGGTGATATTGAATATGTTCTTCCTGAATGATCTGTCGCACGAGGAGATTTCTCAGATTCTGAAAATCCCCGTCGGCACTGTAAAGAACAGAATCTTCAGGGCAAAGGAAAAATTAAAAGATCTGCTCTTCCGCGCTTTCAACCGTGAAGAGTTACTGGATTACTTAAAAGTTTAATATTAAATGAACGAAACAAATAACATAAACGAATTTCTCGATAACAGCATGAAGTCAACGATGCTTGAAAAGACAAGCGACGACTTCACTGCAAAACTTATGCTTGAAATCGAACTTTCTAAAACCTTTCAGAAAGAAGATAAGAAAACTTTCAGGGCTCTGAATATATTTGTAATCGGTTTTATCGGTGCAATAGTTTCATCTGCAGTTATTCTTATTGCTTTACTGGGAGGTCAGACTGATGAAGAAAACCCCGTTACTGATGGATTTCTTTCAACTGTTTATACATACATAAACGGAATCAGCCAGAAAGTTTTTGGTGTATTAGGTCTTAAGCTGTCGGGAGATACTGTCCTGTACGTTATGGGTATCGGACTGGCGATTGTGCTTTATTCTGTAGTGGATAAGTTTGTTCTGAAGCGCTCTTACAACTAACTGAAGTGCGTTAAGAAGAACCTGAAAGCTCCCTCTATTAGAAGAAATGTCGCAATCACTCCTCCCAGTGCTCCGCCTAAATGTGCCTCGTGTCCAATGTTTCCAAACTTACTCTTTATTCCGAAAATCGAAACTCCTACATAAATAAAAGCAAACACAAATGCAGGCATCGGTATGAAGAATACTCCTATCTGACTGAACGGAAAGAATAATACGTAAGAAAATATTATCCCCGATACCGCTCCCGATGCTCCCACGGCCACGTAATCCGGATTCCTGAAATTAAATACCACCGTTAACAGCGACCCCGATATTAAGCTTATAAAGTAAATCAGAAAGAAATAAACACTTCCCATCGTCTGCCCGAAGTTGTGAACGAACATTCCTTCAAGCACAGGTCCGAAAGAAAACAGCGTAAACATATTAAACAGCAGATGCATCCATCCTGCATGAAGAAATGCTGACGTAATCATCTGATAGTATTTATGATGGTTAACAATCTCGTACGGCCATTCTGCAAATTTGTGGAAGTAATCTTCTTTCGAATATTCAGCCCAGAGAAATATTGCTATGTTCGCAAAGAGTAATGTATATGTTACGGGAGCATCCATTTATTATTTCAGTATTTTATTTGTTATTCCAAAACCCTCGTATATCAGTCCAGTGTAAACCTGCACGAGGTCGGCACCGAGTATCATCTTGTCCTTGTAATCCGACTTATCAAATACTCCGCCTACACCAATCAGTATAAAATCTTTGTTGTCGCCGTTAAGTTCGCTCAGTCTCTTTAATACTCTGTCCGATAATCCTTTAATCGGCTTGCCGCTTAGTCCGCCATCCTCAGTTATATTCGTTAACAGATTTTCTCTGGTAATGGTTGTGTTCGTTGCTACTATTCCGTTCAGTCCATAGTTCAGTGCAGTCTTGTAAACCGATTCAATCTCTTCGTCAGTAAGGTCTGGTGCTATCTTCAGGAATATGCATTTCTCGGGCTGCGATGTATTCTTCACAATCTCATTCCTCTTCATAATTATCTCAAAGAGAAGAGTGTTCAGCTGTTCGTCGCCCTGCAGTGTTCTGAGTCCCGGAGTATTCGGAGAAGATATGTTTATCGTAAAGAAATCTGCAGCATCATAAAGCACGTCAATACATTTCGCATAATCATCAAAAGCATTCTCAAGCGGAGTCACTTTGTTCTTGCCGATATTCACGCCTATCATAAAATCTTTTCTTACTCTCTTTTTTGCTTTCAGTATTCTCTTCCTTAACTTTTCCGCACCAACATTATTAAATCCCATCCTGTTAATGATTCCCTTATCCTTTATCAGTCTGAAAAGTCTCGGCTTCGGATTTCCCGGCTGCGGCAGGGGAGTTACAGTCCCAACTTCAATGTGCGAGAATCCCACAGCATCCCAGAACTCAATCATATCTCCGTTCTTATCAAGTCCCGCTGCAACACCAAGTCTGTTCCTGAAGTGCAGTCCCATAACAGTAAACTCATTAGACACTTCTTCAAAAGAATAAAAAGGTCTAAGTAATGGAAACAACCATTTAAACCACGGCAGCACTCCGAAGAGAATGTTGTGCACAGTCTCCGGGTTTATCCTAAATAAAAGCGACCTTATCATTTTATATATCAATCTTATCCTACTTGAATATTCTTTTGTTTATTAAGTAATAACAATCTTAAGCAATTTCAAATTGTAAAGTTTAAATTTCAAATTTTAAATTTACACTACTCGTTTTAATAACTCGTTACTACGCTCCAGCGTAGTAACGTATTCCTACTATCAATCTCTTCTCTGCCGTAGGTCCGCCGTCTTGTTGGGCGGATGTTCTCTGTGGTAAAAAAACTCTAATATATTAACTTCGTGCTATTCGTGTTAATTCGTGTCAAAGCTTTTCTCTTCTTTCAAATTTCAAATTTAAAATTACTTCACCATCGGCATTCTAATACCAAACTTCTCTCTCTCCTCCAGCGCAAGTTCATAACCCGCATCTGCGTGTCTAACGATTCCCATTCCCGGGTCGTACGTCAGACATCTTTCAAGTCTGATTTCCGCTTCCTTTGTTCCGTCGGCAACAATCACCATTCCTGAGTGAATCGAATTCCCGATTCCCACTCCGCCGCCGTGATGCAGCGATACCCAGCTCGCACCGCCTATATTATGCAGCGCAAAATTAAGTATCGGCCAGTCGGCAATCGCATCCGAACCATCCATCATCTTTTCGGTCTCTCTGTTAGGCGAAGCCACAGAACCGCAGTCAAGATGGTCACGCCCGATAACTATCGGCGCCTTCACCTTTCCCGTTCTCACGAGTTCATTAAAAATCTTTCCTGCCTTTGCTCTCTCGCCGTAACCCAGCCAGCAAATCCTCGAAGGCAATCCCTGAAAATGAACCTTCTCCTTTGCAGCCTTCAGCCATTTATGAAGAAGCACGTTATCAGGAAACGCTTCCATTATCGCTCTGTCAGTTTCGTAAATATCTTCTGGGTCTCCCGAAAGCGCCACCCATCTGAACGGACCTTTTCCTTCGCAGAAAAGCGGACGGATGTATTCAGGCACAAAACCCGGAATCTCAAACGCCTGTGCAAAACCATTTGCCTCTGCTTCGCCTCGTAAATTATTCCCGTAGTCAAAAGTTATAGCACCCTTCTTCATAAACTCCCACATCGTCTTGCAGTGCACCACCGCAGTTTTCTTCGCAAGCTCCTGATATTTCTTAGTATCCGATTTTCTTAATGCAACTGCTTCTTCAAAAGTCATTCCCATAGGAACATAACCGCTCAGCATATCGTGTGCAGATGTCTGGTCTGTCAGAACATCGGGCACAATTCCTCTTTTTAAAATCTCGGGCAGAACCTCTGCCGCATTTCCCACAAGCCCTACTGAAAGCGCCGTACCTTTTTCCTTCGCATCCATCACAAGTTTAATCGCATCGTCTAAATCCTTCGCAAGCACATCGCAGTAACCCGTATCAATTCTTTTCTGAATTCTTGTAACGTCCACATCCACTCCAAGAATCGCCGCACCATTCAGAGTAGCCGCAAGTGTCTGTGCGCCGCCCATACCGCCAAGCCCGCAGGTCAGCACAAACTTTCCTTTTAAATCAGCATTGAAATGTTTCTTCGCACATGCAGCAAAAGTTTCATACGTACCCTGAAGAATTCCCTGTGTACCGATGTAAATCCAGGAACCCGCAGTCATCTGCCCGTACATAGTAAGCCCGAGCGCCTCAAGTCTTCTGAACTCATCCCACGTCGCCCATTTCGGGACAAGCTGTGAGTTTGAAATAATCACTCTCGGAGCATTCGTATGTGTTTTAAAAACAGCAACAGGTTTCCCCGACTGCACGAGCAGAGTATCATCATCCTCAAGAGTTTTCAGTGTTGCAACAATCGCATCGTAGCATTCCCAGTTCCTCGCTGCCTTCCCGCTACCGCCGTAAATAATCAGGTCTTCGGGTCTTTCAGCAACATCATCATCAAGGTTATTCATTAGCATTCTCATTGCCGCTTCTGCCTGCCAGTTCTTGCAGGACATCTTAGTACCCACAGGTGCTTTAATATGTTTTGCCATAATATAATTAGAAATTAAAATTAAAAGGTATGTTGCAAAATAACAGAATCCCCCCTCAAAATATATTTATTAATTTGGTAGTCAGTTAAGATTTGAAGAGCGCTTTCTTATTTCAATAACAGCATCTTTTTAGTCTCGCTAAAGTCTTGAGTCGTTAACTTATAAAAATATATACCGCTCGAAAGATTATCAGCATTCCAGTTCGTTTCATAAGTACCGGGTTGCAGAGTTTCATTAACAAGAACTTTAACTTCTCTTCCTGTTATATCGAATATAGTGAGTTTTGTATTAGTGGTTTTTGTAATATCAAATTTTATTTTAGTACTTGGATTAAACGGGTTTGGATAATTCTGGTGCAATGTATAGCAATCGGGAATCTTTGTTGAAATTGTTGTAATCCCTGAAGTCATATCAGCATTCTTTCTCCAGACACAATTAACACTTCCTGCAAAGATGCTGTTATTAAAATAACATAAACAACCCATTTTATTAGTGTAATGATATGGACTATATTGAGGCCCTAAATATCTCCATGAATTACCCATATTTGTCGTTGCATAAACTCCATTATTAGAACTCACTAACAGCGTGTCAATCATTTTCGTAATTGTGCTAATCTTTTGATTGTTGTCAGGTCCAATGTTTAACCAGTTTGTCCCGTTATTTGACGACATTTTGATCCCGTGGTTAGTGCCTGCAAGCACTTTATTTGAAAAGTAATAAAAATAATTTATTGTATCACTCGTTATATATGAAACCCAGTTAACACCGTTATTTGAGGAGACAAATATTCCGTTGTTCGTTCCGGCAAAATAGTAATTATTGTAATTACCGAACGTATTTACAGGTATGTTCTCCATTCCAGACAAATACCAGTTCTGACCTGAGTTTGTAGACTTATAAATACCACTACTAGTACTGCTGTAAAGAACAGTATCGTTCGAAAATAAACTATTTATTGAATAATTGTTTAGTCCTGAATTTGCCTTGACCCAGTTTTGTCCGCTGTTTGATGTCCTGTAAACTCCCGAATCTCTTGTCCCAGCAAAAATATAAGCATTGTGCTTTATCATACTTAGAATATTTTTGTTCTTCATATCCCCATTTGCAGGATACCAGGTGTTTCCATAGTCGGTTGAAGAATAAATTCCTCTTGTATCAGTGCCGACAAAAATATTGTTATTATCGGCAACCAAACAATTTGCAAAATAACTTTCAAAACCTGAGCCATACCAGTTTTGTCCATTATTAGTTGTTGTATGAAGTCCGGATTCGGTTCCGAATGTTGAAGCTGCAAATAAAATTGAACTATAAGATAAAAGATCTTTAATATCTGAATAACCAGGGCCGATAACTGTTTTTATCCAGTTTGAACCATTTGTAGATTTATATATAAATCCATTGGTCCCAACAAATAGTAATCCATTGTGAATTGTGATTGCTTTAATGTTGTCTGTTACATTGAAATTAACACTATCACACTGATACCAATTCAATCCATTGTTATAAGTTCTATATAAACCATATCCGGCTGCATACAAAGCACCATTAAAATAGGAAAACTCTTGTATCCCGTATGATATGCCTGTGTTTCTTGATTGCCAAGTTATCCCATTATCCGTCGAAGCGAATATTCCATAATTCCATGAAGAAAAGAACAAAGTATTACCAACCAATATGAAATTTGTAGCTCCCGCATAATTATAACCAGTGCTATTAATCCAATTTAATCCATTGTTTGAAGAATAGTAAATAACATTATCACCTCCTGTTAAACCTAAGACTAAGTTAGGGCCTGATTTTATTATGCATGCAACATCTGAATATCCTGTATTAAATCCTCTTGGTATCCAGTTTTGTCCATAATCTGATGAAGAATAAAGTCCTTCGCTTGTACCGACTAATATTTCGTTTCCATCAATATAATAATTATTGATACATCCTAAGTTACTATTTGACAAAAACCAATTTACTCCATTATCAGTTGACTTATAAATTCCTCTACACATAGGACTCGCAAATAATATACTGTCCTGACTTGCTATAAAATCTACTCCGTAAACTCCATCATCCATTCCTGTATTACAAACAGTCCAGTTTTGTGAATATGAATTGGCAAATGATAATAAGAATATTAATAGTGCGAGTAGTATGATATTTAGTCTCATTTTTGATAAAATATATTAAAAAATACATTTAATGTTTTGACCTGTGAAAATATGATTAAACTTTTATAAATATTCAACTCCATTCTTTGTATATAATTATTACTTCTTCCCTCAAAAATGTGTATTATCTGAAATCCCAAAACATTAAATTACTATACAGCAAACACGATAACTTTGAAAAGAACACTCTTAATACTTATACTTATTACGCATTTGACATTTGCTATTGACACTTGCCTGTGTCAGAACTGGGTTCAACAGAGTGTTCCGTTTACAACGGGATATTTTAATGATATGAAATTTGTGAATGAGAACACAGGTTTTATATCAAATTCTACTCCCTTGTTTATAAAAACAACGAATGCAGGATATAACTGGCAGATATTAAATGATTTTACTGTTTATTCTTTAAGCATTGTTGATAGTATGTATGTGTATGGTGCGGGATATAGAAACGGATACGGCAAGTTATACAAATCTACAAACTGCGGTGTGACCTGGGATAGTCTGTTACAAAATAGTCCCATCTTCTCAAGTTTGCATTTTATTAATCGTGACACAGGTATTATTTGCGGCGGTGATGGTGCATGGACATATATATGGAGAACAACAGACGGCGGATTAACAAAGAATTTAATAATAACAATAAATTGGTCATCATGGACGAAATTATTCTTTACTAAAGAAAAGGTAAACGGTGAATATTTTGGATTATTATACAATGGACCTGAATGGTATAAGACAACAAACAGCGGTTTAAATTGGCAGCAGATGCCGAATTTACCAACGACTAATGAAATAGGCAGTATATTTTTCCTTAATTCAGACACAGGCTGGGCTACGATTAGTAATAATTATTTCAATTTTTCCGTTTTATATACAACAAACGGCGGTAATAACTGGGGAACACAAACCCTGCCTCATTCAGGGGGGGCATATGATATATACTTTGCAAATCCAAGAAGAGGCTGGATAGGCTCAGACCATAATATATATGCTACTTCGAATGGAGGTATTAACTGGGGAACGCAAATTATCCCAACAGGTTCTTCTTCAAAATTATTCTTTTTAGACAGTTTGTCCGGATGGGCGGTTGTTTTTTCCTATAATTTAGCTCACACTACTAATGGTGGCGGCACTATCACAAAAATAATAAATAACGAACAAACAATAAAAGATTATAAACTCTATCAGAACTATCCAAATCCATTTAATGCAACATCAAATATAAAATATCAAATAACTAAAAGTTCAAACGTAAGAATAGAAGTGATGGATATTCTTGGCAGAAATATAAAGACATTAGTAAATGAAAAACAAACAGCCGGAACATATCAGGTTTTATTTGATGCTGATAATTTACCGAGCGGAGTATATTTCTATACTCTTTTTGCGGATGGAATAACCATTGATACAAAAAGATTGTTATACTTAAAATGAACATATTTTCTAAATATTAAACTATTACATTATGAAACGACCGATTATCAAGTTCGCCGTGTATCTCGCAGTTCCTGCTTTTCTGTTGATTTCATACATTGCAATTCCTTCGTCTAAAAATATCACGGTATCGGTTACGAACAACACTCAGGTTACTAAGAAATCTGAGAATCCCATTACAGACAACGAGTACCACATCGGTGCTTTCGACGATGGCTGGTACTCTCAGTACGAGTACATTAAAGATTTACTGCATTTTAACGTCTGGCATAACTATGCCGAAACAGGTAAAGGATGGTATAACGATGTAAGTGATAATTACCTCGAGCCCATTCCTCCATACATTAAAAATATTGTCAGCACAAACAAAAGCAAATCCATGAGGACATATATGGACCGCCCCGTTATGCAGTATGTTGTAGGCGGTCAGCGTGTGGACTATCAGTGCGAGCAGATTCCTTCTGATGCCCCTTACTGGTATTATGCTTTCAGCAGTTCGCGGATTATCCAGGAACACATAACCGACATCACTGACAACGACCCGAAATACGGCTCAGGTGAAAAAGTTAAATATTGCAAAGCTGGAAACTGGTTTCCTTCAAACAGTAATGTATTAATAGACTCAGGTGTTATTTCCGACAGAGAACTTTCTTTCAACTATACTAATCTCTGGATGACAGATTACTACTGGGACTGGTATCTTATGCCTAAAATCAGAATTGACCCGGCTTATGCTTCTGCAACTCAGCATAACAACGATACCGTCTGCAGGATTCAGATTACAGGCTGGGACGGACAAACCGTGAAAGATGTTTTTCTTAAAGTCAGAAATTTTAAACAAACGGATAACAGTGTTTACAACGGCGATTACCTTGAATCATATTTCTTTGAACCCGGTCAGCAAAACCTGAAAATAGATACTTCCCTCTGGCGTAACTTCATAAACACAAAAGACAAAGATTTCTTTGCCTTCGACTGGACTAAATACAGCGGTAATGATTTTAAAATTTACTGGTACGGCAAATGCGATATGTGGATTGACAGGCTAAGGCTTGAGAATGAACCTGCACATCAATACCTGACTCTCAAAAATCCTAAATGGATTGAAAGGGTTAACGATGAAATAGATTTTGCTGTTGCAAATCAGAAGGAAGGCGTTCCGAATTACTTCTACTACGAAGAAGCAGAGTTCAGTCATTTTCAGTCTATAAAAGAACTCAACCGTCAGATAATGGAACGCTCTCAGAATAAGACCGCTCTTATAATCTGGCTAAACTACGATTTATTCAGAGTGCATATTCCGGGTTTTCCTTTTGGAGAGAAAAGTATGTTAAATGCTTCTCAATTGAAAAAATATCTGTCAGAAGATTTCGGTCTGAACACTATAGTTATGGGCTCCTATGGGCTGGAAGGTTATTCTCAATGGGATGTCGACCATAACAGCTACTGGACAAAATCTTTCCATCCAAACACTTTGCAGACTGCATCGGACTACGAACCAAAGAACGGCATTCTTTCTTTTTCTGCTTCGCCAACCGTTTACGACGACTGGCTTCAGGTTCATCTGGATACAGGTCGCGGAGGAAGTAAACTGAATTACATCAATAAACTTATGGACGGTCTTTCTGAAAATTCAAATATGCGAATCATAGATTGTCCTCAGGCGCATTTGTGGTTTAGCTCAGGGCACAAACTAAAAGAGCCGACCAACGAAGAGCTTGAACTTCAGACGTGTCTCGGCATCACGTATAATGCAAAGGGTACTATGTTCTTTTCATACACTACTTTCGGAAATTTCAATTCTCCTGTGTATGGTTATGGAATCATTGATGCCACAGTTCCCGATAAATGTTATCCCCGCCATAAATCAGTTTACGGTCAGGATAAGTTTAATAAAATCGGTGAGATTTCTGCAAAGCTTGAAAAGTGGGGACCGTATATAGTTAAGTTCAAACCTGAACTCACAACAAACTGCATATACCGTCTTGCCGAAGAAAGAAACAGTTTTCTGAACTCAACATATTTTGCCGACGTCATCACTTACAGGCAGGGAACTGCTCCACCCGATTTATGTTCAGGCGATAATCCCGGCGGAAACCTTCCCGACGGATTAACTTACGAATGCAAAGATAAAAGATACCTGCAGATGGCTGTCTTCAAAACATCTGCGGACGACGTGAATAAATACTTTATGGTTGTAAACCGCCGCTGCTCTCCGTACATAGACAATTCCACGGAAGACAAACGCGGAGGAATGAGGAACGTAAGAATCCGTTTCGACTTAAACGCGGCAGAGTTCGGAGGCCACACACTCTGGAAAATCATCGACCTCGAAACCAACAGTGTTGTCCTAACGTTCAGCAAAAGCGAAAGCAAAATACTTGACCTCGGCTTGTATCTCCCGGGTCAGGGAAAACTTTATAAAATTGCCCCCGCAGATTAAATATAGAAAATGAAAAAATTAATCTATATAATCATTCTATTAATGGCACATTGCACACTGATTATTGAAGATTGTAACAGTCAATGGTATCAGGTGAACCTGCCGATTGCAAGTTCTATACAGCGTGTACAGTTTGTAAATCAGAATACCGGATGGTTAATTATGTATAACCTTAATCTCTTAAAGACTACCAATAGCGGAATTAATTGGACAGTTGCTACAGATCCTTCGAGCCGTATTTTTGATTTTCAGTTTATAAATGATACTCTCGGATACGGAATGGCAACGAATACCGGTGGCGCCAACTTATTACTAAAAACCACCAACGGCGGATATAACTGGATAACAATGCAAAGTTCGTCGAGTTATGCTTTAGGAGGGTTTTATTTTGTGAATGCTGATACAGGCTGGGTAAATGCATTTGCAATGCCACAAATAACTTTTATGACAACAGATGGTCTTCAAACACTCAATCCAATTGCAACCGGACCGGGAGGTAATCCTTCAACTATATATTTTTTCAAAGAACCGTATAATGGTAGTTTATGTGGATATATGAGCGGTGGTGGGCATTTATGGAGAACCTCAAACAGCGGGTTTAACTGGACTCAGTTAAATTTTAGTGAAGCAGGCGTTATAAGAGGTTTTAGTTTTATTAACAAGGATACTGGTTGGGTAGTATATGATCCAAATATAGACAATAATAAAATAGAAAGAACTTTTAACGGTGGTCTAAATTGGGATTTACAATATTATGATGCAAATAATTATGGGGTAGTAAATATTCTTGCATTAAAAGCTAATAAAATATGGTGTGGGACAGGAATGAATTTCATTTTTACCAGTACAAATATTGGATTGACTTGGGGTCGACAACCAAGTCCTATAGTAACTAATTATAACATTTATTTTTACGATACACTACTAGGTTTTGCTTGGTCGGGTATTCTGTTAGTCCGTACCACCAACGGCGGCGGACCAATACTCAACATAAATCAAATCAGCACAGAAGTACCGGAAGAATATTCCCTCGGACAAAACTTTCCGAATCCGTTTAACCCAACGACAAACATTCCGTTCGAACTCAAAGAGCCGTCGCACGTAACTCTGAAAGTCTTCGACGCCCGCGGTCGCGAAGTGAAAGAACTCGTCAACGGACGCTGGGGCACAGGAAAGTTCATCGCCGATTTCGACGCCTCGGCACTCGCCACAGGAATCTACTTCTATCAGATAATAATATCAGGCGAATCCACTCACCAGACTTTTGCGGAGACGAGGAAGATGATGGTTTTAAAATAGTGACAAAGTCACATAGTAACAAAGTGACAAGGTAACAGAGTGACAAGGTGACGAGTGTTTCGATTTTTGTCATTCCCGCATAGTTTCTAGCGGGAATCCATAAAGATTAAAGAATGGATTCCCTGTAAGAGCATCAGGGAATGACAAGGTTGGGTAGGTGACTAAAGAAGGAATAACAAAAAGAAGGAATAACAAAAAGAAGGAATGACAAAAAGAAGGAATAACAAAATAGAGCATTAGAAAAAGTTAATGGATTGGAAAGAAAAACACTATTATGTTTACATTCTTGCGAGTAAAAAGCGCGGGACACTTTATACTGGTGTTACAAATAATTTAGCACAAAGAGTTCTTGAACACAGATTAAAAGTGAAAAAAGGTTTTGCGGAAAAGTATGATGTAAGCATTTTAGTCTATTACGAATCATTCAGGTACATTCATAATGCTATTCAACGTGAAACACAACTTAAGAAATGGAACAGAGACTGGAAGATTCAGCTGATTGAAAAAGAGAATAAAGACTGGAGAGATTTGCTGAATGATGTTGCAGATAAAGAAGAGATTGACAGCATCATAGAAATGATTGAGATTAACAGGGATAATTATAAGGAAGAGAGATAGTAATAAGGAAGCGAAATAGTTATAAGGGATAGAGATAGTAATATTGTTTATGGATTCCCTCTAAGATCATGAGGGAATGACAAAATTGGGATCATGAGGGAATGACAAAATTGGGAGCATGATGGAATGACAATATGGGGGAGCATGAGGGAATGACTATGTGCGAAAATGATGGATGTAAGTTCCTGGTGGAAGTTTCGGATAGGTTGGGAGTATTGGTGCAGCATTGGTGATAGCTTAGTAGAGTATAAGTGAATGGGACTTTGATGGGACTCAAATGGGACTCTGATGGGGTTTTGATGGGATGGTGCGGATAAGCGACTGTTTTTACAAGAGTATATTCCTTATTTTTTTTTGAAGAATGTTAAAAAATCTGAAAATATGTTTGAAAAGGAGCGTAGAATAAGGGTTTACAGGGATTTGAGGATAATTTATATTATGCAGAAATATGTAATTTGAGAGTGTTTTTAGGTCTAAAAGGGTGTAGTTGAAAAAAATTGCTTATTTGAGAGTTTTATTTGTTAAAATTTAAGTGGTATCTTCCTCTCTATCAACCATCAACAAACAATCCCAATAAATCGGAACTTCGTTAAAAACGATCTGCTGACAACTAACAACGAACAACGGAAAACGAAGAAATATGCACGAATTTCTTTCTTTCATTAGACAACCGAATTATTTATGTTGTTTCTTCATTTATAAG
>Ga0194056_10001450_pt1 | contig 12908 bp, 13 predicted proteins | sample SepL4413m_MetaG_FD_155458 | JGI IMG/M metagenome (GOLD analysis project Ga0194056, IMG submission 155458) | Anoxic zone freshwater microbial communities from boreal shield lake in IISD Experimental Lakes Area, Ontario, Canada - Sep2016-L442-13m | ecosystem: Environmental > Aquatic > Freshwater...
TATTACCCTGCCAGTGATTCAGCAGGCTGTAAAAGTTGAGTTACCGAAAGCCAATAGTGTTCGTAATGAAATTAAGCCTGAGTCAGTTCAGCTCACCATTAATTCGACCGGACAAATTTTTTGGAATAGCGCACCCATCGACCTAAAAACCTTTACAGGCTACGCTGAAAATGCTGCGAAGAAAGAGCCTCAGCCAGAAATTAATTTACGTGCAGATAAAGCGGTGCGCTATGAAAATGTTGCCCAGGTCTTAGCTGCCTCGCGACGTGCAGGCCTGACTAAATTAGGATTTGTGACTGAGCCTGATTAAGTAGGTTGTTTTACACTCACACTCAGATTGTGAAGAGATCTATTTTTAGCAACTCAACTGGAGCGCTGCCATGGCAAGACAAAAGCTGCTGATCCTTATTGCCTTATTTACCGCTAGTTTTACAGCCTATGGACAAAGCTCGCAATTTATTGGTGCCTATGGGCAAATTGGCGTCGGCTATCAAAGCGCCTCTCCCTCCTTTTCTAACTCTTCCCTCTCTGCTGGTGGCCAAATCCTCACACCAAGTATTTCTGCGACCAATGCAACCGGCTTTACTGGCGCGATTTCGGCAGGCTATAACTTTCAAATAGCGCCGCAATTTCTACTGGGACTAGGGCTTGATTTCAACCCCATTGCCACGCCAAATGCGACAGCGACAGCAAGTTACAAGGGAGTTCAAGGGAGTTATTCGCAATCTGCTTCGGTGCATATCAATAATTCACTTAACCTTTTTGTGATGCCGGGAATTGCCATTGATCCGAGTAAATTACTGTATGGCAAAGTGGGGTACTCGGCTGCCAGCGCCAATGGCATTGATACTGATTTTTATATGGCTGGATATTCGCTGGGGCTTGGTTACAAGCAAATGATCAAAAATGGTTGGTATGGCTTTGGCGAATTTAACTATGCCAATTATGGCAGTCTCAATCGCTCAATTAATGGCACATTGGTTAATCCTGCTGGCCTACGGGTGCCAGCAACCTTAAGCTCTACTGTAAGTGCAAGCTCTTCGAATCTGTTAATTGGTATTGGCTACCAATTCTAAAATTTATTGCTTGGCGGGCATCTCTCTTACCAATTTATAGGCCACCGAGTATTTATAAATATTACTCACATACTGTACCGTTTCACTACCAATCCGTTCAGCCACAATTCTTTCGACGTTATCAAACCAGATATTTGGATCTAGTCCTCGTTTAGCGGCCTCCAAACGCATCTGCTGAATCTTGCTAGGACCAGCGTTATAAGCCGCAAATGCAAAAAGCACCTTATCAAGCTCAGTCATTGGCTCATTGGCATAATACTTTTCTATTAAGTAGCGTACATACTTAACACCGCCATTAATATTGTTATTGAGGTTATGAATGTCGCCAACCTTTAATTCTTTTCCAGTTGCCGGCATCAACTGCATCACGCCAACGGCACCTACTCGACTCTTCACGTTTTGATCAAGCCTAGATTCCTGATATCCCTGGGCTGTCATCAATAGCCAATCAATCTTATATTGATCGCCATACTGCTGAAAAATACCTGCCATCGAATTAAATTTCTCAATTTCCTGGGGATTTGTTGCAGCCTTAACCCACTTTACTGACTTTAAATATGTCTGTAATTTTTGATTACCAAAGCTAGTGCCAATTTTATGATTGTCAGCAAAGGTATCCAGCGCAAGCTTTAATTGCGGCGATTTTTTGCGAAATGCAAAAGCAATATCCCCCCCACTACGAATTACCAAATCTTCGTGGATTTGAATATTGGGAAAAATATTTTTCCAAAATTTGGCTAAATAGAGATCACTTACGGTAATTTGCACTAGACCGGCCTGGACCATTTCCAAGATATCGTCAGTCTCAAAAATTCCTGGGGCTTCTTTAATATTAATGGGTGCTAATTTTTCTTTAGAAAAATCAGTATTAACTTGTTTAAGACTCTGGTAGTAGCTTGAAGTTGGGTTAACGAACACCATTTTTCCTGATAAATCGTCAAGCTTATTTAATGCTGGGGCTTTAGCCGAACTGACAATCACTTCTTTCACGCCTTTTGCAATCGGCGTTGAAAAATCGACTTGTGTTTCACGTTCAGGCGTAACGGTAAGGTTAGCAGCAATAATATCGCCCCGGCCCGCAACTAAGCTGGGAATTAGTTGATTACGGGTAGTTGGGATAAAAATAAAATGGAGGCGTAAATTTTTCTTCGCGTATTTTGTATTCAGTTCTTTTTCAAATTCGGTCATCATGTCGTACATCAATCCCCTTTGCTGACCCCCTTTATCAAGGAAATACAAGGTTTTGTTGTAGGGCACTAACACCCGAATAATGCGGCGATTCACCATCCCGTCTAAATCACCCGCCCAAACTTGATTAGGTGAGTTAATTGTTAAGTGATCGCTGGGTAGCGGTTTTGCCAGCGCTAAATGGCAAATAAGAATACCGCTGATCAGAAAACCAGCAAGAGAATATCGCTTTAGTACCATAGGGATGGAAAATAACAACAATGTGGTGCCCGAGGCCGGAATCGAACCGGCACGACCGTTTTATGGCCGGCAGATTTTAAGTCTGCTGTGTCTACCGATTTCACCACTCGGGCTAACTACGAAGATACGAATACTAACATTTTCAGCCCTGCACCTTGAAAAAAGGCTCCTTTTCAAGCCTAAAATAGCAGCATGATTCAGTCCCCCCGGCGCTCTCCTAGCCATTTTCTCATACGCCTTGCCTTATACACCTCTCTAGCCCTGCTAGCCCTATTAGGGATTGTTGTGGCGGTCTATTTGCTCTTTGCTCATACTGAACCCAGTGGCAAGCGGGTGATTAAGGGCTTAAATGAAGCGGTCTCAATTCAATTCGACGCCAACGATATTCCCCATCTCAAAGCAAAAAATCCCAGTGATGCCCTCTTTGCCTTGGGATACTTACACGCTAGCGAACGTTCATGGCAAATAGAAATGAATCGGCGACTCGCATCTGGCAGGCTCTCAGAAATTTTGGGTGAAGAAACCGTCAAAATTGATCGCTTCATGCGTACGCTTGGCATCAAACATGCTGCCGAAAATCAACTCGAACGATATCCAATTGAAGCGAAACGTCTTTTGCAAGCTTATGCTGATGGGGTTAATGCAGGTAATGCCAATTTGGGCTGGGCTTTGCCAGTCGAATATTTTTTAACGCGGTCTAAGCCCGGCTATTTTTCACCTGCAGATAGTGTTGCATGGATGCTAGTGATGGCCCTCGACCTGGGCGGTAATTGGCAAAAAGAATTGCAACGCCTGGGGCTTGCGCAATACCTTACTACCGCACAGGTATGGGAAGTAATGCCTCCCTACCCCAATACAAATCCGGTGAGTAATGTCGATTTTGCCAAGCTCTATCAAGATCTACAGGTGTATCCAGCAAGTAAAACAACGCAGCTAAATCAACTGCCTCAATTACCGCAAGCGCAACTCCCAAACCGTCTGCTGAATAAAGCGGATTTACAGCTCAGTCAGTTTTTACCGGGCGGCAAAGAGGGTATCGGCTCCAATAACTGGGTACTTAGTGGTAATAAAACGGCCAGCGGTAAACCGCTCTTAGCAAATGATCCCCACCTTGGTTTAAGCGCCCCATCCGCCTGGTATTTTGTGCATATTGACGCACCTAAATTACAAGTGATTGGCGCAACCATGCCTGGCATACCTGCTGTCCTTATTGGCAGAACCAAGCAAGTTGCTTGGGGCTTTACCAATACTAACCCCGATGTACAAGATCTCTATCTGGAGCAATTAGACCTAAAAAATAGTAGCCTTTACCGCGGACCAGATGGACCACTGCCATTTCGGGTACGCGAAGAAATTATTGATATCAAAGGCGAAAATTCCTTGCGTTTTATCGTGAAAGAAAGCCGCCATGGGCCAATTATTTCTGATGCTTATGAACTAGCTAAAAATACCATTGATGCAAATCGGTATGCCCTTGCACTGCGCTGGACTGCGCTCGATTTAGAAAATCAATCACTGGCAACCTTACTAAACATGAATCGCGCTGAATCGATCGATGAGCTTAGAACTAGCCTACGTCATTTTTATGCGCCGATGCAAAATATTGTCATCGCTGATGCCGCTGGTAATATTGCCTTTCAGGTAGCTGGGGTTGCCCCAAAAAGAACCTTGCACCAGGGTTTATATGGCATTGCACCGGTACCGGGCTGGGACCGCCAATACGACTGGACGAGTTATATCCCATTTGATCAATTGCCAGCGAGCACTAATCCTCCTGAAGGTTGGCTGGCAAGTGCGAACCAACAAATTCTTGCTGACAATAATCCCAACCCCCTCACAGCTGATTGGGAGCTGCCGTTTCGCTACGACCGCATTAAACAACTACTAGAAGCACAAAATAAACATGATATGAATTCGATGCGGGCGTTACAAGGAGATACTTTGTCACTTGGGGCAACGCCGCTACTTGAGCTATTTAAGAGCGTGCAATCGAATCATCCATTAAGTAATACTGCTAAGCAAATCACCAGTAACTTTGCTGGCGACATGGTGGCTAATTCAGCAGCACCCACGATCTTTAATGCTTGGGCAGATCAACTAACCCGCTTACTGTTCTCACGCTTAGGTGATTTATTTGCACAGGAATACGGTAAGCGGCGGCAATTTCGTGAAGCATTAATTTTGCAATTAGCCAATCCAAATAGTCCGTGGTGCGACCAGCCAGCTAGCCCTGCAGTGGAAAATTGTGCTGAAACTGCCAAGCTTGCCTATGATTTAGCTTTAGATCAACTTAGCAGCGCTTATGGAACCGACCCACAAAAATGGCTTTGGGGGCAAGCTCATTTAGCCATCGCTGAACATCGCCCCTTTAGTAAAGTTGCCTTACTGAATAGGGTATTTAATCTTGAGCATCCATTTCCAGGTGATAGCTTTTCAGTGAATGTAGGTCGGCTCGAATTAGGTAAAGCAAAGCAGCCCTATGTTACTAAGCAAGCGGCTAGTATGCGGATTATTTTCGATTTCGCAGATTTAGATCAGTCGACCTTTATTTATCCTACGGGCCAATCGGGCTGGGTACAGAGTAGCCGGTACCGCAACCTGAACTCATTATGGGCCAACAATGAAGCGCTACCCCTTACCAGCAAGCCATCTGCTTATTTGCGCCAACTGGACCTCGTACCCAAATGACAATGCTGTATAAAATAGCTAAATTGAAATACTCCTTTAATCATAGAAAGATTCGCATGAAAAAATTACTTGTTCTGGTGGCTGGCTGTTTTACGCTATTGCCCTGTACTCCCGCCTTTGCTGCTTGGCAAGAAATTGGCTTTAATGATCAAGTGACTATTTATGTTGATATCGCTACGATTAAAAAAGTGGATGAAGAAAATATTCAAATTCTGTCGATGCTAGATTTAAAAACCCCCGGCAAAGATCCAAAAACAAATAAAGCCTTGAGCTCGATCATTGGCCTCAATGAGTTTGCTTGTGGCAAGCAAGCCTATCGCCCATTAGAGGTGAAGCTATTTACGGGTAATAAAGGAGCTGGCACCCTTATTTCTGATGAAAAATTAAGTAACAGCCCCTATGAGAAGATTACCAGTGGCTCGTGGGTAGTGGGGGTTTACAAAACCGCCTGTGGCATTAAATAAGCCCCAACCTCAGTCTCTATTCCGCGCGCTACTATTGCTGGCGTGTTTGCTGCAAGGTACTGCTTGTGCCCTCCCGGCGGCTCTTTTTGCTAGTGGTACATCTACCGCCACCGCCACTGCTTCTGCCACGGCCACCGCCTATCCCATCACGACTGCCGGGGTAGCTACCACCGTAACTACTGGTAAATCACCTACCGAACATGCCGTCTCTCAATTAACCCAAAAAGATTGCAGTTTGTTTCATCTTTTTACTTTTGATAAGGATTTTTGTGTCGATATACCAGCCGTTATCATGATTGATAAAAGCGCCCCTTATCAACCCCGCTAGTGCGATTCAGCTCGTCCCTATATTTAGCGCTATTATCATAAAAATAACAAAATCAAGAAAGAGGCGAGTTGAAAACCTACAATATTGCATCAATTCCAGGCGATGGCATTGGCAAAGAAGTTATTCCTGAATGTGAAATTGTTTTACAAGCGCTAGCAGCTAACCAGCCAATTACCTTTGCCTTTGAACGCTTTGATTGGGGTGGTGATTACTATCGCCAGCATGGCAAAATGATGCCCGACGATGGCTTAGAGCCCCTGCGCAATAAAGATGCCATTCTGTTTGGTTCAGCGGGTGATCCCAACATTCCAGACCACATTACCTTATGGGGGCTACGACTCAAAATTTGCCAAGGCTTTGATCAATATGCCAATGTGCGCCCTACCCGAATTTTGCCAGGCATTGAAACACCATTGCGGCATTGCCAGCCCAATCAGCTTGATTGGGTCATCGTCCGTGAAAATTCTGAAGGAGAATACGCTGGTTTAGGTGGTCGGGCTCACCAGGGCCACCCTATTGAAGTAGCCTCTGATATGAGCATCATGACCCGCGTCGGTGTTGAGCGTATTCAACGTTTTGCTTTTAAATTAGCGCAATCGCGACCGCGCAAACACCTTACAGTCATTACTAAATCGAATGCACAACGTCATGCAATGGTGATGTGGGATGAGATCGCGCGCGATATCGCGCGCGAGTTTCCCGACGTTACTTGGGATAAAGAACTGGTTGACGCTGCAACTGCCCGCATGGTTAATCGCCCAGAATCACTCGACACGATCGTTGCCACCAATCTACATGCAGATGTCTTAAGCGATTTAGCAGCAGCCCTTGCAGGCAGTTTAGGCATTGCGCCTACTGGTAATATCGACCCTGAACGCCGCTATCCATCGATGTTTGAGCCTATTCATGGTTCGGCCTTCGACATTATGGGTAAAGGCTTAGCTAATCCGATAGGTACTTTTTGGTCTGCAGTGATGATGCTGAATCACCTAGGCGAACCTATGCTTGCAAACCGCTTAATGCAGGCAATCGAAGCCGTTACTGCTAATCCCCAATTACATACCCGTGATTTAGGCGGAAATGCCATGATGAAAGATGTAACTAACGCAGTTTGTGAGGAGATATCGCAATGAAAATCAGCCGTCTTATTGGTCTATTAATCCCTTCTATTTTTGTGTCTGCAAGCTTTCATACTTTAGCGCAGCCGCTTCCCGACAAAACCATTCAATACATCATTCCGTTTCCAGCTGCAGGCGAATCGGATTTAGTAGCGCGCTTACAGTCCGATGTTTCTGCTAAAAAATATAACCAACCGATGATGGTAATCAACCGTGCTGGCGCAGGAGGTGCATTAGTGTGGTCCCAACTCAATACCTATGCAGCCGACGGCACAATTGTTGCTGGAGTGAATATTCCCCATATTATTTTGCAACCCCTCGAGCCTAGCACTCAATATAAAACGGACGATATTAATGCAATTTATTACTATCACTTCACCCCAGATGCCTTAATGGTCTCGGCTGATAGTCCATACAAAAGCTATCAAGAATTTATTACTGCCGCCAAAAAGACTCCAGGAAAAATGACTTTAGCGGGCTCAGCCCAATTTTCTGCTAATCACATGGCTACTGAACGGCTTAATAAATTAGCTGGCGTCAATGTGCAGTACATTCCATTTAAGGGCACTGGTGATTTAATTTCTTCTCTAATAGGTATGCACGTTGATGGCGCAATGGGTTACTTACCTTTAGCGATTCAACAAAAAGGCAAGGTACGCACGCTGGCAGTGGCTACCGAAAAACGTCATCCTACACTACCTGATGTCCCAACCTTTAAAGAATTGGGTCTTAATTGGGTTGATGGCGCCTATCGGGGAGTGGCTATGCCTAAAGCCACGCCTAAAGCATTGCAACAAAAAATGTCAGATTATTTTGCGCTCTTGAATGCCGATGCAGATAATAAAAAACGGCTTGAAGAAGCTGGGTTTGTCTTGGTTGATATTCCAATCAACAAAATACCCGCATTCATGAAAGAAAAAACGCCTGGCGCCCTAGAGGACGCAAGAAATGCAGGCTTACTCAAATAAAAACTGCTGAAGAATATCTAGGCCTTGGCAGCCTTGATGATACATTTAGCCATCTGATCAAAATAGTTACAGGCTTTTTGCGTTGGCTCAATGTATTTTCTGCGGCCATCGCTCGAATCGGGGACAATTTTTACTATCCCCTTTTTCTTTAATTGCTTTAGGCGACCATGTAAGGTTGCTTGAGAAGCAATCTCTTTTAGAGAGATAGCGTCAGCAATTAAGATGGGTTGATTTTTATTCCAGCGTAATGCCAAAGCACTTAATACTTCACGCTCAATTAAATCAAGACTTGGAGCTGCAGGTAATGCCTCAATGCTCTTAGTTAAGTTTAGGAAACGAAGATAAGCTGCGCTTGATTTCATAGTAGATAAAAATCCAATGTTGTTAGGGTATACCACTATAACATTATCTCAATATTTTTTCTGCGTTTGCCATGCTAAAGTTGGCAATGGTAAGTCTTCCAGTATGATTAATTTGGTGCTTTTAGAACAAATTGAAAATTTAGCGATTTCCCCCCTCCCCAAATTGGGAGCGATTTAGCGCCATGCGCAATCTAATGACCCCTTTCATCATTATCAGTATTGCCAGTGCCTGGATTGCCCTATTTGTTTTAAATCAATATATCTTTAGATTCACCCAAATCTCACCCGCGATCAATCTGATCTTTATACCCGCAGGTTTACGCCTCATTTCAGTGATTGTATTTTCTTGGTTAGGAGTGATAGGTCTATTTGTGGGCGGCGTATTAATTGGCATTCACTTTATCGAGCTAGCCCCACTGCAGGCAATCCTCCTTGCTGCCCTCTCGGCTCTATCGCCATTTGTTGCCTATTCAGGAATTGCTAGAGCACTTAAATTGAAGCCATCATTAGATGGCTTGTCGGCGCGCGATCTACTTATTATTGCCATTAGCGCAGCCCTTCTTGGGAGTGCATTTCATAGTCTATTTTTTCTATTAAATGGTAGTGTGAATACGTTTATTGATCCCTTTATTCAAATCTTCATAGGTGATCTATTGGGGATGCTGTTAGTTTTATATTGCGCAAAATTTGGCATCTGGGCTTATCGGCAAATCTATTCTAGCTAGCATCTAAAATAGTAAAAGATTCCAGTAAATTTTTAAAGGCTGCTGGCTGAATTGCGTTGGGGCCCAAAAATGGATTGTTATACAGCACCAATAAAAAGAATACGATGCCAAGTGAGGCGCCAACGATTGTAGTCATTAACGCATGCATCCGAATATTATGAGTTTTAAACAGTACAGAAAATAAGATTAACAACTCAGCACTCAGAAATAAAGCTGCCCATAAGGGAGGATCAATAAACGATTTTGCATTCTCTATCCGCGCCCGCCGTAATTCGCGATACTCCGATAGTTGCCGCAGCATTTCTTGTTGTGCCGAGAGCTCGCCCAGAGTATTGGGCTTAAAATTGACTATTAAGCTCTCAACCGCATTAAATTCCTTAAATGCCTTTACATCAAATTGTCCCTGGGTGAGCAAAGGCCACTCAGTTTTAATCACTTCAGTCGCATAGTTTTTTAGTTGACTCTTACCTGCGTCTTTAACTTCGGGTGGATAAGCATTAATGGTGCGATACAGGTTATAAAGTCGATGGGCTTCTTGTAACACTCGATCGTTGACAGTATTGTAATTTTGCCAAACAGAAATGGTTACAAAAGCCAAAATAAAGCCAAATATCGTTGGCATTGTATTAGCGAAAATTTCCCCAAAGATGCCCTGGTCACTAAGGCGCAGCCAAGTGCAATATTTTTGCGCCAGAAAAAGAGTGAATAAACTACAAATAACAAAAATACTCACCATCAAGACGAGCAGACCAGTTGCTGAAAGATTATTAATTAAATTGATCATGGCTTAACTGGAGCCCATACCAGAGAAAAATAGTTTTTCGAGAATTTCATGCAATTTCCATATAATCGCTAAACTTATTAGAGTTTTGTATTTAATAAGAGTAATAAATAGTCTATAGTATACGCATGGGTCTAAAAAAATCTCCTCCCACGTCGAGCTCATTTAGCGATACCGATTTGGTGAGCTTAAGTTATGTAAGTGAACTAAAAAATCCGCTCGATACTCTCGAATTAATGCAGTTGGTTGACCTTGCTATTGCACGTAATAGCAGCCTAAATATTACGGGTGTTTTATCTTGCGAAGGCAATCGCTTTTGTCAAATCATTGAAGGTCCAGCTAATTCAATTGAAATGCTCTGGAGCTCGATTAAAAATGATCCGCGTCATTCTAATATCTTTACCTTGGGGGCTAAAAAAATTAAGCAACGCGCTTTTGCAAATTGGTCGATGCGTTTAGTCGATAGCAAACAAATAACGACTTTTGAACCTAAATTGAATAACTTCACAGCGAAATAGTTGGCGGCAGTTACCTACTAGTTGCCAAGGTCGTTGATAAGATTAGAGGTGGGGCGAACGACGGGGCTCGAACCCGCGACAACCAGAATCACAATCTGGGACTCTACCAACTGAGCTACGTCCGCCGTTGTAGAAGCATAAATTATAGCCTTTTGCCAAAAAACTACCAAACTAGCCTAATTCTGCATTTTCAAAGTCAAAGGCAGCCCAATCTCCCAGCTCAAGACTAGCCGCAAGGAAATAATCAGCAATCGCCGCTTTGCTTTGTACTCGCGCTAGCGCATGATGGTCTGATAAACGTTGTCGCCAATAACGTGAGCCCGCTCGTCCATGTGCCAAGCCAATAATATGGCGGGTTAACACGCCCAAATTAAACGGCTTACCTGCTTGGGTACACCAATCAAACCAGGCCTGTGCTTGCTTGATTAAACCGATTTGAATTCGGTGCCAGTCTGTTTCGCAAAGTAAATAACCGGCTGCTGCCCCATCGCTCTCCAGTAAGTCATCCCAACCCAATAACATTGCTGGAAAGTGATAAGCAGAACGCCCCACCATAAAACCATCAAAATCCTGCCAATGCCCAGCGATTTGTGCATTATTTTCAAGGCCGCCATTTAATAAAATCTTGAGGGCTGGAAATTGTTGCTGAGCATCGCGCCGCAGCTGTGCTGCTACCGCATAATGAAGTGGTGGTTTGGTACGATTTTCTTTGGGTGATAAACCCCTTAAAACTGCATTACGCGCATGAATCGTTATTTGCTGAGCCCCTGCGTCAGCTACTGCCAAAATGAAGTTCAACGCAAATTGATAATCATTTGGCGAGGTCGACGCATCCATTTGATTTAAACCCAAACGCTGCTTTACAGAAATGGGGAGATGCGTAGCCTGTTTCATGGCCCGCACACATTGCGCCACTAATTCGGGTTCAGCCATTAAGCACGCGCCAAACGAGCCCCGCTGGACGCGCTCTGAAGGACAACCACAATTCAAATCAATTTCAGCGTAACCCCATTGCTCAGCCAAGGCTGCACACCGCGCTAAATCATCTGGCTCACTACCGCCTAGTTGCAAAACCAGCGGGTGCTCGGCTACTGAATAGTCTAAATGGCGCGGGATATCGCCATGCAATAAAGCGCCCGTAGTCACCATTTCAGAATAGAGTACTGCTTTTTTTGAGAGCTGGCGATGGAATGATCGACAATGCCGATCAGTCCAATCCATCATTGGCGCAACCGCTAAGCGTTTACTCGCGGGAGGCTTTCTTGCGCTCATGCTCTTTTAGATACCGCTTACGCACCCGCACACTTTTAGGGGTCACTTCAACTAGCTCGTCATCACTAATAAACTCAACCGCGTATTCCAAAGTTAGGTCAATTGGCGTAACTAGGCGCACGGCTTCGTCTGTTCCCGATGAACGCACGTTGGTTAATTGTTTGCCCTTAATTGGGTTTACAACAATGTCGTTATCACGGCTATGAATACCAATCACCATGCCCTCATAAACAGGACTGCCATGACTAACAAACATTCGCCCACGATCTTGAAGCTTCCAAATTGCATAAGCAACAGCTTCACCATCATCTTGGCTAATTAACACGCCGTTATGGCGCTCGCCTAGAATGCCATCTTTGGCAGGAAAGTAGGCATCAAAGGTATGGCTCAGCAAGCCATTGCCTCGGGTCATAGTCATAAAGTCGCCTTGAAAGCCAATTAAGCCACGCGCCGGAATGCGGTACTCTAAACGAGTACGACCTTTACCATCACTCACCATATCCAGTAACTCACCCTTCCGCTTACCCAACTCTTCCATGACGCTACCTTGAGTAGCATCTTCAACGTCGACTGTTAAGTTTTCAAACGGCTCCATTTTTACACCGTCTTCTTCATGGAAAACCACACGCGGACGTGAAACTGCCATTTCAAAACCTTCGCGACGCATCGTTTCAACTAAGATGGTTAAATGCAATTCCCCGCGACCTGAAACTTCAAACACCGTGTCATCATCAGTTTCGCGCACGCGCAAAGCCATATTCGACTTTAATTCGCGGTCTAAGCGCTCACGAATTTGGCGACTGGTTACATACTTCCCTTCGCGGCCCGCTAATGGGCTGGTATTCACCATAAAGTTCATGGTTAATGTAGGCTCATCAATTTTCAGCATTGGTAATGGGTCTGGGGTATCCGGAGCGCAAATTGTCGTACCAATAGCCAACTCATCAATACCGTTAACTAAAGCAATATCGCCAGCAATGGCTTCATCAACCACCTCGCGCTCGAGGCCTTTAAATTTCAGCACCTGATTTACTTTGCCTTTGAATGGCAAACCATCAGGGCCATTCATGCAAAGGACCTCCATACCTGGCTTAACGCGGCCGCGATTTACCCGCCCAATACCAATTTTGCCGACATAACTGTTGTAATCAATGGAAGAAATTTGAAACTGCAAAGGACC
>Ga0194056_10001453_pt1 | contig 12876 bp, 12 predicted proteins | sample SepL4413m_MetaG_FD_155458 | JGI IMG/M metagenome (GOLD analysis project Ga0194056, IMG submission 155458) | Anoxic zone freshwater microbial communities from boreal shield lake in IISD Experimental Lakes Area, Ontario, Canada - Sep2016-L442-13m | ecosystem: Environmental > Aquatic > Freshwater...
GCCAGGACGAGGCTTCCTCTGTAAAAAGCCCTTCCCGTTTAACGGCATTGGGATGAGCGACGGTGCCGGGGTCGCTAGGGCGTTGCTTCATTACGTAGACATTATTTCCATTGCTGTCGTCTGGTAACCTGTCGATAATGTTGTTGTCTGTGGCCGGCATTCTAAATGGTCTGGTGCTGCATCCTAAGTAATCTCTCCGGCAGGGGCGGTCTCGGGGAGATACTGCCAGGCTGGCTTGCTGGGGCCGTCGTGGCGGGCCGCAAGTTTCGCCGCGTATTCTGCCGTGGTTCCGGTTGCGGTAGTTGTTATGTCCTGCGGTGCTATGACTCGCATGGCGGCTCCTGCTGGTCGTCGCGGTCCCATGCTTGCCGGGTGTTGTTCACGATCGCGTTAAAGACTTCCATGCGGTGAACTGGCACACCTGCCGGGGCCTCAATCCCGATCTTGACTGCGCCGGATCGTCGCACATCCAGAATCTTGATGCGAATGCTTCCGGCCATGATCTCTTCTTGGACTCTGCGCGAAAGTACTAACATGATTTTTCCTCCTTGAATAAGTGGTTTTTAATAAACGTCTTCCAGTGCCATAACCCCACATGTTGCGAGAATCACGGCGAATCCGATCGCGGCCGCGGCCTTGAAGTAATCGCGGTCGCGGAAGTAAATCTTGGCCGTGTAGATGGCCAATAAACAAAAGCTAAAGTTGAATAGAAAGCCAGACATTTCAAATATCTCCCGCAAGTTTCATGAGCCGGTCCTTGGCGTGAACCAGTTGGTCTGCCGTATTACAAAGAGAGAACGTGAAATTGCAAATCGCTGCTACAAGCCGCGGGATAATTTTTCCTCGGCTTCCACGAGATCGACGGCAGCCGCCAGCATGGCGATGCGGGCCAACTCGTTGACGCCATCCTCTGCCAGGCGTTTTGCCAGCCAAAGTGCCGCCGGCATGATCTGGCCGTCGCACTGAAAGCCGGCCGTGGCTTGGATGGCTTCGCGCCAGGGGCGGGTGGCCTCGTCGTAGTTGTCGCCACACAGCGTGCGGATCAACTGCCGCATCGCGAGCAGCCGGGCGGAAATCACGACCGTAGCTTCGGCGCGGGTCGCGGTCTTCAAGGCTTTCCGGGCCTTGGCAAGTTTTTGTAAGGTCATCGTTTCTTTCTTCTGGGGTTTGAGCCGATTAGCGGCATATATAGATTGGGTATTTGGTTCGTTACTGCTGGAGAATCACAATGCTGCGAGCGATCTTGGGATCGCGGCAACTGACCGCTCGTTCTGCTTTGCCCCATCCGACGCCTCGATCGTTGATCTGGTCGGATCGCACCCGGGCAACAGCATGGCCAGCAGGAGCATCGCGGGCGCGAGCAATCCCTTGGCCCGAAGTTTCGCCTTGATGACGGGCTCGGCACTGGGCTGCGGGCCGTCCGCGACTTTCGGGATCCCGTCGACCTTATTGGTGTGCGCTGCAAAGAACCGCTGGCAGGCCTCTTTGCTGGTCACCCGCCGCCGGCCGATCCGAATCGTCTCCAGCGTCAGGCCGGCAATGCCGACCAGCGACCAACGGGCGACCGTTTTCGTGCTCACTCTTTTTCCACTGGTCTGCCTGGGCAGCCATTCGGCCGCCTCCGCAAACGACAAAAGCGATTCCTGGATTGCATCAATCACGATTTGACCTCATGTGTTATCTCCAAACAGACGTTAGTTACCGGAATGTTCTGCACTGATTCTGAATATGCGTGCATGTTATCACGAATCGGATTCAGAGGCAATGGGCTAGCGAGTCAGAATCCTAAAGTTTTCTGATTCGCATAGCGATAAGGAGGTTCTGAAAAAATCATGTAATTTGGGTATTGACTTTTCATGGACATTCAGAGACAATTGAGCAGAGTCAGGTACACGAACACCAAAGACAGTGAGGTTCAAATGGCTGTTGTTTCACATACCGACAAGAGTCTTGGCGAAATAGAGGTGGATTTAACCAGGCTGGTCGAAGGCCTTTCGGCACTGAGAAAAGCTATGAAGGCGGCTGGTGCCAAAGAATTGGGATTCGACGGAGAGAAAGGTCAGGTGACCGGTCGCACGTCGATCCACTCCTTTATTGCGTCAGGGCAACTGAAGCTGAGAAAGCAAGTAGACACGGCCTACCTGAAGGGCCTGGGAGAAGACGCTGGGGCGTAGACCGAAATAGACCGAAACCCTTGACGAGTAGACGGAAACCCGGTACATTTGTGTGTACGAACGGGCACGAGTGTGCCCGACAAGAGGTGTGACTAGAGATCAGAAGTTATTGGCAGATAAGACTTTGCGATAAATGCTTAAGCACCCCCCCTTCCGGCTGTTAACCGCTGGGTCGTAGGTCCGAGTCCTACCCGGGGAGCTTTCGTGATTTTCGCGTATTTGCGCGACGATCCAGTTAACGCCCGGTGCCGAGAGATCGGCGGCCGGGCGTTTTGCATTTAACCCGCTTTTCTGCAAGGGTTTACGTCAATTTGCCGGTCTGGGGTGACGATCTCCGTTTCGAGAGATTTCAAATAGGTCGCGGTAGGAACCCCCACGGTTCCTTTCGGACCCCAGAATTTCGGCCCAAAACTCTCAGAATCTCTGGTTAACGACCACCCAGGAGTTAACAAGCCGGTTCCCGACGGTGGGCGGGAGGAACCTTGACGGCGAGGCCCGCCAAGAAAAAAATAGCGCAGCCGGAACTTCCCGTTCGCCTGTCGCGTCTAAACTACGTCATGGCGGACGGTTGGCTCTGGATTCCACAGGTCGCCGGCATTATCACAGAAATGGGGTTGGAGCAACACTTATGAAGGCATCATGCCATATTTTGGCCATAGTCATTTCCCTGGCCGGGTGCTCGCCTCTACTCGCAGCCGACGAGCTTCGACAATCTGTGGCCGGCAACGCCCGACATTCTCTAACAAAGCCCGTGGCGTCGTCTGGCTATATCCCATCACTGGCGGACATTCTCGCCACCAAGATCCGAGTTCGCTACCGGCGCGATCATCTCGGTGAGGTATTAACTGACCTCCGTGGGCGGACCGGGCTGGAGGCGGCATTTCCTCGTCCGCTCGACGGAGCGTTTACCTTCGACCTGATGGCCGACCTCCAGGAACGGATTCGGATCACGGAACGCCGTGCCACTGAGGTTCGCGAGCAAGTGATCGCCCTGAGCCACAAGCTGGTGGACGAACGCGAGGTCGCCAAGGCCATGTCGGTGTTCGATCCGGTTTGGGGGTCGCTCGCGCCGCGCGAGCAGGCCCGAGTGATTCAACTGCTGGTCGAACGGGTCGACTACGACGGAGCCAGCGGCAAGGTTTCGATCACATTCCATCCTAGCGGGATCAGAACGCTGGCCGACGAGCTGGCCGGCCAGAATACGGAGGGCGCAGCATGACTAGAAGCTTTCTTGGGACATAACGTCGTTGGCGTAGAAGGTTTCGTGGATACCGTTCCCCGGGGTAGCCGCTGCGCGACAACCCTGGGCTAACGGACATAACGCCGTTGGCGTAGGGAAATGAATGGGTGGCGGCGGGGTCAGGAGACCCGCGTCGAACCGGGGTGGTGTTCGTGCCGAAGGCCCAGCAGTTCATCCAGCGGCCAGCGTCCAGCATCCAGCGAATGGCGTAGGCAGTCGCCGAGCATCTTCACGGCCATTTATGGTTGTTCCCGGCGCAGCCGGTATTCGGCCCGTGCTTTAGCACGGGTTTTGGATTGGCCGCCATTCCCCCTACTTTCCAGACAATACCCTATCATACACCCGCGCTACCTCGGCGGCCATGCGCGCATCGGAAAAAAATTTGGCATGCCGCAGTCGTGCCTTGGTCCCCAGTTCGTTCCCGGAAACCTCGCGGGAAACAAACCTATGGATCGCCACCGCCAGGGCCGCCGGATTGGCCGGCTCGACCAACAGGCCCTCGACACCGTCGCGGACGGCCTCGGGCACGCCCGACACGGCACTGGCCACAACCGGCAGACCGGCGGACATCGCTTCCAGAACAACCATCGGTAGCCCCTCACCAAAAAGGCTGGGTAATACAAAAAGGTCCATTTGGGCCAGTTCGCCGTCAATGTCGCGGGCAAAGCCGGCCCAATCGATAGCTGAGTCCAAATTCAATTGACTGGCCAGTTGCCTGACATGGCTTTCATATTCCGGAGTTTCAAAACTACCCACAGCGCGGAGCCGCACGGGCAAGCCGCGGCTGCGGAGCTGGACCAGGGCTTCCAGCAGAATTTCCAGCCCCTTGCGGGGCCTAAAGAGCGCGACCGTGCCCAGCGTCCAGTCGGTTTTGGCCGGATCGCGAGTCGGTACGGCGCGCCGCGCCGGCACACCGTTGGGAACCACAAAGACATCAAAGCCCTGCTCGCGGACGTAACTGCCCACGGCTTCCGACACGGCGATCAATGCCTTCGCCCGTCGCAGAACAATCCGCTCGACAAGGCAGTTGATCCAATTGCGGAAACGATGAGTCGTATCGCAGGTGGTTGGACTGTGAACATGATGCACCAGCGGAACGCCCGTCAGCAGCGACACCATGCCACCGACGACCGCCGAACGGGCCGTATGGCTGTGAATCAGGCGATACCCCTCGCTGCGGATGATGCGGGCAAGTCGCCAGACAGGCGAAAGGTCGAATCGGTTCTTCATCGCCACGTCGTAGAGCGGTGTGTCCAGGCATTTTCGCATGGCAGCGAACTGGCCGCGTTTGAGGCAGGCAAATCCGGCGCGATAGCCGAAATTGCTCAATTGCTGGCCCAGCAGATCCTGCACACGTTCGGCCCCGGCGTAGTGTTCGCCATTGATGATATGCAAGACCGACGTCATGGCCACCTAGTTCTTGCTCGGCACGGCGGGCTTCTTCACCTCAAACACGCGCACGCAACGGGCCTGACCATCGAGAACGAGGATCCGTTTGTGATGGTCCGCCACAAGATCGACCACCGAACTGGTTCCTTCGGGACCGCACACCACGCCGTCGAACTCACCCGACCGCGCGTAAACCTTGACCCGCAGCGGATATTCCTCGGCGGTCACAAAACGACCGTCCGCGGCGATCGCGAGACGGGCCGGGTTGCTGGAACCGGCAAAATCCTCAACGGCCGGCGTTCCCCGCCCCCAATGACGTTCCATCTTGCCCTGGAAACTATACCCCTCCACACGATGATCTCGGCGATTGACCACATAGACTAAATCGTCCAGTCCCACCGCTAAACCAAAGGGGGCGTTGGTGCCGTTGACCGTCGAGGTGAAATGGCCGGGACTCGACTCGCCGAAGGATTCCAGAAGTTTGCCGGTCGAATCGAATCGCTGAATAACGCTCTGTCCCGCGTCGGCAATGAAGATATAGTAATCGCTGGTTGAAATGGAAGTGAATTGGGCTTTTTCGCCCAATCCCTGCCAGATGGCCACCTTCGCGCCGCCGGCCTCATAAACTTCCAGGTGATCGACAAAGCCCACGTAAATCCGCCCAGGCTCGAGGTGATGCCGATTGGCCACCGTCAAGCAGGTTGGCTCATAGGAGAGTGCAATCCGCATCTCCAACTCGCCTCGAGGCGAGAAACGGCAAAGCGACCTGTCACCGGCCACATAGATGCGGTCGTCGGCATCGACAGCCAAGGCCGAAACCTTCTTGAAATCGACTGCAATCTGCGCAGTTTGGCGATAATCAACCCTTGCTGGATTGATGGGTAGCGGCGTCTGGGAAGCAGTTGAGTCGCCATCCATGTCTGACGTGGCGAACAAACTTGAACTGCCCGTCGATGCGGCCTTCCGCACCGAAAACAACGTCATGACGCTCCCGACGGCCACCAACAGGCTGAGGAGAGAGACGACCATCGATAGCTTCGAGCGGACCATGCAAACTCCAACTCGGCCGGCGGAAGGCTGGATTGTCAGTCCGCCAAAGGGAGGGAAAGTCACCCAATCTTGTCGTTCCATTATTATCTTGGACCGCAAGAAATGTCAACCCTGCATTTGGGGTGGGGCACACTTCCACTGGTGGAGTGATGGGAACCATAGTAATTTTGGGCTTGCTAATTGCGTGGACATGGGTAAACTTCCCGCCTTTTGGTGATTTTTCACGGAGAGCAGCTTCGAGAATGCCGAGCAAGTGTCTGGTCGCAGTTGCGATGATTCTCGTAACGGTCCTGTCCTTATTTGCCGCGCCTGCCCGCGCCCAGTGGGTTGTCGAGCCGCCACCGATCGATCCGTTTGCGCAAGGGGTCCGCGCCTCCGCATTTACCGATACCGTCCCAAACAACAGTTCCACGCAGCCGCCATCAGGCATGTATCTACCTGGGCCGTCCAATCCGCCATTTTCTGGTCCGCCTCCCGTCGCAGCTCAGGGACCGCAGTTTCAGGATGCCATGCAATTCCAAGGACCGATCTCGGCCGTTGGCCAGGATGTTCCACCGGTCGGTATCAGCAACATGTCGGAAGGCCAGTCGCTAATTCCCACGGGGACAAACTCGATCTATCGATTTCTCGATCATCTCGAAGCCAATGGCGTCGCCCGCGGTTACTACCTGAACGATCAGCGGATCGTTTGGTCGGGCATGGAAGAGACCTTTGGTGCCGAGGGCATTATCGCGCCCCGGCTTCGCCAGCGGTGCGGCAATTTTGAATTTCTTATCGACAGCGAGTTCTATATCAACCAGCCGCATGACGCCAATCAACTAATGGATAGTGCGGAACGCCAGTCCTACGCAGCAAATTTTCGCATCAATCCGTTTGAGATTTCGCAGCTTGCATTGGTCACAAACCATGAAGACTGGACGTTCAAGATCGGAAAGTTTGTAACGCCCTTCGGCCGCACCTATTTTCCGCTCTATACCAATTCCCGCATGGACGCTCCCTATATCCGCACGGAAGCGATCCAGTGGCGCGAGACGGGCATCCTGGCGCACTACAAGTCTGGCTACTTCGTGGGCGATATCGCGCTGACGAATGGCATCGAGAACCTCGATACCAATTCCTCCAAGGCCCTGGTGGCACGCATAGGCCTGGAGTCGGACTCCTGGGCCGTCGGCTGCTCGCTCAAAAAACAAGACGGCAATGGCTCGGAAAGTCAGAAGGAGTTCGGAAACCACTATGGCGTGGACTTGATGTTCCGCAACGGTCCGTTTCAATTCTCGTCGGAATGTATCTTCGACGAATATGGATTCCGCTGGCCGGGCTTTGATCCGTTGAACATCAACTGGGTCAAAAGCATCTATTATCGCGACGTCAGTTCAGGACAACCGATGGCTCCCTGCACCGGCATCGGCTATTACGCGAATCTCGACTATGCCGGCGGTCCCTGGATCACGACGCTCAACTATGGTGAGTTCTACCCGATCCATACGGGGACCGCTCCCGATCAGCGAGTTCAGCGTCGAGGCATCATCAAGGTGGCCTATCGTGTCGCGGAGCCAGTGCAAGTCTTCTCCGTCTTGATGGTCGAAAACGGTGGCTACCTCGCCCAACAGAACGAATCGCGCAAGCCGATCACCGTGCTGGAAGGATTCCAGTTCACCTTCTGAGCGGCTGCCGGGGCTTGTATCCGGCCCCTTCGTGACATACGATAGCCTTGATTTCAACACTCTTGCCACAGCGAAGGAATGGACCATGCAAGCACTTTCCCTACGAAACATCGTTATTTCCGCAAGCCTAGCGATTATCTTGCTGACTTTGGCCTCCACCGCGATCGCTCAAGGGCCGATCGAAGCCCAGGCCATTGTGGGCGAGCCGTTTGGCGTCGGGGCCATTACGCTGAATCTGCCGGCCAAGATGTTGCCCGAGCCTCTTGGATTGGAGGGCGTGGGGCTGATCGAGAAGGCAGGCCGGGTGTTTTATCCGGCCATGCGTACACCGGCCCTGGCAAATGCCTTGAAGGAGTTTCTCCGGGAGGATAGTCCGCTGGCTGGTGGCGGACCGGTGCGGCAAGAAGTGGGCGGGATCCTGCGAGGAATCCTCGATCGTCCGCCTCGAACCACGATTTATTTTCTCTTCCGTGGCAACGCGCCGTTGAAATTGTCGATCCAGGCTCGGCAGTCGATTCCGCTGGTCGTACAGCCGCGGAACAATTCGGCCGCGCACCGCCGCCTGCTCCAAGCGTGGTGGCACGACTATGCCGCCCCGCGGCGACTCTTGCAGCAGAAACCCGATTTTCCTCCCCAGGTTGAAACGTACATGGTCAACTCGCTGGCCCGACGATTGAACCTTGTACTCCCGCGCGAAATGCAGGAAGAATCGGGCTATCGGCAGTTCGAGCGGGAGTTGGGCGCGCTGGCCGGGAGCGAAGGCATCCGCACGGCCATTGAGCAGGACCGCGTCCTCGGATTAACCGATGCCGCGCTTCCCGCCGACCAGCCTTTGCCCACCGCTCCGGACGTTGCTCCGCTGACGTTTCCCGAGCCGCCGCCCGGCCCTGATGGCAAACCGAACAATCAGCCCAAGATTGAGCCCATCGCGCGGCATGTACCGGCCGAGTTCTTCTATATCCGCTTCGGTAGCTTCGACAACTTCCTCTGGTTCCAGGATACGCTTGAAACTTGGGGTGGCGACCTACAGAACCTGGTTGCCATGCGCGGCTTGAACGATCAGAAGAACCAGCGGATTCAGACCCAACTTGTATTGGAGCAAAATCGGCTTTCCCGGATGCTCGGCGGTGCGGTGATTTCCGACGTGGCGATGGTCGGTACCGATCTGTTGATGCAGGATGGTGCTGCGATCGGGTTCCTCTTTGAAGCACGTAACGGCATGATGCTCGGTTCGAGCCTCTCCGGACCACGCGCCGCACAGGTCAAGCAAGGCAAGGCCAAGGAGGAAACGCTCAAGATCGAGGGGCAGAATGTTTCGTTTCTTTCCTCACCCGACGGATCAATCCGTTCCTATTACGTGGTCAGCGGAGATTACCACTTGGTGACCTCGTCGCCTGCGCTGGTGGCACGTTTCCTGCAATCGGCCAAGGGCGAAGGGTCGCTGGGCAATTCGAGGGAGTTTCGCCACGCCCGGAGTGTATTGCCGATCGAGCGCAACGACGCGGTGTTCATCTACTTTTCCGATGCCTTCTTCCGCAACCTCAGCAGCCCCGCCTACCGCATTGAATCGCTGCGCCGCCTGGAAGCCGCCACCGACATCGAGATCGTGCAACTGGCGAAGCTCAACGCGGCCACGGAAGGAAAGCCGGGCAGCACGATTGAGGAACTGGTCGACGGTGGGTTCTTGCCACCCGGATTTGGCCCGCGATCCGATGGCAGCCATGCCGTGATCGGCAAGGGCGAGGTTTATGACTCCGTTCGCGGCCGGCGTGGCTCCTTCATCCCAGTGCCCGACTTGCCGGTTCAGCAAGTCAGCAAAGCGGAGGCCAACTCCTACGCCCGCTTTGTTGCTTACGCCCAAGAGAATTGGGGCCGGGTCGAGCCGATGCTCGTCGGCTTGCAACACAAGTCGCTTCCCGGCAAGCGAGAGCAAGTGGTGATTGACGCCCGCATGTCACCCCTGCAACGAAAGCGGATCGAGATGCTTGCCAAGATTGCCGGCCCGATTACCAACGACCAACTGGCCGCCGTGCCGGGCAACATGGGCACGTTCGAGGCGAGCCTGCCGAACCAGCAAATATTCAGCGGCCTCCGCGACGTGGCTCCCCCCAACGAATTGATCGACGGCCGTTTCATGCCCTGGCTGAAGCTTCGCAACATGCTCGTCGGCTACCTCGGCTATCAAGGCGACCCAGGCTTCTTGCGATTGCTGGAACTGATGTTTGTCGGGCCGCAGGATGCCAACGGCTACAAACGAAGTCTCATCGGTCTGTGGCGATTGCAGTATGGGACGTACGCCCTCTTCTCCTTCCAACCGGAGGTGTTGGCCGAGGTGGCGGCACAGTTGCGTTTTGAACCGGCCCAACATCCGGCCCAACTGCGATTACACGTCAACGACATTTCCACCGCAAGGATCACGCCTTTTCTGAACAACTGGGGCTACGCCCGCACCCGGGAGACGGCCTTGGGCAACCTTCGCCTGATGCACTCACTCAACCAGCAGTTGCACGTTCCCGTGAAGGACTGCCGCGAGGCGGCTGAATTTCTCCTGGCGGCAAAATTGGTCTGTCCCTTGGGCGGTCAGTACACGGTCCGCGACATGCCCGCCGGCGAAAGTCGTTGGACCTCAACGAAGCTGGAGGAATTTCAGCCCCAAGGCGGCTTCGCGCCGCAGGCACCGCCGGGCTACGTTGCCCCGCCGCTGAATTGGTTCCGAAGCCTCGACCTACATGCCGCAGTGGTCGATAGGCTGCTGACCGCGCACGCCGAGGTGGTCATGCAGTTGCCGAAGTAGCCGCGCCGTTGACGGCATGGAACTCCAATGGAGCAAGCTTCCTCTGCCCGAGGAGCAATGGGCCTTGATGCTCGATGGCTAGGATTGAGCGGCAAGTTTCAGCAGACTGCATAGGACGTATGCAGAACAACGCGCATGCCCTCACACTCCGGCACTTGGCCGCTGGAAGCAAATATGACGATTCCAGCGGGCATCGTCCGCTGCAGGATAGTCGGTGCGGACGTGGGCACCGCGGCTCTCGTCGCGCTCCAAGGCGGCCTCGATCATCAACTGGGCGATGCAGATCATGTTCTGCAACTCCCAACCACTGGGATCGTCGAACTGTCGGGCCAAGACGTAGCGGCACCAATGTTTCACCGTCTGCTGGGCCTCGGCCAGCCCCTCGCCGTCGCGGCGGACGCCGACGTTGCGCCACATCAGGCTCTGCAAGGCATTGCGAATGTCGTCCAGGTTCAATGTTTCGCCGATCGAATCAACCTGCGGGTTATCGATCGGCAGTGCGAAGAAATCGTCCTTTTGTCCGAAGGCCTCGCATGACGCCCCTTCGCCCGCATGGGCACCATAGACCAAGGCTTCCAAAAGACTGTTCGATGCCAGACGATTGGCTCCGTGTAGTCCGCTGGAAGTGACTTCACCGGCGGCCCAAAGGCCGGGCAAAGTCGTGCGGCCGTCGAGATCGACGGTGATTCCGCCCATCATGTAGTGTGCCCCGGGACGCACGGGAATGCGGTCGCGGGTGATATCGAGATCGAACTCGGCACAGATGGCCGCGATACCGGGGAACCGCGACAACACGCGTTGCGGATCGAGGTGCGTCATGACGAGATAGACGTTCGGATGCCGCGTCTTCTCCATCTGGCTGACAATGGAAAGGCTGACGACGTCGCGGGGAGCAAGCTCGGCGCGAGGATCGTAGTCGGGCATGAAACGATGGCCATGACGATCGACGAGATGGGCGCCTTCGCCGCGGGTTGCCTCACTGATCAGACTGCGACTGCCACCGGCGATGTAAAGGACCGTGGGGTGAAACTGCATGAACTCGACGTCGCGCAGCTCGGCCCCCGCACGATAGGCCAAGGCTAAGCCGTCGCCGGTGGCCACGGTCGGGTTGGTGGTTTCGCGATAGATCTGTCCTGCCCCGCCGGTGGCCAGGATCGTTTGCTTGGCCCAGACGAGCGTCTTGCCGTGCTCCTGGTTCCAGACGATGGCGCCGCGGCAGATACCATGGAGTGTGAGTAGATCGATCGTGAAAGTCTTCTGCCAGACCTCGACGTGATCGAGTTGGACAACGTGTTCGATCACCGCCCGCATGACCTCCTTACCGGTGGCGTCGCCCAAGGCGTGGATGATGCGATCATGCCCGTGACCTCCCTCGCGCCCCAGGGCGAGGCGGCCTTCGGCCTTATCGAAGCGGGTTCCCCAGCCGATCAGTTCCCCGATCCGCCGCGGGGCTTCGCAGATCACCCGCTTGACGATCTCGGGATCGCAAAGCGAGCCGCCGGCCATGAGCGTGTCGGCCACATGGTCTTCAAAGCGATCTTCTGGGTCGATCACGCCGGCGATGCCGCCCTGGGCATGGGAGCTGTTGGAGTTTTGCAGGTCATCTTTCGTGATGATCAGCACCGAGAGCTTTGGATCGGTACTCAAGGCAGCGCGAACCCCGGCCAGCCCGCTACCGATGATCAAAACGTCCGTGAAATAATGCGGAACTCGCTTGGGACGGAAAGGAACGAGGTAACGTGGTGTGGTAAACTGCATCTTAACTACTTTTGTCCTGCGGTGGACCGGGAATAGGCACGGTAAAGATCGGCCCAATCGCTGGGTGGCTCCATCTGGCCGCTGTCGTGGACGTTGCGCATGTTGTCGGTCTTCGTTTGTCCGCCACGAATCTGCGTGCCGTGAGGATGCAAATCGAGGTTCTTCAAAAACTCGTTGTAAGCCTTTTTGGCCGCCTCGCCCTCGTTGCCGGGCTGTTGGGCCGAGTCTTTCAACTTCTTCAGGTTCTCCACAAACTTCTGCCCTTCCTCTTTGGTCCAGCCAAGGCGATCCAATAACTCCGGCTTCTGCTTGGCCATCTGGTCTTTGAGATGCTCCAAGGCCAGATCAACCTGCTTGTTGGAAAACTCGATATTGGCAGCGTCGGGTCCACCCTGGGGCTGCGGAGATGCTGCGGCCGGATCGCCTAAACTGCCGGACTGGCTGCCGCCGGCAGGAAGCCCGGAACCTTGGTTGCCAGCCTGCTTGGAGGACTGAGTGCCTGATTGGCCACCGCTGGACTTGTTCTCGCTTTCAGTCGAATTCTGCGCAGAATCGTCTTGGGGCTTTTGCGAGTCTTCCTTGGCCGTTGGATCGTCGGCCGATTGCTGCTTTTCACCGTTCCCCTTGCCCGATTCCTTGCGCGATGAACCGGTGCGATCCGTGGAACGAACGTCTTCGCCGGCTTTCTTGCCGGTGGTGCCTTCGCCACGTTCGTCGGAGACAGAACCACCTTCGTCAGCCGGTTTCTGCGTGCCGGCGGTTCCCTTGCCGGCCTTATCGCTCTTTTGACCGCCACCAGCCCCACCG
>Ga0194056_10001462_pt1 | contig 12832 bp, 13 predicted proteins | sample SepL4413m_MetaG_FD_155458 | JGI IMG/M metagenome (GOLD analysis project Ga0194056, IMG submission 155458) | Anoxic zone freshwater microbial communities from boreal shield lake in IISD Experimental Lakes Area, Ontario, Canada - Sep2016-L442-13m | ecosystem: Environmental > Aquatic > Freshwater...
ACATCGGGCTTATTATGCTACAAGTCAAAAAGTCCAGCGTCGCTACGCTCCGATGAAGTGTCCGAAATGATCAGAATCAGTGTCCGGATAGATTCAGAACAGGTGGCCGAATTGACCAGAATACGCAGTAGTTGAATATTCCTGTGATAAATCGCGAACTTTTCATGTGATCAAGTAACTCCTCTGGGCTGGGATTCTGCATCCGGCATTGACGGATTGCTTATAATTGTTGGCTCTACCTCCGGCAAGGGTAGGGGATGTTGCTGGGTTGCTAAGTTGTTTTTGGGAGGCATGACCTCCGGTGTCTGAGGCGGCAGAACCGGCTCAGCCGGTGTTGTGATGACGGGCGGCGGCTCAGGGATAGAAGGTGATTGGGTGACTTCTTGGATTTCTGGAGGAACGGCCTCCGTGCCGTCCGCTGGCGCCGGAACAGGTTCTTCCACGACCGCCGATTCCGGAGTCGGCGTCGCAGGAGCGGTAGGTTCTGGCTCCGGCGTTGAGGACGTAGGGATAATTTCTGCCGGAGGCGGCGCGTTTGCTTTTGTGAAGTCGGCATAGTGACCCAGAGCGACGGCCCGGGCGGCGGGGTCGGGCTGGTAGTCCAATTGCCGGACAAGGTTCCGAATCCGGTTCTGGGTGTCGGGAGAGATCCGGTACTTTTCGGCCTTCCCATTGAGGACGAACGAGACCGTTGTTTTGGAGACTTCTGCAGCCTTGGCGATCTCCGTGATGGTGGGTTTAGTGCTCATGCTAAACCTTTGTAGCATTGATTATTGTGAAAGGCAAGCGCCGCAAAAGACAGGAGTAAAGAATTCAGAATCCAAGATTCAGAATGGGGAATTTTGACAGAATTAACACAATGATCAAAATGTCGGTATGCGTCGCCGAAGAAGTCGATGCGGTGAATAAGCTCCTTAATCGCCGCAAATTTGCGGCAAATACTTGCGCTGGCGGGTATCTTATTGCCAGTAAATGACATGCTTCAAGGTGGCTTCGGCGATGAGCACATCGGCTTCTGCGGCGATGCGCTGGGCGGTGGTGAGGGTTAGTTTGGTCTGGGCCTCCAGCACTTCTGAGTGGCGGGCAGTGCCGTTTTTCCATTGATCGGTTGCGACCTGAAGGTTGCGAGTGGCGCTGGCTTCGGCATGTTTTGATGTTTTGAGCCGTGAGAGCGCGAAGTCTCTGGCGAGAAAAGCAGACTGGGTTTCAGCAACAATAGCCTCGCCGAGGGCTTGAAGCTGGTAAGTATCACGGGAGGCCTTAGCCTTGGCCTCGGCTGTGCGGGCGCGGGTCAGGCCGCCATCAAAAAGATTCCAGGTGACGGCTGCACCGATATAGGCATCATCCCGCCACTTGTCATCGGGTGGAAAATCCCGCTGGTTCGGGTTCCCCTGTTCATAGCGGGCCATCAAGGAAAGTTGGGGGCGGGCTTCTGCCTGTGCCACACCAATGAGCGCAGTACTGGCTTGCGCGTTTAGTCGAAGGCTGGCCAATTCGGGCCGGTTTGAAAGGGCGATGCTTAAGGCGCCTTGCAAGTTCGGGAATGGTGCTATCGCAGGCGCTTCCGGTTTAAGGGGCGATTGCCGGGGGGTAATCTCCTGACCGGTCAGTTGCGTTAGTTGGATCCGGTTTAGATCTGCCTGCTGTTGGGCTGATTGCAGTTGCAGTTGGATTTGATCAAGCAGCACCTCATTGGCCAGCAGGTCATTGTCGGTGGCTAATCCGGCATTTTTCATGTTCCGCGTATCGGTGAGTTGGGTTTCCGTGCGGACGACGGCGGACTGAAAGGCGGTTATCTGGGCTAGCGCTTTGCTCCACTGCCAGTAGGTGGTCAGGGTTTGAAGCTCAATATCAGATGCTGTCGCCGCAAGGGAGTGTTGCGCCGCGACCTCCTGATATTGGGCGCTACGGCGTTGTTGGGTGAGCCGTCCTCCGGTGTAAAGAGGTTGAGTGATGCCGATGGATGCCGAATACTGATCGTCTATTACCGGGAGGGTTAATCCGGGGCCGAGTGTGCCATTTTCCAGGCCTTCAAAGTGTTGGGCTTGGGCGCGGGCATCGAGGTGGGGTTTGAAGCCTGCTTCTGCTTGTACCCGGCGGGCAGTGGCCATGTTTAAGTCTTCGTGCCGGCCCTTCAGCGCAGGGTTATGGGCCAGGGCCATTTGCACCACGGCATCCGGTGTCAGGGTGTTTGTCATGGCCGCGGCAGGGGCAAACGGGAGAAGGAAGAGAAAGAATAAGGAATAGGTAAAAGTCTTCATGGGTGTGATCCTTCCTGTGGTTTGCTCATCAGGGAAACAAAAACGTCCTCAAGCGAGGGCTCAATGGGTTGAAATTGAAGTCCGGCTTGGCCGTTTTGTGTCAGCCAGGCGGTGGCCTCGCGAATTTCCTCTTCACCACGGGCGGCAAAAATATGGAGGCGGTCCCCATATCGCACCAAGGCGGTGGGCGGCCAGTGTTGTTTTAAAATCTGGTGGACGTCGTGAAGCGAGCTGCCGCCGATGACGGAGTACATGCGGCCGCGAAGCGTGTCTTTAATGGCGGTGGGGGTATCCAGCCGGATGATTTGTCCGGCGTTCATCAGAGCGATTTGATGACAACGCTCGGCTTCGTCGAGATAAGGGGTAGTCATGATGATGGTGATATTTTTGGCGAGGAGTGCTTTAAGGATGATCCAGAATTCACCGCGTGAAACCGGGTCGACGCCGGTTGACGGTTCGTCGAGAAATAGAATTTCCGGGGTATGAATCAGGGCGCAGGCCAGGGCGAGTTTCTTCTTCATGCCGCCGGATAAGACGCCGGCCAGCCTTTTGTGGAAGGGCTCGAGCCGGGTGAAGGCCAGCAGTTCATCGCGACGCCGTTGAAAGTGAGCCACCCCATGGAGGTCGGCGAAGAATTCAATATTCTCATCCACCGTCAGATCACCGTAGAGGGTGAAGGCCTGAGAGAGATAACCGATCCGGGCTTTAATGGCTTCGGGGTTATCTCTGAGATTGAATCCAAGAACGTTTCCCTCGCCCTGCGTGGGTTTCAGGATTCCGCACAATAACCGGATGGTGGTGCTCTTCCCGGCGCCATCCGGACCGATCAGGCCGAAGAAGGTCCCGCGTTGAATCGAGAGATTTGCACTTTTCACAGCCTCCACATCACCGAATGAGCGGCCCAGATTCTTTGTCTCTATAACAGGATCTCTCACAAATATCCATCAGCCGGCATGCCTGGCTTGAAAGTGTTCTTTGGATTCGGCAGGGTGATTTTGATGCGATACACCAGTTTGGTGCGCTCGTCGGGCGTCTGTACGTTGCGGGGCGTGAACTCGGCTTCAGCTGAGATAAAGGTGATGATGCCTTCGTAACGGACGGGATCACCATCCACTTTGATGCGGGCCTTTTGTCCGAGTTTGACGCTGGGCAGTTTGGTTTCCGGCAGGTAGAGCGAGAGCCAGACTTCACTCAATTGCGACAAGGTGGCCAGCGGGGTGCCCGCCATCACCATTTCACCCTGTTCGACATTTTTGGTGGTGATGGTGCCGGTTGCGGGTGATTTGACCGTGCAGTCGGCGAGGGCCTTTTCGGCTTGGGCAAGCCGGGCTTGGGCTAATTCGACAGCCGCCTGGGTTGCGCGGATCTCCTCCTGCCGGTTTCCCTTGATGAGACGGGCCAGTTGCTGTTCGGAGGCCGCCAGACTGGCAGAGGTCCGTTCCAGGGCTGTGGCCGCATCATCCCGTTGTTTCTGGGTGGCGCTGTTTTGGGTCAGAAGGGTCTCCATGCGCCGGGAATCGGTGATGGCGGCATCGGCGCTGGCCTTGGCCTCCCGGACTTGAGCCCGGGCCCGTTGGATATCCTCATCCCGGCTGCCGGCGAGCATCAGATCACGTTGGGCTTGCGCTTGGGCCAGTGCGGCGCGCGCTTCGTCACAGCGGAGTAGATACATTGCGGAGTCGATGGTGGCCACAACCTGTCCGTTGGTGATGCTGGCGCCTTCAGAAATGAGGAGTGAAGAAATGCGGCCCGCGACTTCGGGTGCCAACCGTATCTGGGTACATTCGATGGTGCCCGAGCCATCAGGTTTATCGGTATTGAATGAGCAGGAACTGCAGAGCAGGGTGGGGAGGGCCAGCAGGCAAGTGATCCATGTTTGAGCTTTCATGGCTTTCATTATGACCATCGAGCGGGAAAGATCAATCCGCGATTAAAAGGCGGGGAGTTGTTAAGTTGTCGGGTTGTTAGGTTGTTAAGTGGAAGACAGCGAGTCTTTTCAAGCATTTACTCAACAACACAGCAACCTGACAACTTAACAACTGTTTTTTGTTTGGTGAAGAACCTGGTTGGCGTTAAAGTGAGGGGCATGACAGATATTGAAACAATGGCCGTCATTGACTTTGAGACCACGGGCCTTTCGCCGCAGATGGGCGCCAGGGCAACGGAAATCGCGGTGGTATTGATGCGGGATGGGGTGATTGTGGCGCGCTATCAGAGTCTGATGAATGCCGGGGTTCATATTCCTTCCTTTATCGAGGAGTTAACGGGTATCAGCAATGCCATGGTTCGAAGTGCGCCGCCGGTGGCCGAAGTGATGGCGGCGGCCGCTGATTTTATTGGCGATCACCCCATGGTGGCGCACAATGCTTCTTTTGACAGCAAGTTCTGGGATGCAGAATTGAGCCGGATTCAACGCCAGCGACGGCAGGAATTTGCCTGTTCCATGCGGGTGGCCCGGCGCCTTTTCCCTGAGTCATACAATCATAAGCTGGGCACGCTCGTGCACTTTCTAGGGCTTCCCGATAGCGGTGTGCATCATCGTGCCATGGCGGATGCCGAGATGACCGCCCATCTGGTGGCGCGCATCCAGGCGGAACTGAGTCAACGGTTCGGGTTACATCATGTTCCGCACAAACACCTGCGCGCCATTCAGTCGGCATCAGTCGCCAAGCTGGAAGCCACCATTCAGCGACTTCAGAAGGCGACAACATGAGTTTCGCATGAAGCGAACAGGTTGTCCCTACCCGCGCCTTGCTTCCTTCTTCGGTCGCACCGTGTACTTCCCTGCGGTTTCTGCCACAGCGCTGGCGAGAGGTTCATGTCCACTGCATACAACCTGGCCGACATAGAGGTCCTCAATTGGAAAACATAGATCGTAATCACCCCACACTAGATTGCCGTGTACAATTTGGAACGACTTGAATTCTTGCGGTAACAGAAATCTTCGTATTCCTGGATTGAACGAAGCACGTAAAAACGGACCGAAATTTACCGTTACAGAATGTCGGTCACTAAAAACCAATTCGATCCGATAATCCCCAAGATCTTTGGCGCTGGTGATATTTGTGGCTTTTCCGGCAATTAAAGTCATGACAGCCTCCGAGTAATCCTCTCCGACTCAACGTGTTTATGCAACACAAAGTACTCAATCCATTTTGACACAATTTCTTGACGAAAATGACTAACAGCTTTTTTGAATCGCGCCATAGTTCGGGGCGTAAGCGGCAATCGTCCTTTAACGCTCAGATACCGTATTCTTACTACCTCACCATTTCGCACGATAAGTTCAGCGCGGCATTCTCGTCCATCGCAGAGCCCATGGACATGTATGGGCTCATGTTCGCTCGAGTAAAATAATATGATAAGACCAAAATATTCGTACAGTTTCGGCATGGACGAACCGCTTCTTTATAAAATTATAATAATATCTGTTTCTATTTGCATTATGAAAATCATCTCATTCGTAACGGGCCACTCATGTGTGGGGCTCCCTGCCGCCTCGTGCGATAGGATCCGCAGAATCGACCGGCATCCAGTCGATGACCGAGCCTCCACTGGAAGGGTAATATGGGCTGACGAGGTAGTTTTGTCCTCCCTCACGTGTGACGCGAAAATCTCTAACCCTGAATTTTTTCCCCTCATGCAGATCGAAAAGCTCTTCGTCAAGAGAGGGAACGGGTGCGAAGATATAGAGTTGTTCAAGAACCTCCGCTTTTTTATCATCAGGAATAAGGTACTCCTCAACGGTGCCACCCTGGACTTTCAGGGGCCGAGTGGGGAAGGGAAGTTTGGTGTCGGCTGGTGGATAATGTGTAGTCATGATATTCGTGCTCCTTGATTTGGGTTGTTGTAGTTGCTAGATATCACTATAGAAAAAATATAGCAATACTAAATATCTATATGAAAATAATACTGGTGTTTGACTCATTCCGGTTTCTTTACCCCTGCGATGTTGCATGAGGCTGGACAACGCCTGGCCGATAAGGTGCTCGCAATACCTGCTCCAAGTCCCATCCACGCCCAAGAGTCAATAAATCTCCATCAGCAGATGTGGCTATTTTGGCTCGTACCACTGAAAGTGCAAGCTATGTTCTTTTTCTTTTCGGCCCTGGCCTGCGCGGGATCACCGCTTGCGCTCACTCCTTCTTCTATGTATTGTGCAAACTTACGTGTGGCCGGATTTGATATATGCCCAGGAACGAGCGACAGAGGAATATTCGAAACATGAGTATCAATGGAAGCGACAAGAAAAGTGCCGGCGGGCTTTTTCTGGGATTCGATGTGGGCGGGACCAAGTGTGCGGCACTACTGGGCAATGCCGCCGGCGAGGTGTTGGAGCGTAAGGAATGGCCATCGCGGGTTGAGCGGGGGCCGGAGGCGATGATCGCCGATTTTCTCGCCTTTGCCAAAAACGCCCCGGCCGTGACTGCGGTCGGTGTCTCGATTGGTGGGCCGCTGGATGCGCTCAATGGAATTGTCCTCTCTCCACCGAATTTGCCGGGGTGGGATAAGCTGCCCTTGAAGTCACGCATGGAACAGGTGCTGGGGGTGCCGGTATTTATCGAGCATGACGCTGCGGCCTGTGCGCTGGCCGAATATACCTGGGGTGGCTGGCAGGGTTGCCATAGCCTGATCTATCTCACCTGCGGTACCGGCTTTGGCGCGGGAATCATTATTGATGGCAGGATCTATCGCGGAGCCGGCGGACACTCCATTGAGATTGGCCATGCGCGGTTCGCGCCGGATGGCCCGGAGGCGTTTGGCAAAGTCGGAAGCAACGAGGCGTATTGTTCCGGCACCGGTCTGGGCCTTTTGGCCCAGTGGAAGCTGGGGCAGGCCCTTTCGCCACGGGAAGTGGTAGAACTGGCGGCCCAGGGAGATCCGGGGGCACAGGAGGTGATCAGAATGCACGCCGAAGCGACCGGTCAGGTTTGCGCCAATCTGGCCGACACCCTGTTTCCGGACGTGATTCTGCTAGGCAGCCTCGCCCGGCATATTGGTGCGAGCTGGCTGGATCTCGTCCGCGCCCGGTTCGACACTGAAGTTCATCCCCATGCCCGCCGGTTGTGTACCCTGCAGCCCGCCGGTCTAAGTGACAGGTTGCAGGATCTCTCCGCGCTCGTGGTGGCGATGCAGGGATAAAGTTGATTCAGATAGTTTACTGCTTGACGGGGCGGGTTGATTTCCGCAGATTACTCACCAAATCTTGTCTTAAGAGGGCTTGAGGATGACGTGTAGGATTAAGGAACTGCTATGCTAAATTTCTTGCTTGGACTGTTTTCTGAAGATATTGGGATTGATTTAGGCACAGCCAATACGCTTGTTTTTGTGAAGGACCGGGGCATTGTTCTCCGGGAGCCGTCGGTTGTTGCCATTCAGGCCGGTACTCGCAGGGTTTTAGCGGTGGGTGAAGAAGCCAAGCAGATGTTGGGACGCACACCGGGGGGGATTGTGGCCATCCGCCCCATGAAGGCGGGTGTGATTGCGGATTTTGAGATTACGGAGGCGATGCTGAAGTATTTCATCCGCAGGGTTCATAACCGGCGCACGATGGTGCGGCCACGGGTGATTATTGCGGTACCCAGTGGAATTACGGAAGTGGAGAAGCGTGCGGTCAAGGATTCGGCCATGCACGCCGGGGCGCGTGAAGTGTATTTGATTGAGGAGCCGATGGCGGCGGCGATTGGCGTCGGGTTGCCTGTGCAGGAACCGGCCGGAAATATGATTGTGGACATCGGGGGTGGTACCACTGAGGTGGCGCTGATCTCGCTGGCCGGAATTGTGTTTTGTCGCAGCGTTCGCGTCGGTGGCGATGAGATGGACGAATTCATCGCCCAGTATATGAAACGGGTTTATAATTTGATGATCGGTGAACGAACGGCTGAGGCAATCAAGATGAAGATCGGCTCCGCATACCCGCTGGCGGAGGAATTGACCATGGAGGTCAAGGGACGAGATCTTGTCTGTGGTCTTCCAAAGACCCTTACGGTAACCTCAGAGGAAATCAGGGAAGCGTTGCAGGAGCCGCTGTCGTCCATTCTGGATGCCATCCGTGTGACCTTGGAGCGCTGTCCGCCTGAACTCGCTGCCGATTTGGTGGATCGTGGCATGGTGATGTCCGGTGGTGGATCGCTCCTGCGTGGGATTGATCTGCTGATTTCCGAGCATACCGGCCTTCCGGTTCACCGCGCCGATGACCCGCTTAGTGCCGTGGCTGAAGGGACAGGCGTTGTGCTCTCTGAGCTCACCGTCCTGCGCCGTATCGCCACGGGCGAACAGCGAACATACTGATCTTCTCTCGAATAGTAGCCTCTTCTCGTCCAATGATGTCATGGGTTTGAGCACCCTCCTGTGAGGGTGATGGGATGAGGACTAATTTGTCGTGAGGGATCGTACATTTGTCTTAGGAGTGGTGCTGGCGACCTTTTTCCTGGTTCTCCTGAACCTGCCGTCGTCCGTGTCATCTTCGTTGCGAGGCTTCTTTCGGGGGGGCATGGCCACCTATCAGGGTGGTGTCACCCGCTTGCTGTCGCGAGTTCACAAGACTTCCTCCGTTGTCGGTAACATTGGTGATGTCATCAAAGAGCGCGACCAGCTGGTCAAGGAGACCGTCATACTAAGGGCCCAACTCCGCAGTTTCGATGGCGTCGCGCGTGAAAACAAGGAATTACGCGAGTTACTTGACTTTAAAAAACGGCTCAACCTGCAGGCGGTGGCCTGTGAGGTGATTGCCCGGGATGACGGGTATGGCTGGTGGCAGACGATCCGGCTCGACAAGGGGATAGACGATGGCATCGCGGCGGATATGCCAGTGATGACCTTGGAGGGGCTGGTCGGGCGTGTGATTGAGGCGGGTGCTCAAACCTGTGATGTTCTGTTGATTTCGGACCGCGCCTTCAAGGTGTCGGTTCGATTTGAGGAGGATGGCTCTTTTGGCATTCTTCAAGGGGGCGGGGTTTCGTTGTATGGCGACCACAGTTGCGGGGTGCTTTTCAGGCCGGCTCCGTCCCGGGTGGACTATGTCCGGAAAGATTTGGAAATAAAAGCAGGAGAATGGGTTGTGACGTCGGGGTTTGGGGGGGTGTTTCCGGCAGGACTTGTAGTGGGGCGTGTGGTCAGGATGAGTTTGGACGAGACGGGGCTTTATCAGGTTGCCGAGGTGGCTCCGGCGGCCGACATGGCCAGGCTTCAGCAGGTATTGGTGGTGACGGGACCGTGAGATCATTGAGATGACATTTGCAGTCATGATATTTTTATTGCTGGGGGGTGGGCTTCTGCAAAGCCTCATCCCTGCGACGGCTTTGCTGGGGCTTGCCAAGCCGCCGTTTCTGATGGCGGTGTCGCTTTATTATGCGTTGGCTCATCCCCGGGGGACGGCGGTGATGGCCGCTATTCTGGCCGGGGTGATTCAGGACTCGATGAGCCTTTTGCCGGTGGGTTATTCAGCCCTTTGTTTTGTGATATTCGGGGTATTTTTGGCGGAGACACGCGAGAAGTTATTTGGGGACAGTTTATTTACAGTGGCCGTATTGGGTGCCAGTCTCGGCGCCTTGACCACCCTGGGCTTATACCTGATGTTGAGCCTCAACTCGCTTGCGGACTCCATTCCGTTCTGGTGGGTGGCGCTCAAGATGGGTGGTACAGCGCTGCTTGGCCTTGGCGTTGCCCCGTTGGTGTGGTGGTTGGCCGCCATGCTTGAACGTCATGTGGGGCTGACGTATGCAGGTGAGAGGTAATATGGCGGCAGGCGAAACCATACTCCTGGAGTTGAAGCGCATCCGGCTGGTGCTGTTGATCATGCTGGGGTTGCTGGTGCTGCTGGGCGCAATGCTTTTTGATCTCCAGGTTTCGAGAAAAACTGAGTTTGAAGCCAGTTTGCACAAACAGAGCTTGCGGCGGATCCGTTTGCCTGCTCCGAGGGGCCGGTTTTTTGACCGGAATCAGTTGTGTCTGGCGGATAACCAGCCCTGCTACTGCCTGGCCTTCAATCTGGAAGATCTGCGCCAGCCAGGGCGTTGGACGAATACGGTGGTGGAGGTGCAGCGACGGATCGGGGAGCTGAAGGGGTTGATGGGGCGGAAAGCCATTATTGATGAAGAAGATATCTGGGCGCATATCCATAAACGTCTGCCGCTGCCATTGGTGGCCTGGCGGAGTCTGGATCCTGCGGCGTTGGCCCGCCTTTCGGAGTCTTCGGTGGATATGACGGGGGCTGAGATTTATGTTGAGCCCAACCGTTATTATCCGAAAGGCGAATTGGCTGCCCATCTTTTGGGTTATGTGGGAAAGACGGACTTCTCCGGGGCGGATATGACGGGTTTCCAGTATTATCTTCCGGAGATGGATGGGAAAATGGGGTTGGAACGTCAGTTTAATAAAATTGTAGTGGGTGAGCCCGGGGAGCGATTGGTGCGCATTGACGCCTCGGGGCTCAAGCGTGCAGAGCGAATCGATAAGGAGGCGAAGCCGGGGGCGAATGTGATTCTGGCCATTGATAGCCGGATTCAAGCTTTGGCGGAAACGGCCATCATGGATGTGCCTGGCGCCGTTGTGGTATTGGATCCCAATAATGGCGATGTGCTGGCTCTGGCCAGTTCTCCGACGTTTAATCCGAATCAGTTGATGCCTGTGTTTCCAAAGGCGCTTTGGGAGCAGCTCAACAACGATCCTGCCAAGCCCATGTTGAATAAGGCGGTGGCCGAGGTGTATGCGCCGGGCAGCATATTCAAGCCGGTGACCGCCCTGGCGGCCTTGAATAGTGAGGCTGTGTCCGCCGCCACGACGGTGGATTGTCCGGGGTACATCATGATCGGGAACAAGGCCGTGAAATGCTGGAATCCGAATGGGCATGGAGTGGTTGATCTGCGCCGCGGCATTGAACAGTCGTGTAACACCTATTTTGTCACCATCGGGCTGAGGTGCGGGAATGAGGCCATTTCCGATCTGGCAAAATTATTCGGTCTGGGCGAGAAGACCGGGATCGAACTGGACCGTGAGGCCGCCGGCATTGTGCCCACTCCGGAATGGAAACAGAAATTCTGGCATGATGACTGGCGGAATGGCGATACCTGTAATTTTTCCATTGGACAGGGAGCGCTGGCGGTGACCCCCTTGCAAATGGCCGTGGTGGCCGCCGCCCTTGCCAATGGCGGGGATGTATACCGTCCGCGGTTGGTGTTGGGTTTGCAGGATGTGGATGGAAACACTCTTACCAACTATCCGGCAACGCTGATGCGTCATTTGCCGCTTGCGCCCGGAGTGATGCGGGTGGTGCGCCAGGGAATGCATGATGTGGTAATGGCTCCCACCGGAACGGGGGGGCGCGCACGCATTCCGGGCGTCGAGATGGCGGGCAAGACGGGTACGGCGGAATATGGCGAGAAAGAAGACCGGAAGAAGCATGGGTGGATGATATTATTTGCCCCCTATGACAAGCCGCGTTATGCCGTTGCCATGGTGGTGGATGATGCCGTCTCGGGGGGCTTAACGGTGGGGCCACGCCTGCGCAGCCTCATGATGGGGGTTTTCGGGTTGACTGAAGTTCGGCGGGAGGTGGATGGATGAAGGAGGTGTGGCATCATCTTCATCTGCTGCGTCGCATGAACTGGGTCATGCTCCTGATTATTATCGCCTTGATCGCGGTGGGGGTCTGCTTCATCTATAGCGCGACATCAATGCGCGAGGATTCCACGGTGGATTTGTATGCCAAGCAGATCAAGTGGGCGCTCGCAGGGATGGTCTGCTATCTTGGGGTCACGCTTTTCGACTACCGGCGGTTGCGTGACGTGACGTGGCTTTTTTATGTTGTGGCATTGGTGTTGCTGGTGGCGGTGCTGTTCTTCGGAACGCGTATCTATGGTGCCAAGCGGTGGCTGATGTTCATGGGGGTGGGGGTGCAGCCCTCGGAGATTGGCAAACTCGCGGTAATTACCCTGAGTGCCTGCTTATTGAGCCCTGCGGCGGAGAAATTTGACCGGCTGCCCCCGCTTTGGCGGTTGTTTCTGCTGGCTGCGGTTCCCATGGCCCTGGTGATGAAAGAGCCGGATCTGGGAAGCGCTCTCGTGTATCTGCCCGTGGTGGTGGCGATGGTGTTTGTGGCGGGTGCCCGCGTCAAGCCGCTGGTGCTGCTGGGGGTTAGCGGAGTGGTCGGAGTGCTGCTGGTGTTGGCGGCGGTGGCCTTGCCGGAACAGCTGGGGATGACTCCCGAGCATCAGGAGAAGTTTTTCCATGCCATCCGGTTGAGCGAATATCAGCGGGATCGCATCGAGGTGTTTCTGCGGCCCGGGAAAGATCCCATGGGCTCGGGATGGAACAAGCGCCAGTCGGAAATTGCCGTGGGCTCCGGGGGGCTCACGGGCAAAGGCTACTTGAGTGGAACGCAGAATATCCTGGGGTTCCTGCCGCGCACGGTGGCGCCGACGGACTTCATTTTTTCCGTTATTACCGAGGAAATGGGTTTTTTGGGAGCGCTGGGGGTGCTGACGCTCTATGGGGGGCTGGTGGTTTGCGGCTTATATGCGGCCATGGTGGCGCGCGATAAGATGGGGCGGGTTTTGTGTGTGGGTGTTGTG
>Ga0194056_10001467_pt1 | contig 12802 bp, 13 predicted proteins | sample SepL4413m_MetaG_FD_155458 | JGI IMG/M metagenome (GOLD analysis project Ga0194056, IMG submission 155458) | Anoxic zone freshwater microbial communities from boreal shield lake in IISD Experimental Lakes Area, Ontario, Canada - Sep2016-L442-13m | ecosystem: Environmental > Aquatic > Freshwater...
TTGTAAGTAATTGACATATAACACGTTGCGACACATTTAGTCAAGCGTTATAAACGGATTTTACGCTAAATTATTGAGCGAAATTTCACTAGACGTTGCTCGAAAATACCTTTTCGAGCAACGTCTAGCTAAGGATCAAGGTCATCCCCCAGCCCCGTTCACCTTCTGGCCACTCAGCCGACTGTCCATCCTGGCCACGGCGTTCTTTATCGGGGCTCTGACACATGTGGTATGGAACTCTTTCACTCACCAGTATGGATGGATGATTCAGCAGATACCAGCACTCAGCACCCCAATCTTTCAAACCCGCTGGGGCGAAGTTCCACAGGTCAGGTCAATGCTGATGGGGAACAGGGAGAGGCGGCATTTGACCTCCGTCCCCCCGTTTACCCTCGCAGTAGTCTATATTCTCGTGTAGCCCGCCTTGACAATCCCATGTGGAGGAGGAGAATCAGGGTCGAAAATATGAAAACAAAACTCTTAAAATCGGCGGTTCGGGTTCTGAGCACAGTGGCCGTGGTGGTCTTTATGGCCTGGATCCTCGTCGCCCAACCGTCCTTCCACCGTAATCATACCTCGGGAACAAAGGGGGATCCGGCAAAGTTGCGGGAGCATGTCGAGGCATTGTCGCAACGTTTCTTCCCCCGAGACTGGCAGCACAGGGAAAACCTTGACCGATGTGCCGACTATATTGCCCAGCATTTCAGGCAGGCAGGAACCACCGTTGAATTCCAGACATTTGATGTGGGTAAAAGACAATCCCATGTCAATACTGCGTCAAGATTGCAGTGAACTTATTTAGTCCACTTAGGCGCTTGACCCGCCCATGCACAACTGCTATCAAGGCAAACACGAGGAAAAATATATGATAGAACAGGGTAAAACGTATTTGGTCATGGGTTTGCTTGACGCGAACTCCATTGCCTACTTCATCGGCACAACCATTGAACGGCTTGGCGGGAAAGTAATTTATTCGGTCCAGAATGAGATCGTCAAGAAGCGCTATCTCAACGCAAGCAAAGTTTTGACAACAGCGCAGAAGGAAAACCTTGACCTGCGCTTCTGCGATGTCTCGGATGAGTCTCAGATTGAAGCGCTTTTCGCAGGCCTCGGCACTCTGGCCGGCGTCGTTCATTCCATTGCCTATGCCAATCCCAAAACCTGTATGGGGAACGAGTTTCACACCCGGTCGATGGCGGATGTGCTCAAGTCTTACCAGATCAGTTGCGCCTCTCTCGCAACCGTCAGCCAATTTGCCGCGGCCCATCTTAAGGACGGGGGCGGTATCGTCGCCCTGTCATTTGACACGCACCATGTCTATCCCCAATATAACTGGATGGGCGTCCACAAGGCAGCCCTGGAAGCCTTGGTCCGCGCCCTCGCCCGCCGTCATGGCCGCGATCTTATTCGCGTCAATGCCATCTCCTCCGGGCCTGTCGCCACAACAGCGGCGAGCAAGATTCCGGACTTTGAACATATCGGGAACATCTGGGCACAATCCAGCCCCATCCCCTGGGATGCGGTCGAGGACCGCCAGGCTGTCGCCAATGCCACCGCATTTTTGCTGAGTCCGCTGGCAGCCAAAATTACAGGCCAGATTCTTGCCGTGGATGGTGGCGCCGCCATCATGGGCGGCCCCCTGATGGACCATGAGCGCGCAAGTTAAGCCTTTTTCCTCTCTCATTCCCATTCCGACTGCGCCCGGCGCGCGGCGGTTCAACGTGATGGTTAAACCCGCGGGCCCCGCCTGCAACCTGAACTGCAGTTATTGCTACTACCTCTGCAAAGAACCATTACTGGGCCTCTCAGGCCTTGCAACCATCCCAGACGCCATTCTGGAAAAACATATCCGGGACTACATCACCGGCAACGATTCCACTGAGATCGTCTTCGACTGGCAGGGAGGCGAACCCACATTGCTGGGCATCCCGTTCTTTGAAAAGGTTCTGGCACTTCAACAGCAATACACGCCCCCCAACAAATCTGTCCTGAACAATCTTCAAACCAATGGAACATTGCTGGATGATGCCTGGTGCCTGTTCCTGCGAAAAAATCAGTTTCTTGTCGGCCTCAGCATCGATGGTCCCAAGGAACTGCATGACGCCTACCGTCGCGATAAAGGAGGCCGGCCGACCTTCGACCTGGTTATGGCAGCGGCCAAACGCCTCAAAAAGCACGGGGTACAATTCAACACCCTGACCGTCCTCAACCGCCTCACCACGAAATATCCGCTTGATGTTTATCGCTTTCTCACAAGGGAGGTTGGCGCCCGGATGATTCAGCTGATTCCCCTGGTTGAACCCAAGGGATTTGAAAACCTGGCACCGGACCAATACGCTCCGGAGATGATGCCGATTGTTGGCACGCCCGCCTCACGCCCGGGCTCACCTGACTCCGTTGTGTGTGATTGGTCGGCCGACCCGGAGGAAACCGGTGCCTTTCTGTGCCGGGTCTTTGATGAATGGCATAATCGTGATATTGGAAAATATTTCGTAAACCTTTTCGAAACCTCCGTGGCAGCTTGGGCGGGACTCCCCTCGCAGATCTGTGTATTCAGCAACATTTGCGGCAAGGCTGCGTTATTGGAACGCGACGGCAATTTGTACAGTTGCGATCACTTCGTGTACCCCTCCCACCGGCTCGGGAACATTCACGAACACACAGAGGCGGAGATGATTTTTTCAACGCGCCAAATGAAATTCGGCCTGGCGAAAAGCGACACGCTGCCTCCGTATTGCATCGCCTGCCAATATCGCTTCGCCTGTCATGGCGAGTGCCCGCGCAACCGATTCATTAAAACACCGGATGGCACGCCCGGCCTGAATTACTTCTGCCCAACCTGGAAAAGCTTCTTTGCACATGCCGATGAACGCTTGAAGACGCTTGCCCGCCGGGTGAATAGGGGCTAGCAGGCAAAGATTGGCTCTTGGTCAGAGACCATCTTAGCTCAAGTGTTAGCGCCGGGCGAAGGATGGCGGAAGGGGAGGGATTTGAACCCCCGGTGCCTTGCGGCACTCCGGTTTTCAAGACCGGCGCGTTAAACCACTCTGCCACCCTTCCGATTCAATTGTCTTTGCGAAGCGGGGAGACTAGATAAACTAGTGCAACCAAAGCAAGTGCTTTATTTCACTCCGAAAGCGGCGTAACCAGCTCCGGATAAATGACGGCATACCGCTGATTGCTCAGCCAGTATTCGCGGCCTTTGACCGTTAAACGGCGATCCACCAGCGAAGGCATCTGAGACTCATTCCCGCGCAGGTAACACAAGGTGACCTTTTGCTGATTGCGCATCGTCACCAGGCGGTAATCCATCCCCCGGAAGAATGCCAGCGGGACCCGTTCAACCGTACCCGACCGCTCGACAAGAGCCCCCTGCCCCAACACCGGAGCAAGTTCATCCCGACTCAGCCCGGCGGGCAATTCCCGCGACAGGAGAGAATTGGTCGACAAAGCCACCTTTTCAACTGTGGACACTCGTGTTTCCGGATCTTGCGCAGGCGCAGGCTCATTTCCGAAAGACTGAACCACGGTTCGGTTGACCCACAAAATAAAATCCTCTGGCGCCGCCACTTTCATCCATTCCCCATGAATCTCCCGTTCTGTCAGAACAGCGCCTTTGGCGACTGTCCCCACATCACGATAACTGATACCCGGTCCTGAGCGGAGCCGGATTTTATCCCCCGTAACCACTCCGCCCTTCACAAATTGCTTCTTCAGCCAGAGCCCCGCATTTGTCGGCGCCAGAATTCCGAACCAATCGCCCTCCACGCGAACAGCGGAAAGGAGTTGCCCCTCCTGAACCTGGGCCACCACTTCTGTCCCCGCATCCGGACGGACACGCAGATTCACATTGGCCGCCACAACCCGTACCTGAAAATTAGTCAGCTCCATTGCGGCGGCGGAAAACACCGACACAAAAACCAGAGTTATGAAAGTTATCTTCATATTTTCTCCATGTAACTCGCCGCACACGGCGGCCCTCAAAAACCAGAAATATTACCCGACACCGGCCTCACGAAACAAAGTCTCAATCTCCACCCGTGACAGGGCCCTGACTTTCCCAAGCGGCAGGGAGCCCAACGTCAGCGAGCCCACGGAAATGCGTTGCAAGGTCAGCACATTGAGCTTTACTTCCCGCACCATGCGCCGCACCTGTCGTTTGCGACCCTCCCGGAGGGTGATGAGATATTCAGAGGGCCGCGCCGGCACGGGAACGATCTCTTCCGCATGCAGCATCTCACCCTCGGATTCAATTCCAGAAAGCATTCGGCGCCTGGCCGTCTCAGTCAAAGGGTAATTCAATCGCACATGATAAACTTTAGCCACTTCATGCCGGGGATGGGTCAAACGCAGCGCCAAAGAACCATCATTGGTGACAATCAGGAGCCCTTCGCTATCCTGATCCAGACGACCGACAGGGTAAAGGCGCTCTTTAACATCCGGCAGCAAATCGAGGAATGTTCGCCGACCATGGGTGTCATGACAGGTACATAATACCCCGCCAGGCTTATTGAGCATGAAATAGAGCTTCTGCTGAGGAAAAACCTGCTGGCCATCCATTTCGACGGTATCAATGTCGGGAGTGACAGAAACGCCTTGCTGAGAGACAACCGCGCCATTCACAGAAACCCGGCTGTCTGCGATGAATTGTTCACAGACACGCCGGGATCCGACGCCACAGGAGGCGAGATACTTTTGAAGACGAACCAGCTTACTCAGGCTTTGTTTTGGGAAGCCCTTGTCCGCGGCTGCCTTCTTTCCACTTCCCGCGCTTGCGCAGGAGGTCAACTCTTTCGAAACGTTTAAGGACATTACGCTTGGTGGCGATTTTATCCGCCGACTTTAAACTTGAATGCATCGACATGATCGTACTCCAACTCTTTAACTGCTTTCATTGCAGGGGTGGGAATATGACGAAAAGTCGCCTTTCTGTCAATAGCTTGCGTTGCTTTTTTGAAGACACTCGGTTATGGTGGAAGAAATCGGAGGATACATGTTTAATTGGCAACTGGATCGGCCCCTGGCCGTGTTTGATATTGAGTCAACGGGAATCAACCCGAGGACGGACCGCATCATTGAATTATCAATAGTCAAGCTGCTCCCCCCAAAGGGGATGCATGAACTGCGAACGTTCATCCTCAATCCTGGAATCCCGATTCCACCTGAATCCACGGCCATCCACGGCATTACGGAAGCGGACGTGGCAGGCAAACCTCTCTTCAAGGATCTGGCGGCAGAAATCTACCGGTTTCTAGAGGGGTGCGATCTCGCCGGCTATAATATCATCCGGTTTGACATACCCATGCTGATCGAAGAATTTTTGCGCGCCAGCATTAACTTCAGCATGGAGGGACGCCGCCTGGTGGATGCCCAGCGCATTTACCACAAAAGGGAGCCCCGCGATCTCAAAGCCGCCCTCCAGCATTACTGCGGGGAACTGTTTTTGGAAGGACATCGCGCGGAAGCCGATGCCCTGGCGACGGTCCGGGTGCTGGAAGGCCAGTTCACCCGTTACCCGGATCTCCCCCGCACGATGAATGAACTCGATAAGTATTGCGATCTTCGCGATCCCGCCTGGGTGGATCGGGACGGCAAACTTCGTTGGGCAAATGGTGAAATCGCCATTAACTTCGGCAAGAAAAAAGGCGAAAAACTCTGTGATCTGGCCAAACGTGATCCCAACTTCCTGCGTTGGATCCTAAAAAGCGATTTTGCCAGCGACACCAAGGCGATTGTCGAAAAAATATTGAACGGAGAGAAAATCAATCCCATTGGGACGGGTATGGCCGACCAATTGGCCGCCCTCAAGGATCCGGAAGCGGAGTAAGACAAAAAGCCGGGAAGTCCCGCATATGGGTGGGCCTCTTCTACCTTCAGGTGGCGTTCGCTGTCCCGGCGAACGCATTGGCATCCAGTTCGCCTACTTCGGGCATGCAGCCGCCGTGACGTCGGCTGCTACCTGCAGATCATTCAACACCCGCAGGACCACCTGCCCCACGATTTCGAGACTACTGGCGCTAAGCTTATCCAGAGTGTCTTGGGAGGTATGCCAGTAGTCATTGAGACGCGGCGCCGACCCGTATTGAAAATCAATCAGATCGATCGCAGGGATTCCCCGCTCGATAAAAGGCTGGTGGTCATCCAGAATGGAATAATCACACAATGAAAAAGACGACCGCGTCCCGGCCTCGGTAGCCGCCCTGAATACCGCCGACATTAATGAAGGATCACTATTGCGGGGAATGGTCACATTCAGGTCTTTGTCACCGATCATATCCACAAGGATAAAGGCCTGCACCTTTTTGGCGCGTACCTCCGCAACCAGCTTCGCCGCCAGATGCCGGCTCCCATGCAACCCGTCATTCGACCCATAGTTAACCCGGCATTCCTCACCATCCAGAAAGACAAGCCGGACTTCCGCTCCTCCTGCAGAAGCGGCTTTAAGCACGGGCGCCATGGCCAGTAACAAGCCCACCCCGGAACCGGAGTCATTCGCCCCCACAAAGGAATCGATGCCTGACTTCAGATCATAATGCGCCCCGAGAATGATCATGCGATCCTGTTTGCCGGGAATGATGCCGATTACATTCCGAAAGGTCTTGCTCCCCTCCGGCGTGGGTTCCTCAAAGGTATCCGTCGTCGCAGAGATCCCCATTTCCTGCAATCGACGCTCCAGATAATCGGCCGCTTCTAAAGCCGCAGGGGAACCAGCAATACCAGACCCTGACTTCAAGAAACGTTCCACTTCACTGAACGCATTAGAACCCTTGAAATCAGAAACCCGATAGTCAGTCTGGACAACGGAAGGGGAAGATTCATGCTGCCCGCATCCATTGAGCATCAGGAACAAAGGAAGGACAATCCACTTCATCTTATCCCACAGGAGAGGGGTTAACATGGATCAACAGGATATACAGGATGTTTTCGAGAAAAGAATTCCTCTTTTTTATCCTGAACATCCTGTTTATCCATGTTTGAATTTTCCACACCCATCAGCGTTCGGCGAGTCCGCAAAGTTCCAGGATACGATCCAGGTCATCATTCGTATAGATGTCGAGCTGGATGTACCCCTTGACTTTCCGGCCATTGGCGGTTGTCCGGCAGGGATGAACCTGAACACTGGTCCCGAAATGCTGATGCAGTTTATCCGTGAGATAGACCAGATGACTCGCCGGAATAGTTTCCTTTTCAATCCCCTTTTTCCGGGGAATTTTGCGGGCATGTTCAACAATCTTTTCAAGTTCACGGACTGAAACGCCATCCTTGATAATGCGCTCAGCCATCCGGCATTGCTCGGGCTCCGTCGCCAGGGAGAGCAATACCTTGGCATGCCCGGCCGAGATCAGTCCCTCGGCCAGAAACTTCTTGATTTCCTTCGGGAGGGATAACAGGCGGAGCGCATTGGCTACCGAGGCCCGCGCTTTGCTCACTTTTTGCGCAATCTCATCCTGCGTCAGTTTGAAGGTCTGGGCAAGAACCTGATAGCCTTCGGCCTCTTCAACCACATTTAAATCCGCACGCTGCAGGTTCTCAATCAGCCCGATTTCCAGAGCCTCGAGATCGGTCGCAGCGCGCACCACAACAGGCACCTGCATCAGGCCGGCCTCCTGCGCGGCCCGCCAGCGGCGCTCGCCCGCAATCAGCTCATAGCCATCTTCCGCCTTGCGAACGAGGAGGGGTTCCAGCACGCCATGTTCGCGCACCGAGGCGACCAATTCATCCATCGCCTCACGCACAAAGTTACGGCGCGGCTGAAAGGGATTGGGCCGGATCTGGATGGTCTCAACCAGCAATGATCCGCCTGAGGCAGACGCAGGCGCCGGGGCCACCACGGCGGGAGTATCCTTAATCAACGCGCTCAAGCCCCGCCCTAAACCGTGTTTTACCGCCATCCCTCATCCCTCCTGTTGACACCATTCAAACACAAATATTACTTGCGGGCAAAAAGCTGACCGGGCCGGGCACGGGGATCCATCGCGGGGCGCGCGCCCAAGCCGGGCTTGACCCCGTCATCATCGCTCTTCTCAACATCAACTGAGCCGGCTGCCGGCGCATCCATGTCAAGTACCGCCTCACCGCCAGCCGATTCCACAGGAGTGATTTCAAATTTACCCACCAGGCTGACACCCTCTTCCACGACCAGCCGCCTGGCCTTGATATCACCGGAGACCCGGGCAGCCCCCTTGAGCTCAATACGTTCCTTGGCCGTGATGTTGCCCTTGATCATTCCATGCACCACCACCGATGCGGCAATGACATTCCCCTTGATCGCAGCGCCCTTCTCCACGGACACATCCCCAGCCGTTGTGACATCGCCATTGATCTTGCCGGCCATTTTGATGCCGCCCGAGCACTTGATAGACCCGTTGATTTCAACATCATCCGCAATAATTGTCCTGACTTCTTCCATGATCATTCCTTTGTTTATGTTTTTCTTAAGGATACATTCCCACCCTTGTCAATCCTGTCGCTTCCGGCAAATCAAACAACAGATTCATATTCTGCAGCGCAGAGCCCGCCTGCCCCTTGACCAAATTGTCAATATGAGCGATCACCCGCAATTTACAGGTTCGGGCATCCACATCCACAATCAGATTACAATAGTTCGTGCCCCTCACATGGATGGTTCCGATGGCGGCATTCCGGTCAAAAATCCTGATAAAGGGGCTGTTCTTATAGAACTCACGATACAAGGCGATGACATCCTCAACCTTGGTATCGGCCTTCAACTGCCCGTAGAGACTGGAGAGAATCCCGCGACACACCGGGACCACCTGGGCCGTAAAGGTCACCCGGATATCCGTGCCGGCCTGCAAGCTCAATTCCCGCTCAATTTCGCAAACGTGCTGATGGCCGGAGAGTTTGTAGGCATTCACATTTTCATACCGCGCGGGATAGTGAAATGAGGCATTCAGCTTTTTCCCCGCCCCGGAAACTCCTGTTTTGCAGTCACAAATCGCACTATACGGATCAATCAAGCCGTGTTTCACCGCCGGAGCAAGGCCCAGGATACAGCTCACCGCAAAACAACCGGGATTTCCGACCACCCGCCGCTTGGAATTGATTTTGCTGCGGTGCAGTTCAGGCACTCCGTACACCGCTTCCGGCAGGATCTCAGGCGCTGCATGCTGTGTATCCCGGCCAATCCGGCTGGCATAAGCCGCATAACTCTCAGGGGTATTGAATCTGAAATCACCACTGTAATCAACCAGTTTGGCGCCACTCGCGAGAATCTCGGGAGCCAGCTTCATACCCACGCCATCCGGAGTGGCCATAAACACCACATCAACCGGCTGCTTGACCGACGAATCCGTAGGGGCCACCACAACCATGTCGCAGGCTCCGGCCAGATGCGGATAGATCTGACTGATCGGTACGCCGACGTCGGTTAAACTGACCAGCCCGGCTATTTTAACGTCCGGATGCCCCAACAGAAGCTCTATAATCCCTACGCCGCCATAGCCACTGGCGCCAATCACTCGTGCAGTAATCACAGCCGACTCTCCTTAACATTTGCTCTTCAAAGCTGAGAATTCAAAGTTCGAACTTTCGACTTCTGACTTTAAACTTTCAAACTTCAATTTTCAACTCGCAACTTTCACATATTCCTAACGGGCGGCAGATGCTCCTGACGCACTCTGCTAAGATAGGTAAGAATTCCCCGCGAAATCCCTTCGGCAATCTGATCCCGATAATCGGCGTCCAGTATCTTCCTGGCTTCCTTGCGGTTGGATAAAAACCCGCACTCCACCAGCGCAGCCGGACTATTGGCATTCCGGATAACATAAAACCGCGCCCTCCGAATCCCGCGGTCCGCAGAACCTGTGTGCGCCAACAAGCCCTTATGCAAATATTGAGCCAGCACCACATTGGCCCCGTCAAACCGGTTGCCGGGACAATCTTTCCGTTTCACCGTCAATACATTCTGTTCCAGTTCCACCGTGGTGGGATAGCCCGAGGCCGGAACAATATAGGTTTCCACACCCGAGATGGCGGGATTTCGGGATGCATTTAAATGGATGCTGACAAAGATATCCGCGCCATAGCGGTCAGCCCGCCAACAGCGCTCATCCAGACTCATGGTCGCATCCCGATCCCGCGTCATCATCACATTCACATGGTTCTCACGAAGCCGTCCCCTCACGCGCTTGGCGATATCCAAAGTGAATCCCTTCTCCTGAAGAGAGCCCTCCCCGGTTCCGGGATCCGCCCCGCCATGTCCCGGATCAAGCACCACCAATGCGGCCGAGGCTTTACGCAGGGCGCGTGAAGGTAACAGGATGGCCCCGACGGTGTCCACGGCATCAACCGGCGCAATAACCCAATTGCCAGCCGCCTTCAGCACACTCCGGTTCAGGTAAACCGAAAGCCCGTTAACCACCACCCGCCGGCTACCGGCCTCAAAAATCACCGTGGCTGTCCGACTGCGGTAGACGGCGCTCCTGCCATATTCGGAAGGAGCGCCAAAGCCATAGGACGCCATAACCTCGTTCAGGCCCAACCCCCGAAACACTACGGCCTCCACCGGCATCGACCAAACCATCATAAGCAGTAAAGCGAACCCCATGCCCGCCCGCCTTCTCCCCGCTCTCGATATGATGCTTGCCACCTTGCCTGCCCCAATCTCTGTAATGATTTTTTGTAGCCGTAAACCATTCATTTTGATATAGGCAACAAGAGTATGTCAAGCGGCATGCAATGCTACGCGTCATTTATACAAGGGGTATGAGCAATGGCTGAAGTAACTCTTGAACAGGTTCCCCAGAAAATCAAGGATTTGTTCAATCGCGGTTTTGTGTCCATGGAACGTGGCAATCTTGATTATTCCATCGAGATGTTTACCGCCTGTCTGGCACTTGAACCCCGTCTTCATAAAGCCCGGAAATTTCTGCGGGCCGCCGAAATCAAACGATTCAAGAGCCAGGGGGGGGGACAACTCACCCATCTCATCTCTTCTGTCACTGGCTTCTCCAACCTGATCAAGGCACAGGCATTGCTGAAATCCAAGCCCATGGAGGCGTTGCAGGCGGCCGAAAAGCTTCTCTTGAAAGACCCCCTGAACCTGAACTACATCAAGCTTCTCGACAAGGCGGCCATGGCTGCCGATGAGCCCGAGATCGCTGTACAGACCCTTGCCATCGCAAAGGAACATTACCCGCAAGACTCCATTCTTCTCGAACGGCTGGGGCGCCTTTACCTGGAAACGGACCAACCCCGCCTGGCACTTGACTGCTTTGAGACACTTTGTGAACTCAAGCCACAATATAGTGTCGCCCAGAAACTCCGGAAAGATGCCATGGCAATCAACAGCATGTCCAAGGACGGATGGGAAAAGGTTGGAACCAAGGGCACGAAATTCACCGACCTTATCCGGGACCGGAAAGAAGCCGATACCCTGGCCCGTGAATCCAAAGCCGTGATCGACAAAAATGATACGGCCATCATGATTGAAGAAAACAAGGCTCGAATTAAGCGCGAACCCGGGAATATGAATTATCGGCGCGCCCTGGCAAACCTTTATAAAGACAGCAAAATGTATGTGGAAGCCATCATGACACTGCAAGAGGCCCAGACCGTATCAGGCGGACGTGATCCTCAAATTGATCAGAACATCAGCGCCATACGGATGCAGATGATGGACGAGGAAATCAAGAAACTGACGACAGCAGGCATGACGGCAGCCGCGGAAGCAAAACAAAAGGATCGCGAACTGTTCCTGGCCAACGACCTTCTGGAGCGCGTGACCCGCTACCCGAATGACCTGCAATTGAAATTTGAATATGGGGTCATGCTGTTCGATCAAAACCGGATCAATGAGGCGATTCAGCAATTCCAGGCAGCCCAGCGCAACGCACAGCGCCGCATTCAGTCTCTTTTCTATATCGGACGATGCTTCAAAGCCAAACAGCAGTACGATATGGCTATTGATCAGCTTCAGCAGGCTGTTGCCGAATTACCTGTCATGGACGATACAAAAAAAGCCGTGGTGTATGAGCTTGGCTTGATATATGAGCTCACCGCGCGCAACGCCGAAGCGATGGAGTGCTTCAAGCAGATCTATCAAATCGAAATTGGCTATCGTGACGTTGCGGCCAAGGTGGAGCAAGGCTACAAGGCTCCAGCCAGCTGAACGTCCGATTAAACCGGCGTGACACCTTTTTTCAGGATGATGTTGCCATATTTTGCCGTTTCCCCCGTCATCACCACCGCAAAGGCATTTTTAGCGCGTTCATAGAAGGCAAACCGGTCAATTCTCGTGATCGCCGGGGTTTTCGGGGCATGCCGATCCACGGTCCTACGATACGCCTTCTCGATCTTGGGATCGAGCCTGTCCCCGGCTACGGCGGACATCATGATCAAGGGTGACTCCACATAGCTGTCCAGTTCGAACACCGGCAAGATGGCATCAATCAAAGCAGAAACGGAGAGGCCGTCCGCCCGGATCACGCGCTGACCGAACGTTTCGCCGGGAAAATGGGCATCGGCCAATACGAGCTCATCACCATGTCCCATACGGCAAAGCATGGATAAAAGTTCCGGACTCAACAACGGGGAAATACCTTTCAGCATGACCGATCCTCCTTGGGTTGATAACTACTTACTATGGCGAAGCCACGCTCTGTATCTTATTGTCGTGCCCTACTACGCCCTGCGGCGACTACGCCTTGTGCTTCGAAGGGCATCCTTCACCCGGCGCCTTTATTTTTGGTCGTAGACCATCCGTAGCTCAAGCCGAACGGCACCGAGCGAAGGATGGAGCCAACAGTCGGGATCGAACCGACGACCTGCGCATTACGAATGC
>Ga0194056_10001471_pt1 | contig 12787 bp, 10 predicted proteins | sample SepL4413m_MetaG_FD_155458 | JGI IMG/M metagenome (GOLD analysis project Ga0194056, IMG submission 155458) | Anoxic zone freshwater microbial communities from boreal shield lake in IISD Experimental Lakes Area, Ontario, Canada - Sep2016-L442-13m | ecosystem: Environmental > Aquatic > Freshwater...
CTCGAATCAATTCAAGATAATACCTTTGTGGTGAAAGAGTGGGCAAAAACAGCAAGGGCCAATGAAAACCCTATTGAACGCCCAGTGATTAAATCCACGTTTGTGCTGTTCTTGATAAATCAAAACTTAGCAGGTTGATGTGTTAATGGGATGGGAATTCAATAAATACTATTGCCATTAAATGGCGGCTAATGAACACCAATGGTATTTACTGACGCTCATTGACTTCTATTTTTATTTTCTCTATAAGCGCATCTCGCATACTGTCAGCAATAGACCGACGTACTTTTTTTGAGTATTTTTCAAGCAATTTATATTCATATTCATTTAAGCGGACTGAGAGTTGCTTGTAGTTTCTTATAGCGTCTGGATCAAGATAAGTTTCATCTGATGCCGTTTTGTCAGCATTATGAATAAAGCTTTTAATTTGATCTTCATTAATTAAAGAATTTAATTCTGGTGTTTGTGTAACCAGTTGACTTGTTTTTTTAATAGCCATAAATTTCTTCTATTAAGTTATTTATTTCTGTTTTTGCTTTTCTGGCACTTTCACTAGCATTATCAATTTCAATAACTCCTAGTCCTTCTGGAATTGAATCGCGGTATATCTTTCTGTCCCGAATAATCGTACTTAATAATTTAATTTCAGGAAATTCTGATAGGAATTCTTTCGCTTCATTAGCTTCTTGAATAATGGGATTAGTAGGACTCATACTTAAAACAGCCAAAACTCGTAGATTCGGATTAATTATCCTTGAATCATTAATTATTTTTTGCATATCTGGAATAGTATTGAGGTCAAGCTGTGATGGTCTAACTGGAATAAGTAGTGTATGAGCAACTACCATAGCTGATCTTAATTCTGGAGAATCTCGACCAGCAGCATCAACTACGACGCATTCATAGCGTTTTCCTAAATCAATAAGCGTTTTATGTATTTCATCGTATTTTTGAACACAATGTATAACACCTTTGTTTGGTTGATTTGTTGAACGTTCAAGAGACCATCCCGCAGATGACGCTTGTTTATCTGCATCTACGAGCATAACATCCTTACCAGCTTGGGCTAATGCAGCACAGATGTTCATGACAATAGTTGACTTGCCACTTCCACCTTTTCTCCCTCCAACGAGCAAAATCATGATCTTACCTTTAATAAAGTTATGGTTTTTATAAATACCAAAGGTATTTTATAGGTATTATTGTATATCAAAAAGGTTTAAAAAACACCTTAGAAGTTAAATGAACACCATTGGTGTTTATTGGTGTTTTCGAGTTAACTATTAGAGTTAGGGAGCAATGGAACTGTAATTGTCTATGTGGGTTCAACGCACGAAACGAAACACAAAGTGGGTAGGTAACGCAGAATTTGTAAGAAGGATTTCTGCGATCTGTTACTTCCTACCCCCATTATTTTAAGTTGATAACACCGTCGCATAACGAATTTCGGCACGAGCAACAAACTTCCCCTCAACGCTGGCTTGGCATTCATATAGCCAAAGATTATGTTTGTGTTTTAAAAAACGTGCTTCAATCATTAATTGGTCGCCTGGCACAACGGGGCGTTTAAATTTTGCCTTATCAATACCAACAAGATAACAAATCATGTCTTTTGGTTTTCCACCCGCCGATTCAAAACCAAGTAAGCCTGCCGTTTGTGCCATTGCTTCTAAAATCAAAACACCCGACATAATAGGCTTATGCGGAAAATAACCTTCAAAAAATGGTTCGCTGTAAGTCACATTTTTTATTGCCAATAATCTACTACCAGCTTCACACGCGATCACTTTATCGACTAACAAAAAAGGATAGCGTTGAGGTAGAAGAGCCTGAATTTTGAGAATATCTAACTCGATAGACATAAATTTACGGTACACCTTTAGTTGAGGTTACACACCAAAAGAACGATTTATCCTTAGACACACTTCAAACCCTTGGTATTAGACGATAAAACTAGCGACAATATTTATAACAATGGATACCCTCGAAGAATCTGTTTTATTTTGTAAAAACCTGAATATGAAGAGCGTTGATACGTTGAGCCATAGGTTCAAAAATACGCATTATCATTACCCGCGTCTCACTGGATACATGGGCAGTCAGTAATAAGTTTGCCAGACCAGCGAATTGTGCCACCCAATGTTCGTGATGACTATCCATGATCTCAATCTCCAACCACATATCGCGTTGCCCTTGTTCGTCTATAATCGTTTGCAGCCCACGTTCAATCGTAGCTCCGTCAGTCAGCAGTTGGGAAACCGTTGCTTTGACTGAATCTGGTAATGGCGGTAAGTGTCCATAAGAGGTTTTTGCCTTTTTGCTTTCAGCTTCCGCTGCGTCTTCCATTAACATTCCATAGCGGTACAGGGCTGGGTACTCTCGGCACAGGGACATAAGTTTTTCATCAGAAACCGTACTCCATAGCCATTGCAAATCCAGAATATTCCCGACCATTTGCTCTAGTAATGCACCACCAGTAATTCCCTGTGCTTCAAGCTGGCATACTCGTAAATCAATGGTAGCGGCGATTTTATGTTCTTTATTACCCGTTTTTTCGTCTGGAACTTTAATTTTTCCAGAGGCAATGCCTGACGCAAGAGTCTCCAACATTTTGGCGAACCGAAAGAATCCTGCATATTTTTCGCACAAGGTATCCATTTCCGTGCTAGTTGCGGTCGTCATCAACTGATAGAAGTCTGGCAGGTATTCTTCCATTTCAGGAAGTATCTCGACCTCGATCAAACCCAGTTCAGCCAGTCGTTTCATTCGTGCATCAATACGCACTGCCATGTCCCAGTGCTGTGCTGTTAAGGGCATGGCGGTACGCTATCGGTTTTTTGTTTCATCGTAATTCCTTGCTAACCAAAGCTATCAAAAATTAACTACGTTATCTATAAAGCTATTGGCATTAATGGTTTCCAAGTGTTTTTTAATATTTGTTACCTGTGCTTCTGCAAAAAAGGCATGAATGCTATCCTCATGAGTATCAATAAATATGGCTTCTTTATATAACGCGCTCGATTTCATAACGCCATTTGCAGTGAGATAATCAATAATTCGATTAATAAAATCTATTTGCTTTGAGTTATAGGTTTTATCATCCAAAAAATCAGCAAACGCTTCTTTTGCTGCGGCTTTATCTAATCCGACTAATTCGCGTACAAGAACACCTAATTGTTTGGTATCGGCAATGGTTTTTATATAATCTTCTTTTGACGCTAACCCACTGGCTTGAAATAAAATATCTTCTAAAACGTCCAAATCTGACGCGGTAATTGGTATATTACGTTTTAACTTATGAATAGTTAATTGATCCTCATGGCTTTTAATATACGCTTCTACTTTTTTACGGTATTGAGCAAGACTATTTTTATTATAAATTGCAGCTGGTTCTTTTATTTCAGCTTCGCCCAGTTCATCTTCAAAATTAGTGAATACAATACCCTTGGCTGTTTTATCAGTAAATTGCATCAAGCCGCGTAATTTACGGCGTATTTCTTCCAACATCGGCAAGGTAATATATTGCCAATACGCATCGGTTTGAATTTCTTGAATCAAGGTTAAATGCTTGGCTACATTTGGAACAGAGGCTTTTGTTTCTAAATTACTCGCTATTTCTATTACCTTTAGCCGTAACGATTCAGGTAATTTTTGACGCTTTAAATACTCAAGCTGCATTTGCAAAATTAAGTAATCGAAGCGTTTGGCTAATTCTTCATTAATTTCATCACTATTAAATACGTCTGCTTCGGTAGGCAATTTTTTGATATGGGTATAAATCTCGCTCACTTGATTTGCATCTAATGAATCCCACGTTTCGCGGTCAATAAATTTTTCAACATATTGACGTTGTGGACGGACAATAAAATTATCCACATTCATGCCTGATACTTGATGATGTAACAGCGTTAAGGTGTAATCACGAAACTCTTCTAAGGCTTTACGGTGCGGTTTATGTTCGTCAGGAATTTTATAAAGCCCTGTCGCAAGCTGTAGGCGTTTTTCAAAAATAGCTTCTGATAAACTTTTTTGCTTGGTATCAGTTGCCCCATCGGGATTAAGCTCAAAATATTCAAAATTCTGGCAAAAATCGAATACTTTGAAATTTTGTTTATGATGTTCAGGATTATCCTTATTCAGTCCAAACAACAGTGGACGCAAGCGTGTTCCACGTCCCAACATTTGTAAAAACTTCACCTTGGATTTAATCACCTTGAAAAAAACTAAATTCACCACTTCAGGCACATCAATACCCGTATCCAGCATATCCACTGAAATGGCAATCGTGAGCTTGGATTCATTATCTTTAAAGTCAGCAATCAGGGTTTCGGCGTAATCTTCTTTATAAGTAATTACTCGCGCAAAATACCCCGCATATTTTGGATAATTGGCATTAAAACGTTCACAAATAAACAGCGCGTGGTTATTATTAGCCGCGAAAATAATCGTTTTGCCTAATCTATCCCCGCCTTCCACTTTAATACCATGAGTCATTAAATGCGCTAACGCTTTATCAACGGTATCTTCATTAAATAAAAAGCTATTCACTTCCGACGGTAATACTTGCTCCCTGTCTTCAAGCTCGGTTTTTTCTTCCCATTGCTCTTGCTCGTCCTTGCTTAAATCCTTGTAATGAATACCCTCACGCATAAATTTAGTCGGTACGCTCATACAAACAGGCGGCACTAAATAACCGTCTGCATAGGCTTGTTCTGCTTCATAGGAGTATGTTGGCACACCTGATTCCAAGCCAAAAATATTGTATGTATTTTTATCAATATCACTTTTAGGTGTGGCGGTTAAGCCCACTAACAATGAATCGAAATAATCAAAAATATAGCGATACTTTTTATAAACCGAACGGTGAGCTTCATCGACAATCACTAAATCAAAAAAACCAGCACTGAATAATCGACTTTCAGCGGTTTCACTCAATAAATTCATCATGGTGGGATAGGTTGAAAAACATACGCGATTATTCACGTTAGTTAAGCCAGAACTTAAAATAATTGGTGAAGAATGTGGCAATAAGCGGGTAAATTCATTTTTAGCTTGTGTGACTAAAGCGTTCCTATCTGCCAAAAATAACGTCCGTTTTATCCAGTTCGCTTTAAGCAACAAATCCACTAAGGCAATCATGGTGCGGGTTTTACCTGCACCTGTTGCCATCACCAATAAGGCTTTACGTTGTTTATGATCCTGAAATAATTCGCCAATATTGCGTATGGCTTCCTCTTGATAATAACGCCCTGCAATAGCCTTATCAATCTGCGCTGTTGCTAAATCTTTGCGTTCGGTACGGCGATTAATCAGGCGTTGTAATTCATCACGTTCACAATAGCCCTGCACCTGTCTTTCTGGATAATAGCGATCATCCCAAAAATAAATGTCGTAGCCATTGCTGTAATAAATCAACGGGCGTTGCTGATACATTTTTTCCAAACAATCGGCATACAACTTCGCTTGTTGTCGTCCTTTCGTTGCTGAGTGCATAGTACGTTTTGCTTCAACCACCGCTAACGGCAAGCCATTTTCACCCCATAACACATAATCAACAAAGCCAATGCCTTGATTATTGGGCATTCCTGTCACTTCAAATTCAATGACATTGGGCTGTGTTAAATCCCAACCGACTTCTTTTAATTGCTGGTCGATTAAAAACTTGCGGGTATCGGCTTCCTTGTAATTATGCGGATCAGCGGCTTGTTGATTGAGTTGTTTCTGAGCGGCAATTTGAGCGCGTAAAACTTGCAGTTCTTCGGTTAAAGCGGCATTTTTAGCATCAATTTCTGCTTGCGCTTCATCCTGTTCTTTCAGTTGTTTAGCGAGTTGGGTTAATTTCTTGGCACTTTGTAGCGCGATAGCGGCATCAATACTGACTTTGTGCGGGATTAAGTCCGAATTAAAAACGTGGTCAATCAGCGGCGATTGCTGGCTATAGTTGCGATAAAACCAATACAGCACATGATGCAGTTCCTTGATAATTTGTAGCGCGTCCTGTTCACTAATCAAACTATTGCTATGTACGGCATTATTGCCCGTGTGTTGAATGGCTTTTATTTTTGCGAATAAGCCCGCGCCTAACAGATTTTTAAAACTGGGTTCGTGAATTAATGCGGCTAAGTGGTTATCGTAAGGTGATTTTAAACTGGCATCATACTGATACATCCACTGAACCGTTATTTCCAACGTGCGTCTGGCATAAAAACAGCTTGCCCTAGGATCGCTATAAACACAGTTTTCCGCTTGCGTGGCATTATCAACCAGCGTTTGCCATTGGTTTAAATAACTAAAGTTGGACATCCTTTTAACTCCTGATTACTGTTTTTATAACGTTGTGCGGGTAAAAAATCATTATCCACCCTACTGCACAGCCTAGAATAAATCATCAACAAACCATCAACAAAAAAACACGCTATCTATCAATCTGTTAATGTTTTTTAAACCTAAAAATAGGTATTAAATCAACAAACCATCAACAAACTTTATGCCCAACAAGGTACATATCGCATCGCTCTAACGCCTGCATCAGAATCATAGAGTTTAATTAACCCTGCTTCTACAGTTTGCCGAATAATGCGTGACGCATTGGCTTTATTTTGTTCCTCAATGCCAAACCGTTCTCTTAACGACGTATTATTCATCGGCTCACGGCAGACATATTTTAAACAACAGTGTAAATAACAAGCGCGTATGCGATCTTCTTTATCCATATCCTTGAATTCTTTATGACCAAACAGCACAGCGCGAGTATGTTCCTGTGTGACTTCAAAAGCAGGCGCAGGTAATTGATACTTTTCAGTTTGAAAAACAACTTTATCAATACCACTGCCACGTTCCTCACAAATACCAATACGGCGCAATAAAGAAGCCAATGCTTCATTGCGAGAGCGCGGCGGACTATCAAGAAAGCGTTGCGTATCGACCAGTGGAATACCTGGATTAGTGATTTCCATGCGGTCGGTAAAAATCTCAATCATCGGTGACGTTCCCGTCAGAGTAAAATCCTGATGAATGATTGCATTAGCGACTAGCTCACGCACCGCAAGCTCTGGAAACATCGGAACTGATTTGCGTAATGCCTGACCAATTACTTCGTTTTCAGGCAGCAGGTTATTAATAAAACCAATTAAACCCTCAAAACCCGTTGCATAGCCTTTGTTACCATCTATTTCACGAATGGTTTGAACGCGATTATTCGACTTGTACAACACCACACGCACGGCTTTACGCTCTAAATGTAAAAACGATTTGAGCTGTTTAGCAAATAGCACCGCGCCTAAATTGGAAATATCCCACTGTCCGCTATCGGTTTTAACGATTAAACGATCCGCTTCCAACGCATTTAAAATGCCAGTCCGATTATCGGGCAAAGGCAATTTCATCAACTCAAAATAAGCGGGATAATCCAGTAATTGCAAAACCTGCTCACTGCTTTGATTGGCGGCGGCTATTTGCTGTTCAAACGGCACACGGTCAAAAGTACGCCACAATTCACGCTCTTTAGCGGGATAATCTTTGAGCTTTTTCTTATAAGAACCGATGCGAATATATTCCACACCGTCAAACTGTACAGGCGTATGGTTGGCGGCAACAATGTCCAGAATAACGAAAGCTTTGTTATCCACGCTAAATTCCAAAAACTGAAAATGAATTTTTGGTGACAATTGTTGCAACAACCAGCTTTCTAATTCTTGTTGTTTATGGCGAGTGGTTGATGGTTTGAAATCTGTGCCAAGTAGCGCGTGATCTTCATCGGCTATTCCCCAAACAACATAAGCCGATTGCTTACCCAACAAAGCCGCTGAATTAGCCAGTGCTGAAATATATTCACCGATGATTTTCGGGTCATCATTATTGTGTTTGAACTCTACCCATTCCGTTTCTTTGGGTGATTTGCAGAGTTCACGCAACAGGCTAACGAGTTGCTCTTGGGTTTGCTGGGTTGGCATTACAATTCACCAGCGAAGGCTTTTTGGCTGAGGGAATTAAACGAATTATCAGCTAAGTATTTGCTTTGTTCGTTTTTTAACATGAGGTTTCTATAATTCTCAAATAGTTTCTCGAATTTTATTTGTAGCTCTATGGGTGGACATATCAATTCTATTTTTTCTAATACGCCTTTGCTAACCATACCTTTCATTGAATTAGTTGATGCGGCTTGTATTTTTTTCTTTGAAAATAAAATTAGCGCGTAAAGAAACCAAGGTTTTACAGTTAATGGAATTAACGCATTAATTTGTTGATTAAAACAAACGTCTCTATCTGTAAAAGCAACATTACCTATACAATCAAAACTTCCCGCTATACAAGTTATTAACGTTGCACCAACGGAAACTTTCCTACCAACTGCACAGCCTTCTTCTGAAAGATATTCACGGGCAGTCGTTAAAATATGATGGGGAGTATTGATATTATCGGATTTAATCCATTCTATGTAATCACCATAATATTCTGGCTGTGTTCTTGATGGTGTATTGCCCGTTTTTACCGTGGCTATATTACAAATCGGTTTAACGTTCCAGCCCTTTGGATTGGTTACGGGGTCGCCGAATAGGTCTAAAAACACGGCGCGGAGGAATTCATCGGCGAGTTGTATGGCTTGCTGGCGTTTGCGGCGCAGGCTGTCGGCTTTATCGAGTATCGCGGCAATGCGTTTTTGTTCGTCTAAAGGTGGAAGGGGGATTTCCATATCAGCTAAACTTTTGGGGCTTAAATTAGGCTGTGCTGCGCCACCAGCAAACAAAAGTAATTTTTCCAATAGATGACCTGAAAATACATATTTTAAATACTGTGCATTTTCTGGAGAGTTACCTCTAACAATTGCCACACGCTGATTCAAATATGAGCCTGAATCTTTTTCTTGAGCGATAGCAATTTTCCCAACCGTAGCTCCAGAAAGAGCCATAAGAATATCGCCAGTTTGTATTTTAAATTGCTCGGAAACTTTATAAATATTTGAATCAAAACTCATCAAATCGTTATTCGTAATACGACCATTTTGAAGATTACCGATTTTTATAATTTTATCGTTACCTGTTCCAAAACAATCCGTTTTAAAAGCATATCCTGAAATAATATCTGCAATATCTGAAACTTTTCCTAAAGACCAACTCACAACATCCCCTCCAATTCCTTACTCATTTAAACTCCTTAATTTTGATAAATTTCAATACAGGCTTTATCTTCTGCAATTAACAGCCGTTCAATATCCGCACTATTTTCTATTAATACTCTAATCGTTGCCGCTTTGGTTTGATTGCCTATTTTTAACCAAATAATTTTAGGCGGCTGTCCATATAACAAAGACATTTCATAAAAATCTGAATCTTTGGTGACGATGACATAATTATTATCGTGGGCATATTGCCAAATATCTTTATCAATACTATTTTCCATGCCTAATAAAGCGATTTGTGTACTGTCAGGAAAAGCTTCCTGAATAAATGGCACAACCCGCCGCGATAGATTTTCATCCAGTAATAACTTCATCGCATTAACGCACTCATGCTATGTTCACGATTAGCGGCAAAAGATAAACAGGCTTTAATATCGTCTTTGCTGAGTTCTGGATAATCTTCAATTATTTCGTTGTCGGTCATGCCATCGGCTAACCACGATAAGACATCATAAACAGTGATTCTTAAGCCACGAATACAAGGCTTACCACCGCGTTTTCCCGCTTCTATTGTGATATGTTCTGAGTAATTCATCATGCCCCCATTAATTCAACATTTGTTCCAATTCTTTCAACTCATCCTGAATTTCATCTTCCAACGCTATCAAGCGCGATAATATCACCTGCGGCGCGTCATAGTGTTCTTCGTGGTGGATGGTTTCTTTATAACGATTAATCGACAAATCATAAGCATTGGCGACAATATCGGCTTTAGCGACCATAAAACTTTGGTCAAATTTTGACCGCTCAGCCTCTGCCGCTAAATTATCCCAACGTGCCAAAATATCAGGGATGTTATCCAGTTCATGGCTGATTGCCGCGCCTTCTGCCACTAAGGGTACGCGCTTATCATCCAGACTAAAACCATCCGCCTGTAAGTCATAAAACCACACGGAATCCGTACCGCCTGAATTGGTTTTGGTGAACAATAATATCGAGGTACTAACACCTGCATAGGGTTTAAATACCCCCGATGGCATGGAAATCACCGCGTCCAGTTTTTGGTCATCAATCATGCGTTTGCGAATTTCACGGTGTGCGTTGGATGAACCAAATAATACCCCGTCTGGCACGATTACCGCCGCCCGTCCGCCTGTTTTTAACAGGCGAATAATCAACGCCAAAAATAATAATTCAGTCTTTTCAGTCGGTGCTTTAACTGGTTTGCCGTCTTTATCCGATTTTGCTTTCACTGGCTTGGTCGGTTTGGTTTTGCCGACGGCTTTTAATAAATCAGGCGATATGCTGTAAATATCCACCGATCCTTTAAATGGTGGATTGGCTAATATAACGCTGTAGGCTTCACTTATCGCGGTATCATCATGGGCTTCTGCCAAACTATCACGGTATTCAATATGCGGGTTTTCAATACCGTGCAGCATCATGTTCATCGCGCCTATGCGTAACATGTGGGCATCAAAATCAAAACCCGTGAACATGGCATTATTAAAATGCGCTCGATTTTCAGGTCTGTTGAGTTCAACTCTAAAATGCTGATTGATGTATTCAACGCTTGCCATTAAAAAGCCACACGTTCCCGATGCAGGATCACATATCGTATCGTTTACCGTGGGCTTGAGCATTGCGACCATCATTTTGATGATGTGGCGTGGGGTACGAAACTGTCCATTCACGCCAGCAGAGGCGATTTTAGACAGTAAGTATTCATAGACATCACCCTTGGTATCCTTATCCGCCATATCAATGCCGCTAATCATCTGCACGACTTGATCTAATAAACTGGCTTTGGGTATCATGAAAATCGCGTCTTTCATGTGTTTGGAAAAACTGCTACTTTCATCCTGCAAGGTTTTTATAAACGGAAATACTTTATCACGCACTAACTCATACATGACTTGCGGGTCTTTATCTTTAAACACTGACCAACGCAATTCACGCTGTGCGTCGGTAAAAATCGGTGATTCAATCGGTTCTTGCGTTCTGTTAGCTAAGTTTTCTTTTCTAATTTGTAATTCATCCAAGCGGCGGATAAATAATAAATAAGAAATTTGCTCAATAACGCTCAGCGGATTAGATACCCCGCCCGTCCAAAATGATTCCCACACTTCATCAATCTGGCGTTTAATTTTTCCTGTTAGCACTCGGTTATCCCTTGTTTAATGTTTCGGACATTGTTAATTTATCGGCACAGCTTTCATTAATTTTCATTTTTGATATAAAAAACCCGCATTGTAGCGGGTTCATTTTTACCTTGTGGTTTTATTGCTTAAATCTGACGACAAGGTCATTCTAAACCTGACTTATGAAGAAAGCTAAAAGAACTGGGGCGAGAAGGTTAGTCCTTCACCGCCCTTTTTTATGCCAGTTAAATACAGCTTCACATTATCCAACAATGATGCGTTAATTAACCCCATAAAGTTCACAGCTTATAGTGCATTAGCTCATACCGTTTTCCATGTAAATGCAATGATAGTCTAATCATTGTAACCCAGCCGACTAGAACAGCACGTTTAAAGCTCACATAAACCCATGCTGCACAAGGTATTGCTAGACAATCTCGTACCAATGTATGAAAATTGAATGCCGTCATAATTAATGTATTGTAGCGTTACGCAATAACGTTTTAGACTCCAATATAAAAAACCAAAACCTTAAAACAAGGTCGTAGGTTTTTGCGTTTTGCCTTCATCAAACAGCTTTGGTAAGGATGTTTTAACACAACGCAAAGATTCATGGCTAAAGGACAATAGCGATATGAAAAAAATAACAACAACACCAACAAATAAATATTCTACTCCTAGATTTAAAGGTAATGCCCCCTCCCCCTATATTAGCCGTTTAATAACTGACGAAATACCTCATGTTTGTGACACTGTGTTATTAGAATTATTGGCACTTGATGAATTTAAAGCGTATCGAGAAAAGTATCCATACATAGAAACGCTGATTTTTGAATCAGGTCACTATTTTACATTCAAAGGCTACCTAAAAGAAAAAAAGGTAAAAGTATCTACAAATGAAGGAATACAGACAGAGATTGATTATGAGCCTAAAGTAAAGTTATTAACCGATTGCCATATTCGATTACGCTATTCTGTTATTGATGATACCCAAGACGATAAACAAAGGATGGAATATTTCCTAGAAATTATTAAATATTTTGAAGATGAGAGTGAATATTCATTTCTCAGACCGTTTACTGTTGACGAATTAACTAAAGCCAGTCTTTTTAAAGTTGCATTACTAAATTACAAGCTATCGTTTTTTGGTAACAATGAGGATTTAACTGACCTTGTCGGCTACCTATTTAAGACCGATACACCAAAGATAAGAGCTTTATCCTACATTGGTTATGATGAAAAAAGTCAAGGCTATTATTTTCCTGAATTTGCTTATAACGCGAAGGGTGAAAGACTTAAAATCAATGCAGATAAATACTTTACCGATGCAAATATTAAGCCATTTAAACATTATAACGATACCATAATAAGTGGATTAGAATCGATAGAATTAGAGCTGTTGGTAAATCAACTTTATATTGCTTATGGATGCAAAGGCTTATTAGCACTTGGCTTTTATGTGGCAAGCCTGTTCAGTCATAAAGTTTTTAAGCATTACGGTTTTTTTCCAATCTTAAGTCTATACGGT
>Ga0194056_10001472_pt1 | contig 12782 bp, 10 predicted proteins | sample SepL4413m_MetaG_FD_155458 | JGI IMG/M metagenome (GOLD analysis project Ga0194056, IMG submission 155458) | Anoxic zone freshwater microbial communities from boreal shield lake in IISD Experimental Lakes Area, Ontario, Canada - Sep2016-L442-13m | ecosystem: Environmental > Aquatic > Freshwater...
CGCCGGCGGCCTCGCCAGCGCGGCCCAAGCCCAGAACTCGACCGGAACCGGCGGCAGCGACGCGATCACCGTCAACAGCCACGGCGACGGCCACAACAACGATGGCGACGGCGTCCCCGATGCTCAGGACACCGATGACGACAATGACGGCATCCCCGACGCAGTCGACACCGACAAGGACGGTGACAGCATTCCTGACGCGGTCGACACTGACGATGACAACGACGGCGTCGCTGACGACCAGGAAACCGACCTCGATGGCGACGGACTCGCAGACGACTCAGCCGCAGAAACCGACATCGACGGCGACGGGCTGGCCGACAACTCAGCCAGCGAAACGGACATTGACGGCGACGGACTCGCAGACAACTCAGCCAGTGAGACCGACATCGACGGCGACGCACGCGCCGACAACTCAGCGACCGAAACCGACATCGACGGCGACGGACTGGCTGACAACTCGGCCAGTGAGACTGACATCGACGGCGACGGACTCGCAGACAAGTCCTATTCCGAAAAGGACATCGACGGCGACGGACTCGCAGACAACTCAGCCAGTGAGACCGACATCGACGGCGACGGACTCGCAGACAACTCGGCCAGTGAGAAGGACATCGACGGCGACGGCGTGGCCGACTCTTCCGACACCGACGTTGATGGCGATGGCCTGCTCAATAGGAAGGACGGCGACATCGACGGCGACGGCGTGCGCAACGCACTCGACGCTGACCGCGATGGCGATGGAGTGCGCAACTCACTCGACAGGACCCCGGGCGGACGGTAACACCTCGATCAGCGCCCTTCCCGATTACGGGAAGGGCGCTGACGTGTTTCTAGGGGATGCGCAGCCACGGCGGTGATTACGGCCGCGTATCGCGCACCACCGCGCGATGCTCGATTCCACCGGCATCGGTGTAATGCGTGTAGCGGTACCCGGGGGGCGGACCTACATCGCTGCGCGCAACCGGCGGCACCATGCTCGCGCGGTACGCCTCGAGTTCTTCGTCGGTCGCATACGGCGGCGGGCCATTTTGTGCCGGACCAAACACCCGAAACAAATTTCGGTAGATGCGTTGCCAACCCGTGTGTTCCTCAGCCTCGCTCATGGCTTCAGTCTACGGTTGCCATACGTCTCAGCAGACATCGCTCGTTGGCTTCATCCATCGCGATCCGTCAATAATGGGCTGTTGTATGACGGATGGCGATGGATGGAGAACTACTCGGCCTGCTTCTCGGCCATCTGACGGCGCACGTCGTCCATGTCGAGTCCGTTGACGGCCTCGATCACCTTCTCGAGCGAACTCGCGGGAAGGGCGCCGGGTTGACTGAACACCAGCACGCCCTCGCGGAAGGCCATCAGGGTTGGGATCGACGTGATCTGAAAAGCGCCCGCGATGCCCTGCTCGGCGTCGGTGTCGACCTTCGCGAACGTGACGTCGGGGTGCTTGTCGGAGGCGGCCTCGAACACCGGGCCGAACTGCTTGCACGGACCGCACCACTCGGCCCAGAAGTCGACGAGGACAGTGCCCTCGCTGACGGTTGTCTCGAAGTCAGTTTGTGTCAGATTGATGGTGGCCATGAGCGTCCTTCCGTCGTGGTGTCGCCCTATCCGACCATACGGATGGGTGCGACGCTCACCGATACAACGTCACGTACGCCCAAATTCATCCCACCTGCGGCAGTGAGCCGCCTCACGGCACACTGAGATGCATGAGCGCCACGCTGCATGCCACCGGAATCACGGTGTCATTCGGCGACCGTGAACTCTTCCGCGATCTCGACCTCATCGTCGCTCCAGGCGACGTCGTGGGGCTCGTCGGACCCAATGGCGCGGGCAAATCCACGCTGCTCGAGGTTCTTGCCGGAGCCCGAACCCCGACGGCCGGCACGGTGCGCCTCTCCCCCGCGTCGGCCCACGTGGCGTACCTGCTACAGCAGCGTCCGTCTCACGCAGACGTCACAGTGCGGGCCCACCTCGCTGAGCGAACCGGTGTCGATGCCGCTCAGCGCGAACTTGACCGCGCGGCACACGCCCTCGCCGATGGCAGTTCGGAAGCCAACGATGCCTACTCACTCGCGCTTGAGGAATGGCTCGCACTCGGAGCAGCCGACTTCGACGAACGGCTCGAGGTGGTGGTCAGCGATCTCGATCTCGCCGTTGATCTCGACCTGCCGCTTGCGGCTCTATCTGGGGGACAGTCCGCCCGCGTTGGACTCGCGGCACTGCTGTTGTCGCGCCATGACCTGTACCTGCTCGACGAGCCCACGAACGACCTCGACGCCGACGGACTCGATCTGCTCGAAGACTTCGTCCTCGGACTCGACGCTCCCGTCGTTGTGGTGAGCCACGACCGCGAATTCCTCGCACGCACTGTGAACACCGTCGTCGAGATTGATCGCAGCCTTCAACGCATCACCACCTACGGCGGTGGATACGAGGCCTACCTCGACGAGCGCTCGGTTGCCAGGCGCCAGGCGCGCTCTTCGTACGAGCAGTACGCCGGCCGCAAAGGTGAACTCGAAGCTCGTGCGCGTACGCAACGCGCGTGGATGGAGAAGGGTGTGCGCAACGCCCGCCGCAAGTCGAAGGACAACGACACCATCGGACGTAAATTCCGTGCGGAGTCGTCGGAGAAGCAAGCAGCCAAGGCTCGTCAGACCGACCGCATGATTGATCGGCTTGATGCGGTCGACGAACCGCGCAAGGAATGGCAACTGCAGTTCGAGATCGCCCCTGCCCCTCGTTCGGGTGACGTGGTCGCGACCATTCGCAATGCCACCGCGCAGCGTGGCGACTTCGTGTTAGGACCCGTTGACCTTCAACTCAATCTGCGCGACAGGGTCGCGGTGACCGGACCCAACGGTGCAGGAAAGTCGACGCTGCTCGCCGTCCTACTTGGCCGCGAACATCCCACCTCCGGCGACGCCGGCCTCGGACCGGGTGTTCTCGTCGGAGAAGTTGACCAAGCCCGCGCCGCATTCGAAGGCGATCTTCCTCTGGTCGACGCCTTCTCACTCGAGGTACCCGAGTGGCCGACCGCCGACGTACGCACGCTGCTGGCGAAGTTCGGACTTGGTGTGAACCACGTGCACCGCCCAGCGTCGTCGCTTTCGCCCGGCGAGCGCACGCGCGCCGCATTGGCACTGTTGCAGGCCCGTGGAATCAACCTGCTCGTGCTCGACGAACCAACGAACCACCTCGACCTGCCAGCAATCGAGCAACTCGAAGAGGCCCTCGATTCCTTCGATGGAACCTTACTTCTGGTCACCCACGACCGGCGCATGCTCGACACCGTGAGACTCACCCGCAGGTGGCACGTCGAGGCGGGCCTCGTCACCGAGATCAACCCCGACTAGAAGCGGCGAGGTAGGTGATCCTCGCCGATCTGCTCGACGGAATCGCCCACCTCGCCGAGTAAAACCCTGTCCTTTTGGTCGCGGTCTTGCCATTCTGTGAGCGAATCCGACCCGAATCCGGCGGTTTTTGCTCATAGAAAGGCTCGCTGCGAAACGCACTCAGCGGGAAATGGGCGCCAGTCTCTTGTAGAGATCCTGATAGGTCGAGTACCCGTCGCGGTACGCCTGCTGCCCGCCGGGCTCGAAGCGACCCGCCACCGGCACCATCGCCGGAATGTCTGCCAGCACGATCTCGCCCAGCACGATGCGCGTCCACAACGCCACGCCACGCAACTGAGCGTTGCGCGGATCACCCACCTGCTCGATGGGTCGATCGATGATGTCGGCGTGAATCTGGCACCACAGATCCGACTGCGCTCCGCCGCCAAGGATTCGAATGCTCGGAACGGGGTGCTTAAGGAACTTCAGGTAGTAGTCGAACAACCAGCGCGCGTTGTACGCCACACCCTCCAGCACCGAGCGCACCATCATCGCCCGGTTCGTGCGCAGCGACATGTTCACGAAGGCGGCACGCACCTGCTTGTCATCAACGGGCGACCGTTCACCGTTGAGCCATGGAGTGAACAGCATGCCTTCACTTCCAGCGGGCGCAGTGCTAGCCAGTCCAATCAAGTCGTCGAAAGACGGGGCAGCCAGAGGCGGCGCCGCACCTTCATCACCAATGCCGCTACCGCCACCAAGCAGTCCATCAGCGGGAGCGATGATCTGCTCGCGCAGCCACTGCAGCGCGGCGCCGCCGGTTTCGTGATTGTTCGCCACCACCGGGAAGTCAGGATCGAGTCCGGGCACTGTCGCAATTGAGTGAAAGATGTCAGTGCGCTTGAACGGAACGCGCGCACTGATCCAGGCGGTGGTCGACACCACGACGTGCGTTTCGTAAGGGGCAACCGCTCCACTTCCTACAATGGCGGCATGCAAATCGGGAATTCCACAAATCACGGGCGCACCTGTGCGCACACCGAGAAGTTCGGCAACGTCGGGCAGTAACTCACCCAACACTGACGCCGTCGGCAGTAGGTCAGGAAGTTTGGAACGATCGCGCTTCGCGCGCTTCACCAGAGCATCGACATAGGCGGGTGCTGCACCGACTGAATTGTCGGTGAGCCATGACGCCGTCATGTTGGCGGGCGTCGACGCCGCTCGACCAGTGAGTTTCATACCGAGGTAATCAACCGGTTCCAACATCACCCGCGTGCGCGCGTAGTCTGCCGCGAAATCACGCTGCAACAACAGGGAATGACCAGTCGGATCAGCCCCACTCGGAGTGGGCGCACCGCCCGTCGCACGAATGAACGGCAACACCTTGTGCGGTGCATAACCCTGCACACTCAGTGGTCCGCCAACGAGCGCCGAGCTGTACTTACCGGCTCGTGTGTCAGCCCACAAAATGGCCTGCCCCACCGGCTCACCATCGGCATCGACCGACACCGTCGTTCCCCACTGCCCGGTGATGCCTACCGGTAGGCATCACCGGGCAGTGGGACCCGCGCGTTCGATCGCGCCATGAATGGCGACAACGAGTTGATCCCACCACTCGCGCGGATCTTGAGTCGCGGTTCCGTCGAGACCAATCTCGACATGCACCGGCTCGAACGCCGTCGACAGGATGTCGCCATCCGCGGTGACAACCCCTGCCTTCGGGCCGCCGTTTCCAAGGTCGATCGCGAGAATCCAAGGCTCACCCATGGTCGACCTCTCAGGCAGGAAGTTCGGGCGCGGGTTCGTACATCAAGTCGAGCACGCCGCCCATGAGAGCGGCGATGGTCTCGAAACCTGCAGGCGTGTTGGCAATTCCGTACACGGCACCGGATGCCGCGGGTTCACCGTGATGCGCCTGCGCGTACTCAACCGCCCACTGCAAATCGTTGAGGAACTCGTCGGCGATTCCAGGTCGGGTATTGGGCCGCGTGACCGCGAAATGCAATGCGGGTGGAAGGTGCAGCGCGTTGAGCCGCCACCCCTTCTCCTTGAGCCCGTCGTTGACCAGGTAGATGTCGAGTTCATCGCTGGCGAACGCGATGAGGAACAGCGGATCGCCAATCACCTTCAGCTGCGGCATACGATCGCGAATTCCGTCGCGAATGGTGGCCGCCGTCTCAAGGATTCCGCGTGCGGCGTTGAGGTAGCCCTCCTCGCCAGTGGTGACCATGGCCGCCCACGTCGACGCAATGAGCCCGCCACTGCGCGAGCCCGCAATTCCGGGAGACAGGTACAACCCGCCCGGCCACTCGGCTGCTGTGAACCACAGATTGCTGCGCATCGACTTGTCTCGGAACACCAGAACGCTGGTGCCCTTGAGTCCGTAGCCGTACTTGTGCGTGTCGGCACTGATGCTGGTGACACCGGGTACGCGGAAGTCCCACGCCGGCACCGGATAACCAAGCCGTTCGGCCCACGGCCAAATGAAACCACCGAGGCAACCGTCGACGTGCAGGCCGATTCCGTTGCTCAGCGCCACCTCGCTGAGTCGCTCAATGGGATCGATGAGTCCGTGCCCGTAGTTTCCGGCACTACCGACCAACGCAATGGTCTGGTCGTCGACCATGGCGGCCGCTGCATCGACATCGACAAGCCAGTCGTCACCGAGTGGCGCGTGGCGGACTTCGATTCCCATCCAGTGCGCACCCTTGTCGAGGGCGACGTGCGCTGAGCGCGGAATGACGACGTTGGGCGCCTTCACACCTCGCGTGACTGCCGCGTGCTCGCGATAGGCGTACAGGGCTGAAATCAGACTCTCGCTACCACCGCTGGTGACAACTCCACCCGGATCGCTGCCAGCAGCCGCGGCCGCATCGGCGCGCAACATTGAGGCGGTCATCGCCACGATCTCGGATTCGAACTTGGTCGCACTGGGGTACATGTCACGCTGCAGCACATTGGCGTGGGCGAACTGCCCGTACACCTGGGTCAAGAACTCGTAGTGCTCGTGATCGCCCGAGTAGATCGATCCGCTGACCCGACCGGCGTCACCCATCGCGTCTTCGCGGTGGGCCATGGTCGTCACCTGCTCGAGCACCTCGGCGCGCGAAACCGGCTCGGTTGGGATGCTCCGGAAGGTGCGGCTTTCTCGGTATGGATAGAAGTCATCGAGGAAACTATCGGTGCCGCTGTCGTCTGCCATGCCGATGAGCCTACGCCGCTACACCGCGTGGACCCCGGCGTCCCTTACAGTAGGTGGGACACCGTTCTATTCCCCGGTCTGCCCAGGAGTCCTCGTGAGTCGCATCGCCCGCACTACCGCAGCCCTCGCTCTTGCCGTCGCAGCCTCCGCGCTGGCACTCGCACCAGCGAATGCCGCCCCGGTTGGTCCGGCCGGCCTCGCCCCCGCAACCGGCGCTTCCAGCGCCAAGAGCACCTTCGAGACGGGTGGCGTCTGCAAGGCAAGCGACACCGTCTCTGTTCTCGTCTCAGGCGGCACCGGCACCGGTGCTGCCGTGCCCGCACCCGGCAAGGCCATCGTCAAGCCGGTTCCCGTGGCCAGTGTGTCGACACCGGGTGGCGGCATGAGTATTCCCTCCACCCAGACATGGGAAGCGTGGGCCACCACTGGCGATCCAGTGCTGAGCCGCATCGACGGTGACTACGCCATCACCGTGCAGTGCACCAACGGTGAGTCCTACGCCGGTACCGTGCGCTTCACCGGCACAAACGTCACCGACGCCACCTACACGCTGGTCGTCCCGACGCCCACCACGGCCACGGCAACCGCGACCACAACAGCGACCGCGACGGCAACCGCCACAGAAACCAAGACCGCTACGGCAACGGCCACCACCACGGCCCCCGAGAAGCCGCGCACCCTGCCCCCGACGCCTCCTACTTCCAATGGTGTGCTCGCGGTCGTAGGCGCTCCTATCGCCGGTGCCACCATCACGGTCGCAGGCGAAGGCTTCCGCCCCGGCAGCCCGATCACCGTGGGCATCTACTCCGACCCCAAGGAACTCGCGTCAGCTGTCGCTGATGGCGACGGCAAGGCCAGCACCCAGTTGGTGCTGCCGAAGGATCGCACCGGTAAGCACACCTTGGTGATGCTCGGTTACGCCCCCGACGGCAACCAGCGCACGGTCTCGGCCGAGGTCACCGTCATCGACGCACCGGTCGTGACGATTCCCCCGGAGTTGCCCAAGTCTGATGGCGCACTCACCGTCAGCGGAGTCACCGTCGCCGGCGGCACCATCACGGTGACCGGAGATGGCTACAAGCCCGGCAGCCCCATCTCTGTCGGCATCTACTCCACTGGTAAGCCCCTCGCTTCAGCCGTTGCCGATGCGAATGGCAAGGCCACGACCGACTTGGTGATCCCCGCTGATTACACAGGCACGCACACGCTCGCCATGATCGGAAGCACCAGCAAGGACACCCTGCGCACCCTCACCAGCGAGGTATCTGTTGCCGCGGCACCGGTACCCTCCAGCGGCGTTCCGTGGTGGGTGTGGCTGATTGTTGCGATCGTTGTCATCGCGATCATCGCCGCGATCATCGCCGCGAGCCGTCGCAAGAAGAGCACCCCGTGGGACGACGCCCTCAGCACCCAGGCTGCTGCTGCTCAGCAGATCGCTGATGGACCCGCCCTCGCGATCAGCGACCGTGGCCGTGACGCCGCAGCCGCGATCACCCTCTGGAACACCGATCTGCCCGCGATTCAGTCAACCGAGGCTCAGATCAACCAGCTGGTACAAACGGCACCCGATGAGACGCGCAGCGCAACTGCTCAGCGTCTGCTCGGCTCGACGGTCGCACTACGCGAGGCCCTCAACGCCGACGTGCAGCTGCGCGCCAACGAGTCGGCACCCGGTCAGGACGCACTGCTCACGCAGTCAGCCGGTGTCATCGCTCAGCGCCGCCAGGAACTCTCAGCCGTGGTCGCCAGCATTCCGCCGGTGACCCCGCCCACGGGAGCTCAGCACCGCTGATCAACCACAAAAAACTGGCAGGCCCGCAGCGATGCGGTGCCTGCCAGTTTTGTATGTGGTCTAGTCCGTCATTCCTTTAGATCGGCGACCGAGCACTCGATCGGTCTCGCGCTTGGCATCACGCTCGGCGAGAGTGGCGCGCTTGTCGTACGCCTTCTTTCCGCGGGCGAGCGCGATTTCGATCTTCGCGTAACCATCCTGGAAGTACAGGCTCAACGGAATCAGTGTGAGTCCAGTTTCGCGAGTCTTGCCAACGAGTTTGGAAATCTCCCCAGCGTGCAAGAGCAACTTGCGCTTGCGCCGCGGCTCGTGATTGGTCCAGGTGCCTTGGGTGTACTCGGGAATGTGCACCCCGTACAGCCACACCTCTCCGCCTTCGACCGCTGCGTAGCCATCAACGAGTGAGGCGCGACCTTGCCGCAGTGACTTGACCTCGGTGCCAGTCAGCACGATGCCGGCCTCGTAGGTCGTTTCGATGTGGTAGTCATGCCGCGCTTTGCGGTTTTGCGCAATCAGAGTGCGCCCCTTCTCTCTGGGCATGGGGTACTCAGACCCGCAAGTACTTGCGCAGCGTCAAGAAGGCAGCGACGGAAGCCATCACGATGCCGGTGAGGAAGACGACTGGTGCGATGGTCCAGACGGTGTCCCAGCCCACGAACGATGTGAACTTAAAGGTCTCAGCGAGCACGCCGTCTATCAAGAACTTCTTCACAGCAACAAGCGAGAGCACCGCGAAGCCTGCCCCGATAGCGGCGGCTGTTGCTGCTTCAAGCAGGAACGGAAGTTGGATGTAGAGGTTGGAGGCACCCACGAGTCGCATAATGCTTGTTTCGCGGCGTCGCGAGAACGCAGCCACGCGCATCGTGTTGGCGATGAGCAACATCGTGACAATGAGCATGGCGATCGCGATAGCCAGAGCCATCGCCTGCAAACCACCCAGCGCCTTGAACAGTCGATCGAGCGCCTGCCGTTGATCGCGTACGTCTTCAACGCCGGGCCGCCCTTGGAATGCCGAGGCCACGACCGCGTACTTCGTCGGATCAGAGAGCTTCACTCGGAATGACTCGGGCATTTGGTCGACCGTGGCGTTTTCTGCCAGCGGTGAGCCTTTGAACTGCTGCTGGAATCGTGCGTACGCCTCAGCTTGTGATTCGAAGTACACCTGCTCAACCACGGGCTTAAGCGACTCGAGGTCTTCCTTGATCTGAGCTTTTTGCGCCTTAGTGATGGCGCCTGCCGTGCACGACTGCGCCTCACTTACCTTGCCACACAGGAAGATCGAGACCTCAACCTTGTCGTACCAGTAGTCCTTCATCTGGTCGACCTGCGCACGTACGAGCAGTCCCCCACCGAACAGACCCAGCGACACCGCAACGGTGATGATGACGGCGATCGTCATGGTGAGGTTGCGCCGCAGGCCGGTGCCCACCTCACCCAGTACGAACTTCGCACGCATCGTCAATCTCCGTTTCGTTGTTGTGCTTGGACCAGAACCGAGGGTTAGCGGGCGTATCCGTACACGCCGCGGGACTGGTCGCGAACCACGAGACCCTGCTCAAGTTCAATCACGCGCTTACGCATCTGGTCGACAATCGCCACGTCGTGAGTCGCCATGACGACGGTGGTTCCGGTGCGGTTAATGCGGTCGAGAAGTTTCATAATGCCAACGCTGGTTTCAGGGTCAAGGTTTCCGGTGGGCTCGTCCGCGATCAAAATCATCGGTCGGTTGACGAAGGCGCGCGCAATGGCAACTCGCTGCTGCTCTCCACCTGACAACTGATCGGGATATCGCTCTTCCTTGCCGTCGAGGCCCACGAGATCGAGTACCTCAGGAACCACCTTGCGGATGAAGGAGTCAGGCTTTCCAATCACTTCGAGCGCGAAGGCGACGTTGCCGTGCACCGTCTTGTTCGGCAGCAGGCGGAAGTCTTGGAACACGGTGCCGATTTGGCGGCGCAACGTGGGCACTTTCCAGTTCGATAACTGCCCCAGGTTCTTACCAGCAACCCAGACGCGACCGCTGGTGGGTGACTCCTCCTTGAGCACGAGCCGAAGGAACGTCGACTTGCCACTGCCAGAAGCTCCCACAAGGAAGACAAACTCACCCTTGTCGATATCGACGGAGGCATCATCGAGCGCGGGCCGCGATTGGTCGCGGTAGACCTTGGTGACGTGCTCGAACCGAATCACGGCGCGTGCGGTCCTCTCGAGTGGGCAGCCCGTTGTACGAGCCGTCCGGTGACGGGGCGAGCCGGGGAAGCCGCCAAGGGTGAGGCGTCCGGACGGGCCGGGTGAGTGCTGGTGTCAGTTTCGACTCTCAACAGTCTACGGCCCCCCAACGGCGCGCCCGGCCGTTACCCTTCGGCAATTCCACAGCGTGTCTAGGTAGATTCGCGCTCAATCGCGTTCAAGAATGCTGAATAGCGCTGAATAGTGCTCAGTGGCGATCAGTGTCGATCAGTGGCGATCAGTGGCGATCAGATCGACTGTTGCTGCCGACGCCACCGGATACCGGACTCGATGAACTCATCAATTTCACCGTCGAGAACCGCAGCGGTGTTGCCGGTTTCGGTCTCGGTACGCAGATCTTTGACCATTTGGTAGGGGTGCAACACGTACGAGCGCATCTGGTTACCCCACGATCCGGCGGTTTCGCCCTTGAGCGCGTTGATTTTCGCCTGCTCCTGCTGGCGGGTGCGCTCGAGCAATTTGGCCTGCAACACCGCCATCGCCGTGGCCTTGTTCTGAATCTGACTGCGTTCGTTCTGGCACGACACCACGATGCCGCTGGGGATGTGCGTGATACGCACTGCTGAGTCGGTGGTGTTGACACCCTGCCCACCGGGGCCACTCGAGCGGTACACGTCAATGCGCAGTTCGTCTTCGGGAATGTCGATTGAGTCGGTCTGCTCGACCACAGGAATGACCTCGACTCCTGCGAACGAAGTCTGCCGGCGTCCCTGATTATCGAATGGCGAGATTCGCACGAGCCGGTGCGTGCCCTGTTCGACCGACAAGGTGCCGTAGGCGAAGGGAGCCTTGACCGCGAACGTCGCCGATTTGATGCCCGCTTCTTCTGCGTATGAAGTTTCGTACACATCGAACGACCAGCCGTGGCGCTCGCAATAGCGCGTGTACATGCGCAGCAACATCTCGGCCCAGTCGGCGGCGTCGACGCCTCCCGCCTCAGCCCGAATCGTGATGAGGGCCTCGCGCGCGTCGTACTCTCCCGACAGCAGGGTGCGTACTTCGAGTTCGCCAATCGAGGTGGTGAGCGACGCCAGTTCAGTGCCCACTTCTGCCAGAGTGTCGGCATCGTCTTCGGCCTCGGCCAACTCGAGCATGACGGCGAGATCGTCAAGCCGGGCACGCAATGACCGCACTCGCGCCAATTCGCTTTGTACAAAGGACAAACGACCCGTGACCTTCTGGGCATTGGCCTGGTCGTCCCACAGGTTGGGCACAGACGCCAGAACCTCAAGTTCGGCGACTTCAGCATTGAGCGTGGTCACATCAAGTACCTGCTCAACGCTGCTCAAAGTGGTGTCGAGGGCGGCCAGCGATTCAGAGATCTCAGGTGCGGCCATTGCTCAAGCCTACGCAGTGGCGCGGCTACGGTCGGCGGTGGATCCCCCAGCGTTCCCCCGACGCTCGCACCGCCGACCGGTGGCCCGACGCTAGGGCAACCCGTGAGCGGGGGGAAATCTCACTAGCGAATGTGTGGACGAAACTCACTCACTCACTCACTCACTCACGGTCAGCGCGCAAGTGCGCAGCGTTTCCGCAATACCCACCCGGGCTAGTCAAATCACCCCTGCGTGACCCATTTGGCCTACAGTCCGACCCGAGTGGCTCAGCATGTTGATCAACCAGACTGACCCGAACTCCCAGACGGCCTAACCCTCGATCGAGGTCTGCTGCCCGCCTTGAGCCACGAGGGCGCGCAGTGCCCTCAGCGCCACCGACAAGGTGGCAATGTCGGCCGTGTCGAGTGCGGTGATTTCCGACAGGGTTCCGTGAGCACGCGTGACACCCTCCGGTTGGCCGGCCTCCCACAAATCAATTCGTTCCAGCGGATCAAGTTCTTCGGGCGTGGCTCTACTGATGCGCGCTGTGAGCGCGGCAAGAGCGGTGTAGAGGTCAGAACGCAACGAGGCACGCGCCAAGGTGGCCCAGCGATCGGGTCGCGGCAGATTGGTGATGCGATGCAAGAGGAGGTCACCTCCAAATCGCTCGGACACAGCGAAGTACAGCGTGGCAACTTTGACCGGATCGCTGCCAACCCGCCGCGACACGTCGATGATGTCGAGCAATGAGAACAGGTCAAGCAATACAGCCACGTCAGCTGCGAGGGGCTCGGGTGAACCAGCTGCCACGAGACGCTCGATGTGCGTGCGAAAGCGCTGCGCTTCCCCGCCACGCAGCACTCCCGGCACCATGGGCGCCAATCGC
>Ga0194056_10001482_pt1 | contig 12718 bp, 8 predicted proteins | sample SepL4413m_MetaG_FD_155458 | JGI IMG/M metagenome (GOLD analysis project Ga0194056, IMG submission 155458) | Anoxic zone freshwater microbial communities from boreal shield lake in IISD Experimental Lakes Area, Ontario, Canada - Sep2016-L442-13m | ecosystem: Environmental > Aquatic > Freshwater >...
TAAACAAACGTGCCTGACCTTTATTATGGATCTTCTCAAACTTCATGATATTACTTTGTTCTACAAAATTAGTATTTCAGTTTAAAAAACAAAAACCCATTTGTTAATTTAACTGCTGTTTAATTAGCTATTTTTGCCTACCCCATTAATTATATGAATGATATCAAAGGGATGTATTTTTTTGTATTGTAAAGAAATTTAAACTACTTGTATGAAATTAGTAACATATTTAAAGGATGATCAACCTCAACTGGCCATTTTAGTTAATGAAAGCTTATATGATACTGATGCGTTGCATCCCGACCTGCCTGTTAGCATGTCGATGTTTTTAAATTATTGGGATGACATGTTGCCACTGGCATTAGCCTGTGAAAGGCGTATTAAAGAAGGTATGACAAGAAGTTCATTAGGATTGTCTTATTCCAATGCTACTTTACTAGCACCAGTTCCACACCCAACCAGTTGCCGAGATGGTTATGCATTTCGTCAACATGTAGCCGCTGCAAGGCGAAATAGAAAAGTGGATATGATTCCTGAATTTGACCAATACCCTATTTTTTATTTTACTAATCATAACAGTATACAGGGCCCCGGTGAAATTATTTGCATGCCGGATCATTTTGAAAAATTGGATTTTGAATTAGAGGTAGCGGTGGTGGTTAATCGCTCTGGTAGAAATATTCCTGCGGCAGAAGCGGATGATTTTATTGGCGGTTTAATGATTATGAATGATATGAGCGCAAGACGATTGCAAATGGAAGAGATGTTGCTGAATCTTGGCCCCGCAAAAGGAAAAGATTTTGCTACTGTCATCGGACCTATACTTGTTACATTAGATGAACTGGAATCTTTTGAAGTGCCTTGCAAAGAAGGCCATAGTGGAAAGGCATGGAATTTAAACATGAAATGTATGGTAAACGGCATACAGGTAAGCCAGGGTAATGTTAGTGAGATGGACTGGACCTTTGCTGAAATTATAGAACGCTGTAGTTATGGTGTTAATTTATTTGCCGGTGATATAATTGGTAGCGGAACTGTGGGCACCGGTTGTTTTTTAGAATTGAACGGAACCGGCAAACTTAACGATCCTAACTATCAGGAACAGTGGCTACAGGAAGGTGATGTAGTAGAAATGGAAATTGATGGCTTAGGAAAACTAAGCAATACCATTATAAAAGATGAAAGCGATTTTTCTATACTTGCATTGAAAAAACATTAATGCAGTAATTCATCTATTCTTTTAAACGAATAACCTTTTTGCTTAAGATAGTTAATCAGTTCATTTAATTGGTTATAAAACTTATCAATTCGATTAGGGTCGGTACCTGTATGTATTAAAAGAATAAAACCATTCAACCCTTTACTTTTTTCCAAATCTGTTATTGACTTATAAATTTCACCTGAGCTCCTGTAGCTTTTCATTTCAGGTGTAGTATAGTCTGCAGTGCTTAAAGTTCCCGGCGTAAAGTTTACCAGCTGCAGCTGTTGCTCTTTTGTCCAAACAGCAATAGAATCGTTATACCACTCATAAGGAGGCAAAAAATAACGGGCATTGGTTATTCCGAATTTTTTCATAGCTGTATAATTCAATTGCAGGTCTTTAATAAATTCCTGTTTGGTCACCAATAGACTGTCTCTTTTATTCCAGTCGGCATACAATAAATGTTTATTAGAATGCGGACCCAGATAATTCCCTTCTTTTTTTAATTGCGTAATAATAGTTTTGTTCGCAGCATCAGTATAAAAATCTCCTGTAAAAAAGAAAGACCCCTTTATATTTTGTTGCTTCAATGTGTTTGTTATGGTTACTCCTCCGTCTGCAAAATCATGTGCTGTAAAAACCAGTGCGATATTTTTTTGGACTGTATCTCCCCTTACAATGGCACCATGGTTATAGCTGAATTTAATATTTTCAGTTGGTAAAGGCAAGGCACTGTTTTCTTTTGCTGCTAGTAAATAGATTAGGGAGGCAGTACCATCCATTGTTGGTTCATTGGTACTGTAATCGCCATAATCATCATGGTACACTACCAAGTCACTTTGAAAAGCTGCATATTCATCCGGCTGAAATAATGTAATGCCAATTAAATTTTTGTAAATGCTGCCATACACAGGCCCGTCAACCAAACCGCCATCAATAGGATAGTTTTTAATATGCGTAAATGCAGAATGTGGATCTGAAGGATTATCTCGGTTTTGTGGCAATCCATAAACAAAGCTCGTTCCCCATGGATTACATCCAAAAAGCCAGTCGAAATTAGCCTGCTCCAGCGTTTCAAAACTATTGTCATTACTTAAAGTACGGTACCAATAACATTGAGTTGCAAATGAAGTGGTTAAATTGTTACTGCACCATATAAAAGGTATGCCACGGAAAAAAGCATTCTGACTGGCTTTATTCCAAATTTTTTGTATGCCCTGTTTATAATAATCCAAAACGGTATCGGTATTGCTCCAAAACGTTTGAACAGCATCTTTATAATAACCGGTACTAGGTCCATACATTTTTGTCTGCAATTGTTTTATCAGTTCGTAGTGGCCAATATTAACAAAGGGATACCACTGATAATGTTTAGCAGTATCTGCTCCTATCCATGGGGTAATTTTTTCTTTTTTGGCATACGCCAGTGCCTGCACCATATAATATCCATTGTCGGCAGTACCAGGCGTTTGATTGACCATAGTATGAATAGCTGTTGCTGCCAGTTCCATATCATCTGTCCAGTTATCTTCTGCATAAATATAAGGAGATCGTACAGATACGGTTTGTGTTGCGCCCGGCTTTTGTAACGCATAGTTATACGCCTGTATTGCTTTTTTATAATAGCCAAAATGTGTATCGTGTTTTTTAAACAACGTATCGGTTACATACAGTTGCTGCGCCAATGCAAATACACTGGCAAATTTTGCAGCAGTAGAACTGGTACCCGTAGTGGCATTCATAAACTTGCCTCTTTGCTGGGGTAACCCATTGATAAAATACACCGGTCTTTCAAATCCCTTTCCATAAAAGCTATCCTCTTTGGGCATTCGCATGCCCATATGATCGCGGTCATCACCCAGTTGATTGAACATGATATTTTCTGAAGGAAACATTTTAAGCAACCAATTCATTCCCCATTTGGCCTCATCCAGCACATCAGGTAAATTATTTTTCCCATCTAAGCCATTGGCCAGTTTTTCATCTGCAAACACTTTCGAAAAATCACGGTAAGCCATCAGTAAATTATAGGTTGCATTTGCAGATGTAGTAGAATACTGCAGGTAATCACTAGCATCATGCCAACCACCACTTACATCAATATGCGTACTGTCGGGCATAGGGCCATACAATGTGTACCCATCATGTGTATGACAACTGTCTTTTAAAAAGGGGTTAAAGCCACTGCGTTGTTGTCGCATGTAACGCAAACAAAAATCTGCTGTGCCTTTGTAAACATTATCGTCAATTTTAAATTCCGGCGACTGAATTCCGTCGGCAATAATGATATAGGTGCCAGGTTTTGTGAATTCTGTAAATGATAAGCGTTGTGTTTGATTAAAGGGACCATAACAGCCGAATGCTTTCCCAGCTGATTTTTTAAAAACTATTTTTTTTGTTGCAGCAACTACTATATAAAAATCTTTAAGAGGTCGGTCTTGAATACTTCCCCAAACAGCAACTTTTATGCTTTTGGGTGTATATCCCAATAAATTAATTCTTATTACTGATGTTTTATTTTGTGCCAGAACTGTTGATAGTTGCAGTATAACCATACAGCATAACAGTAATTTTTTTATTGGCATACAGTAATTTTTAAACAATGAATTTACAAAAAACAATACTATCAATTTAATAAGTAATTTTATAGTCAATATTTACCATCATGAGAATTGTTCCCGGCGAAGTAAAAACAGCAGTATTACACAGTTATCTATTAGGAGCAGTGTCGCCCCGCCCTATATGTTTTGCAAGTACAGTTGATGCAGCTGGCATACCTAATTTAGCCCCATTCAGTTTTTTTAATGTATTTGGTAGTAACCCAAGCACACTAATTTTTTCTCCATCACGAAAAGTACGCGACAATACGCTTAAACATACTTTACTAAATGTTAAAGAAACAAAGGAAGTAGTCATTAATGTGGTGAGCTACGATATGATACATCAGATGAACCTCAGTAGTTGCGAATATCCAAAAGGGGTAGATGAATTTGAAAAATCAGGTTTCACCAAATTGCCTTCCGAAAAGGTAAAAGCCTTTAGAGTAGCCGAAAGTCCGGTACAAATTGAATGTAAAGTGCGAGATATTATTGAAACTGGTAAAGAAGGCGGTGCCGCTAACCTCATCATTTGTGAAATACTGGTAATGCATATCAACAATAGTATTTTGGATGATACCCTACATATTGATCCAAACAAAATTGACCTTGTAGCCCGAATGAGTGGCGACTTTTATTGCCGTGCTAGCGGTAATGCAATATTTACAGTTACTAAACCTAATTCACAATTAGGTATTGGAGTGGATGCTTTGCCTGAAAGCATTCGCAACAGTACAATACTCACGGGTAATAATTTGGGACAACTGGCCAATGTACATGAAATGCCTTTTGTGGATGCCACATTTAATGACGACAAATTAAAAAATATTATTCAGTACTTTTCCATTAACCCCGATGAAATGGATACGGAGTTGCACCGTTATGCAAAAGAATTATTGGATCATGGAAAAGTGTATGAAGCCTGGCAGGTTTTGCTAGCAGATTACTAGTAATATTTATTTTAAGCCAAGCCTGGCCATTCACGTTTTTTTGCTTTACTTAGGGAAAAAATTTATCCCTCCTTTCATCTATTCTCTAAAATATATCAAACCAAGAGATGGTTTCCTGTTTACAATAATATCTCAGTTGAAATAGTTCCAAAAAATAATTAATCCTCTGTATTCGAGAGAATAATTTAGCTATTGCAAATAATTTTTAGAATGATTATATTTAATCTGGCTTGATTCTGCCCTGTGACATTAATTCACCATAAATCGCATTTATGAAAAGGATACCAACCTACCTTAAAATAGTTATTGTATTATTTATTATAATTCCCGTAATAAACAGTTGCCACAACTATTATATGGCTTCACCGACAGCCGTACTGAACAGTACTGAAAAAGGAAATCTGGCAGACAGTCTGAAATTGCAAAAAAGGTATTTTGTATTACGCAGCGGCAAGCAGGCATTTTACATGAACAATGTTGTTTTAAGTGAAGATAAAAAATCGCTGACTTGTTCACTGGAAGCACTGACGGAAAATCACCAATTTCATCTTAAAAAAGGTCGTGGGGGGCAAATGAAATATCGGAAAAATGATCCCGTTGAAGACCTTGTACTTAATGAAGTGCATTTTTATATTCCTGCTGATAGCAGTACTGCTGCCGGAGTTTATACATTACAATTGGATAAAGTAGAAAAAATTGAGGTTATTGAAAAAGATGAGGCACGTACAAGAAGTAGTTATATCGTTGGTGCAATAGGATATACTATTGGCGCATTAGCGGTAGTAGCTATTATTATTGCTGCTACAAAAAGCTCCTGCCCTTTTGTAAGTGCTTACGATGGTAATAATTTTTCGTTACAAGGAGAAATTTATGGTGGTGCCATTTATCCGCAACTGGCCCGTCATGATTATATGCCACTCCGAATGACGCCACTTCCGGACGGGTCATTACAAGTAAAAATCAGCAATGAATTGCATGAACGCCAGTATACTGATATAGCCGAACTGTGGGTAATAACACATAATAAAAAGAGTCAGGTATTTGCAGATGAAAAAGGAAATTTATTTAGCATAAGCAATCCACAATCCGCCACTTCAGCAACACTTAATGAAAAGCAGGATGTAACTGAAGCGCTTAAAAAAGAAGCGGATAATCATTTACTGCATATGGATGATACCACAGTAAATGCCAGCAACGAAGTAGTAATGCAGTTCAATAAACCTGCAACAGCAACTAAGGCTAAATTGATACTGAGCTTAAAAAATTCTTATTTCCTCGATCTGTTGTACGGCGAACTCGCAAAAGGATTTGGCAAATACTATGGTACATACATTAAACAACAGCAGCACAAACCCGCAGCAGAATTATTACAATGGACTAGGGATCAGCATATACCTCTGGAAGTAGCCGTACAAACAAATTATGGTTGGAAAAAAATTACTGCTATCCCTACTATTGGTCCATTGGCCGCCAGGAATATGGTGCTACCAATTGATCTTTCCGACACCAAAGGGCCAATCACTGCAATCAAATTATCAAGCGGTTTTATGTTTTGGGAAATTGATTATGCAGCTATAGATTATTCGGAAGATGAGCCATTTACTGTAGAAAAAATTACTGCCTCAAAAGCCAGTGATGAATTAGGTAAAAATATTTTACCCGACCTTCAAAATGAAGATGGTCAGTATTTGGCACAGCCCGAAATTGGCAATATGGCAACTATGGTATACAACACCACCCCTTTAATTGATCAGTCAAAAACACGGTCGTATATTTTGCATACCAAAGGCTATTATGAGCATATCAGGGATTTTAAAAATGCACCTGACTTTGGTTTTTTAAAGCAATTTAAAAATCCGGGAGCATTTCCTCAGTTCGGGATGCGCCTGTACAAAAAAATTAGTGCGCAAAACCTGACTTCATTAGCCAGTACCAATTAATACTTCAATATCATTCAGCGGGTAAAATATTTTTTATGGAAACAGTAATAGCTAATCAAAAAAAGGCGGAGGCGGCTAAAATATTTAATACCGAAACAATGCTGCTGAATGTAAACAATCGTCAGGTTGGCAGAGTGGAAAAATATATGGTAAGCATGTTGATCAAATTACGGCTATTCTATTTTGCTTTTGTCATCATTAAAAATCCGGCCAAAGTTATACAAGCATTTAAGTCGCTGATTAAAATAAGAGATTTGGTTCAGGGAGGGCCGCTTAAAAAAATGTATAAGATAGCCGGTAAATATTATGTAGCCCAGTATCGGCCCGGCTGGCCCTCAAAAATTTATGATGATTTTATTAAAAGCGAATTAAGGCGGGTAGCCAATCCACAGCACATTGAAAGCAGGCTTACATTTATATTTTTTGCAATCACTCGAAAATGCCCATTGCGCTGCGAGCATTGTTTTGAATGGGACAACCTCAATCAAAAAGAATCATTCGCTAGAGAAGACCTATTTAAAGTGGTTGACCTATATCAGAAAAATGGCGTTTCTCAATTTCATTTTAGTGGTGGCGAACCCATGGTTCGCTTAAAAGACTTATTATCTCTGATTGCTTATGCAAGTAAAAAAAGTGAATGCTGGGTACTTACTTCCGGATTTAATTGTACTGCAGAAAATGTCAAACGCTTAAAGCAAGCAGGCTGCAAAGGTATTGTAGTTAGTATTGATCATTATATTCCTGAACTGCATAATCTGTTCAGGGGAAGTGAATTCTCTTTTAAGCTTGCCCTTAATGCTGTTGCAGTTGCAAGGCAGGAAGGCCTGGTAGTATCTTTAAGCATATGTGCTACTAAAGCGTTTATTGATGGTGGCCACCTGCTGCCGTATATGAATTTTGCAAAAAGCCTAGGTGTTCAGTTTGTACAGGTTTTGGAACCAAAATCGGTTGGGCATTATGCAGGTAAAAATGTACTGCTTGAAGAAAAGCATATCGTTACTCTTGAACAGATTTTTACAAGCATTAATCATTCTCCTGATTACAAAGATTATCCAACCATGATGTACCATGGCTATCATCAAAGAAGGATCGGTTGTTTTTCGGGAAGCAGGAGTGTATATATAGATGCTGCAGGTGATGTGAATGCTTGTCCGTTTTGTCATACCAAATCCTATAATATCATACAATTAGTAAGAAACAAAGAAAATGAGTTGCCGGTTAAAGTAAACGCCTGTCCAGATTATGAAAAAGTTGTATAAAGAATACCATACTCTTTGTAATCTACAATCATTTTTTAATGCCGTTTTAACTTTTACAACAATAGGTATGTTCTAATTTTGCCAGATGAAAATATTATTGCTTTTACTTTTGATCCCTTCCCTTTGTATTGCACAACAAAAACCCAACTACACTAACCTAGCATTAGAAGGAGGTGGTGTTAGAGGGCTCGCCTATGCAGGTGTGTTTAGTGTTTTAGAAAAAAAAGGGGTATTACAACAAATTGATAAAGTAGCGGGTACCTCTGCTGGAGCTATTGCAGGATTACTGTTAAGTGTAGGATATTCAGCAAAAGAAATCGACAGTATCATGCAAGATTTACCGGTACAGGAATTTAATGATGGTAAGGGCGGCTTAATTGGAAAATATGAAAGAGTAAAACATGACTTTGGCATTTATGAAGGCAAAAAATTTGATCGCTGGTTACAACAACTGGTGAATATTAAAACCGGGAAGCCTGGCCTTACTTTTGCCGAATTACATCAATTGCATCTTACAAACAATTTGTTTAAAGACCTCTACTGCACGGGCACCAACCTAAGCAGGCAACAACTAGAAATTTTTTCCTATGAGCATACACCAAATATGCCCATTGCACTTGCTGTTAGAATAAGTGGTACAGTGCCTTTATATTTTGAGCCTGTAGCGCTTGATAATAATAAAAAAATGATTCAAAAAGGAGATACCAGCTCCTTCATCAACTATTATGTTGATGGTGGTATGTTATGCAATTATCCCATCAATATGTTTGATACCTGCAATAACAATGAAAACCCATTAATGTATAATAATGTAAAGTTTAATAGGCATACTATTGGCATAAAACTAGAACGACCAGAGCAGATTGATTCTTTGCAAAAAAACAATGTTACCATTCCACCATTTTCGGTAAATAATTTTAACCAATACTTATCCGCATTTACTAATCTAATGATGGAAACGCTGAACCGTAGATACCCTAATTTAGAAAATGAAATAGGCCGAACCATTTATGTGAGCTATGGTACCATACATGCTAAAATAAGAAAGATGAAAAACGAAGAAAAGCAAATGCTTTTTGACAATGGTGTAAAAGCAGCTACTGCTTTTTTAAACACCCCTAATTAATAATTATAAATTAGCTCCTTCTTTTACCTATCTCATTTCTAATAGCAAAACCTGCAATGATGGAGTATTGCGCCGCTTAAAGTATATTTGCTAAAATTTTGAAAACAATTTATGAGCACGCAACACTTAAGTGAACAGGAGATCATTCGCAGAGAAAAATTAGCTGAACTTAACAAATTAGGAATTGATGCCTACCCGGCAGCACTTTACCCAGTAAACACCACATCGGTGTATATAAAAGAAAATTATAAAGGAGAAGAAAACAAAGCTGATTTTGCTGAAGTATGCATTGCCGGTCGCATAATGAGTGTTCGGGATATGGGTAAAGCCAATTTTGCAGTGATACAAGATGCTGTGGGTAAAATACAATTTTATATCAAACAGGATGATATATGTACGGGAGAAGATAAAACCCTATACCAAACCGTTTGGAAAAAATTATTGGATATTGGCGATATCATCGGTATCAAAGGTTTTGTATTTACTACCAAAACAGGCGAAACTTCTATTCATGTAAAAGAGTTTACCATCCTTACCAAATCATTACGCCCCTTACCAATAGTTAAAGAAAAAGACGGTGAATCTTTTGATGAAGTAACTGATCCCGAATTCCGTTACCGTCAACGCTATGCCGACCTTATTGTAAACCCTAGCGTAAAAGATACTTTTATAAAGCGTACTAAAATGGTAAATGCCATTCGCTCATTTTTAAATGAACGTGGTGCATTGGAAGTGGATACACCGGTACTGCAAAGTATTCCGGGTGGTGCTGCAGCTAGGCCTTTCGCCACACATCATAATGCACTGGATGTGCCCATGTACATGCGTATTGCCAATGAATTGTATTTAAAAAGATTAATTGTTGGCGGGTTTGAATGGGTATATGAGTTCAGTCGCAATTTTCGCAACGAAGGGATGGACCGCACACACAATCCCGAATTTACTGTACTAGAGTTTTATGTAGCCTACAAAGATTATGAGTGGATGATGGATACTACTGAACAAATGCTGGAGAAAGCCGCCATTGCAACAAATGGCACCAGCAAAGTAATGGTAGGTGATGCAGCAATTGACTTTAAAGCACCTTATAAAAGAATTACGATGTATGATGCCATAAAAGAATTTACAGGTTTTGATATTAGCGAAATGGATGAAGCAGGTATAAGAAATGTTTGTCGTGAATTAAAAATTCATGCAGATGAAAAATGGGGTAAAGGAAAACTGATCGACGAAATTTTTGGTGCAAAATGCGAAGGCAATTATATACAACCTACGTTTATCACCGATTATCCGGTTGAGATGAGTCCACTTACCAAAAAGCACCGCAGCAAACCCGGACTGGTAGAACGTTTTGAATTGATGTGCAATGGTAAAGAAATTGCCAACGCATACAGCGAGTTGAATGATCCATTAGAACAGCGTGAGCGTTTTGAAGAACAAGTAAAATTGATGGAACGCGGTGATGATGAAGCCATGTTTATTGATCATGATTTTTTACGTGCACTAGAATATGGTATGCCTCCTACAAGTGGTATTGGTTTTGGTATCGACAGGATTGCAATGTTACTAACCAATCAGCACTCTATACAGGATGTATTGTTTTTTCCAATGATGAGACCAGAAAATAGAGAATAAGAACCAGATGCTATTTATAATATTGAAGCCGCAAGTGTATACTTGCGGCTTTTTTGTTTCTATAAATTTCATTTTCACTTTACTATAAAAAAAACTAACTTGTTAATTCAACTCACTCAGCTTGAAATACGCCAAAAAATTATTCTTGCTTTTTATACTACCCGCATTCTCATGCAAATCCTTTGCGCAGCAAAATATTCATTGTCTTATTAAATCAACATTGGGCGATATTACTATTGAGCTTCATCAAAAAAAAGCGCCCATCACCGTAGCCAATTTTTTGAGCTATGTGGATGCGCATTTGTATAACAATACTTCCTTCTTTAGAGCAGTTACTTTAAAAAATCAGCCCGATAATAAAATAAAAATTGAAGTAATACAGGGTGGCGATGTGGATTCAACAAAAGAGTTTGCACCCATACCGATGGAATCTACCAAGCAAACCGGAATTGTACATCAAAACGGTACAATGTCTATGGCAAGAAGTGCGCCGGCTTCTGCCACCTGTAATTTTTTTATCTGTATCAACGATCAGCCTTCGCTTGACTATGGTGGTAAAAGAAATCCTGATGGACAGGGCTTTGCCGCTTTTGGTAAAGTGATTAAGGGAATGGATGTGGTAAAAAAAATTCAGCAATTATATCCTAAGCAGGGACAATACTTTAAACCCGTTGTAAAAATTATTTCTATAACAAGAATACCATAACTATGCAAAAAACATTTCTGCTGTTGTCATTGATTGCCGCTGCAAACAGCAACGCACAAAATTTTGTAAGCAATCAGCGCCCTAGTTCAGGAACAGAACGCATAGCTGCATTTAAACAGCAACAAAATGCCCTGAATGCATCAGCCTATAAAAGTTTACAATGGCGTAATGTGGGTCCGGATATTGTTAGCGGCCGCTGTACCGATGTATGGGGTATTTCGGGAAATAAAAATATGGTGTACGCCACATTTGCCACAGGTGGTTTATGGAAAACTGATGATGCAGGCAAAACATGGCAGTCAATTTTTGATAAACAGGGTACTTTATCATTCGGTAATATGGCCATTGCCCCATCCGATAATAATATCCTTTATGTAGGTACCGGCGAAGCCAATATTTTCAGGGCCTCATTACCGGGTATTGGCATGTTTAAATCAACTGATGCCGGCAAAACATGGCAGCATATTGGTTTGCAAAATACCAGCACTATTGCAAGAGTGGTGGTGCATCCCACTAATCCACAGGTTGTGTATGTTGCAGCCGGTGGCAATGAATGGAGTTATAATAATGACCGTGGTGTATATCAAACCACCAATGGTGGTAAAACATGGAAAAAGATTTTAGGCAATGATGATAAAGCAGGCTGTATCGATCTGAGGATGGATCCCTCTGACCCCAATACCATTTATGCATCTATGTGGAACCGTATCCGCAAACGCTGGAGTGATCCTGTTCCGGAAGACAATGATCATATTTATAAAACGACCGATGGTGGTAAAACCTGGAAACGATTAACCAACGGTTTGCCCGACACGAAAAATACAGGAAGAATTGGTATTGACATTGCCAGAAGCAATCCATCTGTTTTATATGCTTTTGTTGATAATCACGATAAAAAAAGAGAACCCAAACCGGGAGAAAAAGACAGCTACGGAAGAATAAAACAAATTGTTGTAAAAGGTGTGGAAGTGTACCGCAGCAATGACAAGGGTGAAAACTGGACCAAGATGACAGAAAACAATGATTATATGGAACGCTTTTGCGGAACTTATGGCTGGGTAATGGGGCAGATAAGAGTAAACCCATTGGATGAAAACTGTTTGTATATTTTAGGATTGGCTATGGCTAAATCAAATGATGGCGGAAAAAGCTGGAAACGTTTTCAACCTACTGATACTACCAGCGAATATATCCATGGCGATAATCATGCATTATGGATTGACCCGGCAGATTCTAATTATATCATCAACGGTGATGATGGTGGTGTGGCGTTGACTTATGATGGCGGAAAAAAATGGACCAAT
>Ga0194056_10001483_pt1 | contig 12716 bp, 8 predicted proteins | sample SepL4413m_MetaG_FD_155458 | JGI IMG/M metagenome (GOLD analysis project Ga0194056, IMG submission 155458) | Anoxic zone freshwater microbial communities from boreal shield lake in IISD Experimental Lakes Area, Ontario, Canada - Sep2016-L442-13m | ecosystem: Environmental > Aquatic > Freshwater >...
TGTTGATGCTGATCTCGCACCTGCTCATCAGTTGGCAGGAAACGATCCGTCCAGTAGAGCCATGCCGCCTCGGAATTCATAAAGAACCTCCCGTTGTTATATTTCACAAACACCGTTCCATGGTGGAATTCTGAATAAAGACAAATCAGTGGTGAGGTGTTCACGTTCAGGTCGGGATCACCTAATAAGATCGCTTCTGGACCGATGTGGTAGGCACCAAAGGACCCCAGGACACCAACCTGCATCGGGCCGCTGGAATAGCTTACGAAGGCCAGGAAATCCCTGGAAAACGACCCGCTCCGGTCCGCCCGACTGTAGTACTGGCCTGGCGTATCAAGCACATCCGCTAACACACCCGTATAATAATGTGGAAGATCATACGGATCCCCGTAGGCCGACGCAACCCCTACCCGGTTTCGGTTGACGTGGGTGAGAAGAATGCTCGACCTTCCCGCAAACCTGTAAGGGTAGAATGCCAAGCCGATATCAAAGGGGCCGTACGGAACCACCAAGGCGAGGGACTCAGTCGTGGCCGCATCAGACCCGTCGTATTGTAGACCAGTTCCAAATTTCCAAGGCCTTTTCCCAACGCCGAACACGCCCCACGGGGTATTCACCGTAAGCCAAAACTGCGTCCATTGGCCTTCAGTAAATGCATTCTTGGTGCCGGGGGCATCCTGGGTAATGTAGTCGGTAGCGGCTGGGCTTCCCCAGGTTCCCAGTCGGTAGAAGCCCCTCATTCTTATGGCCTGATTGACCTTGATCTCAGGTTCAAACTCCACGTTGAAATACGACCAGCCGGAACTGGAACCAGTGACAAAGTTGGTATCGAACCGGCCGCCGTTCCAGAAGTTGAGATTCGCGGTTCTTGTCGCTGTGCCTTTGTCCAGGTTGTATTGACCAAAAAACCCCTTGGCACCCGTTTGGTTGTACCATTCATAGGTCCAGTTGAAGGAACCTTTCAGGCTGAATTCCCACGCGTGCGCAGGACCAAGAAACAGTATGAGCAGAAATACAACGAGGCCCGTTGACTCAAAATGCCGCTGTCTCAGCATTCCGTCCCCCTAAATAAACCAGCCCTTAAAATAGTATCTTTTCAGCAACAGTGTCACACCAGTCAAAATAGTCAATCTTTAAACGCTCAGTTCCCCAAAAAACCGATGCTGCTAACCGTGAACGCCACCACGTACGCCAGGACTGTGGAATAACCCATGGCAAATGCGGGCCACTTCCAGGAACCGGTCTCCCTCCTCATCACCACCAGTGTCACAAAACAGGGTGCATACAGCATCACGAACACAATAAGGCTGAACGCGGTGAGGGCATTCCAGTTTGGTTCGTTCCTCAGTCTCTCGGCGAGGCTTTCGGATGCGTCTGGTTCAACCTTGCCGAGGCTGTACGCTGTACCGAGGGTGCTCACCACGACTTCCTTTGCAGCAAAACCGTAAAAATGCGGCCACGAATCCATGACCCCAGACCCGATGACCGTGACAGCGAGGACACACATCTGGTCTGGGCCAAGGAAAATCTCGCCCCTTAGCAACAATCTCCTTAATGGAAACAATAACGGAGACTATCATCAGAACACCTTTTTTCGGGCCACGAGCCCGTACATGGTTCGGGCGGTCGCTCCATTAAGCTACCGCCCTCTTTCGGTCCATCTATATGGTCCCCCGTTATCTTGCAACAGGCGCCTCTCTGTCCCCTCTCGCAATTTGACAATCTGCGTTGACTGCGAGGAAAGTCTTGAGGGGACTTTGCTGATACTGAAGAGCCGGTAAAGGCTTTGTTTTCCTGTGACATTAGTGCATCTTCCTCACTCTTCTCAGCCATCGCGGAGGAGGTGTGTCGGCTAACTTACTCCTTTGATCGCTCATTGGTATGATTCCTCCGCTCGGAACGGCAAGACCTATTTCGCTCCGGAGCAATCTGCATGACCCACAAAGTTACCAATTTTATAGTGTGGGGGTGTAAATTATTCTGTATTACAGGAATGGGAAATATTGGGGGAACAAACTATTGACAGAGCCACTCAGAAACCTTATTACTTTCGAAGAAGGGGGAAACCCCACTGGAGTATGGACATCCTCAGAATTTTGTCGTAGCCCACGAGGTGTTGTCTTTTGAAGAGATGGCTTGCTATCTGGCTGGTGGTACTAACTTATTCCGTTTCGGTCTGTGTCGGCTTGTTGGAGACGGTATGCTGTTCCGGAGATCCGGCACACGCCAGTGATGAGTTTGCTGAAACTCTTCATTTGCACTCGAGAGTCTACGTGGCTGTACATTCCTTTTTCCACTCATCTTCTAGTGCTGGACAGTCGGTAATAGTCGGTCGTCGCTGCTGCTTGGGTCAACATGCAGAGGAGGCTCGGGTCGCTCCACACACAGTGAGTACTCAAAGGGTCAGGGCAGAGATCCTATGGACTAGTTTTGTCTTTGCTTCCTTCGAACCGCCAGACCTACGAGATGGTTCGGCAGCATATCGTCTTGTTTCATTCTGTGAATCTCACGACTACAACCCTTCTCTTGAATCTATCCGCTCTGTTTTCCTGTTGATTTGATCACTTGTGCAATGCCTTGGAGCGCTCGCTTCAAGGCTTCCCTTTGTGTAGGTTAAACGACGAGTGAGTTTCGTGCCACGACCCCCCCCTTGTGTGAAGCATGTGGACAGGAGATGCCTACCTTCCCGGGTATCTCAGGATTCTCTCGTCCTCTGTCGGCAAAGAATAATTGATTCTAGCAGAAACATGAAAAGGTGTTCAGGGTGGACCGGATGTGGGAGAGGAAACCGTGAGTAAAAAAGAGTTTATCGCGATATGTATTGTTGCTCTGGCCGGCTTAGCAGCAATCCTCATCATAAGCCTCTCTGAGAGGAAGTCGTCTGTTTCGGGGCATGATCACGGACACGGGTCACAAGAGAAAGGTCATGCACACGACTCGGACAAAGGCCCTCATGGGGGCAAAGTACTCAAAGAGGGGAACTTTGAGTTGGAAGTGGTGATCTACGAAAAAGGTTGTACCCCTCACTTCCGGGTTTATCCGTCTAACGACCATAACCCGGTGGACCTGAAAGAAGTAAACGTCACAATCGAGTTGGAACGCTTAGGAAACAAGGTCACGGTTTTTCACCTCAAGCCTGACGCGGATTTTCTTTTTTGTGACCAGGAAATCGAGGAACCGCAATCCTTCTACGTCAAAGTCTTTGCAGAATGGCGGGGTGAAAAGTTCGATTGGGAGTACTCCCAGTACGAGAGTCGCCTGACATTGTCCCCTGAATTGGCAAAGAAGATGGGGGTCGATTCTACAGTGGCCGGTCCCGGTACGATAAAATCTATAATCGAGTTGCCGGGAGAGATAGCTTTCAACTCTGACAGGGTATCACATGTCGTCCCCAGAGTTCCAGGAGTGGTTCTGGAGTCACTCAAGAATCTCGGTGACACTGTGAAGATAGACGAGGTCATCGCGATCGTAGACAGTCGCGAATTGGCAGAGTCGAGAAGCAGGTACTTGGTGGCAGTTGAGCGTGAAAAACTGGCACGCTACAACTTTGAACGATCGCAACGTCTCTGGGAAAAGCAGACCGTCCCAGAGAAGGAATTCCTTACCGCACAAAAAACTTTCCTGGAGGAAAAGATCGAACTCACAGCAACTGCCCGCAAGCTCATGGCCATGGGGCTTACTGAGAGAGATATAAGCAGCCTGGCAAACGGGTTTATCGATAATTTGACTCACTACATCATCCGAGCCGCTTTCGATGGAGTAGTGGTTAAGAAACACATGTCTCCAGGTGAGTGGTTAAAAGAGGATGCCGAGATCCTTGTAATAGCAGACCTGTCCACCGTGTGGGTTGAAATTATCGTGTACGCAAAATACTTAAGCGCTGTTCACATCGGGCAAAAAGCCACGGTAAAGGCAGACTCCTCAGGCCTTGAAGCCGAAGGGGTAGTTTCGTATGTCGGCCCCCTTGTGGGGGAAGAAAGCCGTACTGCCAGAGCCCGTGTTGTTATTCCGAATCCCGATGGACAATGGCGTCCCGGACTCTTTGTGAAGGTCGAGTTGGTGCGCGAGGAAGTATCGGTTCCATTACTGGTTCGCAACGATGCCATTCAAAGTTACAGGAATTGGTCAGTGGTATTTGTCCGGCATGACGATCAATTCGAAGCTCGACCATTGGAACTGGGGCGAACAGATGGACAGTTCACAGAAGTTCTCAAGGGGCTCTCCGTTGATGAGAATTACGTTGTACGCAACAGTTTCGTGATCAAATCCGAATTGGGCAAAGCCGGGATGTCACATCAACACTAGGAACTCAGCCATGATAGGACACATTCTCAAGTTTTCGATTCAGCATAGATGGATAATGATCATCCTCACCCTGATCATGGCAGGACTGGGATTCTATAATCTGGCTCGCCTCAACATTGATGCGGTTCCGGACATAACCAACATTCAGGTCCAGGTGAGTGCCCAGGCGCGAGGATTGTCAGCACTGGAAATTGAGCAAAGAATGACTTTCCCCATTGAAACAGGCATGTTAGGACTTCCAGGGCTGATGAAGACTCGGTCGATATCGCAGTACGGGATTGCACTTGTGACGGTTATTTTCGAGGAAGGAACCGACATTTACTTTGCCAGACGTTTGGTGAGCGAGAGAATCCAGGAGATCAAAGGGACTCTTCCACCAGGGATAGAACCTGTCATGGGGCCAATTTCAACGGGCCTTGGAGAAATTTTCATGTGGACGGTGGAAGCCCTTCCCGAAGCCAAGAAGCCTGACGGCACTCCGTACACCCTGACGGATCTACGAACAATTCAGGAATGGATCATTCGCCCTCAACTCAGGAATACCCCCGGGGTCACCGAGATAAATACAATAGGGGGTTACGAGAAGCAATTTCATGTGACCCCTGATCCATACAAATTGATCTCCCACGGTCTGACATTCGCGGACGTGATGACATCCCTCAACTCCAATAACGCGAATGTGGGAGCTGGATACATTGAACGCAGCGGAGGTCAATTCCTGGTTAGAGCGCCCGGGCAAGTGCTTGACCTCCAGGACATCGGAAATATCATGTTGAAGAATGTCCACGGTATCCCGATCTTTATAAAGGACATCGCAAAGGTTCACTTCGGGAAGGAACTCAGAACAGGCGCAGCAACGAAAAATGGTGAGGAAACAGTCCTCGGAACAGTATTCATGCTCATGGGCGAAAATAGCCGAGTTGTTGCCCAAAGGGCCGCTCAAAAGCTGCAAGAGATCAATGGAACACTCCCCAAAGGGGTAATTGCGAATGCAGTCTATAATCGCACAACCCTTGTGGACAAGACTATCAACACTGTCAGGAAAAGCCTTACCGAAGGAGCGGTCCTTGTCATCGTCATCCTTTTGCTTTTTCTGGGAAACGTTCGAGCAGCATTCATAACAGCGCTGGTCATCCCTTTGTCGATGTTATTCACTGCCACCGGAATGGTTGCCGGCAAGTTGAGTGCAAATCTGATGAGTCTTGGGGCCATCGATTTCGGAATCATTGTCGATGGAGCTGTCGTCATTGTCGAAAACTGTTCCCGGAAGCTCACCGAGGCTCACGAGGTACACGGTCGGCTTCTCACAGGCAAGGAAAAAATCGAGGTTATCTGGGAGGCATCAGAAGAAGTCAGGAAACCGATGCTTTTTGGGGAACTCATAATAATGATCGTCTACCTTCCAATCCTCTCTTTGAGCGGAGTGGAAGGGAAAATGTTCGCCCCCATGGCATTGACGGTTCTCTTAGCGTTAACAGGAGCCCTAATCCTCTCTTTCACTTTTGTACCCGCTGCAGTAACCATATTCCTTTCGCGCAGGATGTCCCATACGGAAAACCTCCTCACACGTGGGGCGAAAAAGATGTACATTCCTGTGCTTGCCTTTGCGCTCAAGTATCGTGCTCTCGTGGTCGTGACGGCTGTAGTCATGGTTATTACCAGCGTATTCGCTACGACTCGCATGGGTCGAGAATTTATTCCGACTCTTGATGAAGGTGATGTGGCAATCCATACCCTTCGCGTCCCGGAAACAAGTCTGTCTCAATCTATTGATCTGCAGTCGCTCGTAGAAAAAACCATTTTGGAAGGTTTTCCCCAAGCTGAAACCGTTTTTGGCCGTATAGGAACATCTGAGATCGCTACTGAGCCACATCCTCCAAGCATAGGCGACAAGACAATCATTCTCAAACCCCGCAGCCAGTGGCCCGACCCGCTCCTTCCCAAGGCTGAACTTGTCAAGGCAATGGAAGAAGAAGTAAACAAACTACCCGGCAGTAGCTTTGAGTTCAGCCAGCCTATTCGAATGCGCTTTAATCATCTGCTGGCAGGAGTGCTCAGCGATGTGGCCGTAAAGGTCTTCGGCGACGACATGGATGTGATGCTTCACAAGGCAGAGGAAATTGCCGACGTAGTGAAGCAGATACCAGGCGCCACACATGGAAAAGTCGAGCAAGTGACAGGTTTGCCGATACTCACCGTGCGGATGAAACGGGAAGATATGGCTCGATATGGTCTCAATGTATCTGACGTTCAGGAGGTCGTAGAAATAGCCGTGGGAGGGAAGAATGCAGGTCAGGTTTTCGAGGGAGATCGTCGCTTCGACATAGTCGTTCGTCTCCCGGAAAGGTTGCGAACTGATGTTGAGGCTCTCAAACGGCTTCCAATCCCCTTGCCTCGTCAAGAAAACAATTCCAGGTCCTTTGTTTCATCCGCGGCCATATCTGAAGATCGCAAGCAACGTTTCTTTGTAACGTTGGGCTCGGTGGCTGATCTCGTGGTCACGCCGGGACCCAATCAAATCAGCAGGGAGGATGGTAAGCGACGTGTGGTGGTTACCACCAACGTGAGAGATCGCGACCTGGGTTCGTTTGTAGAGGAAGCTCAGAAGGCGGTTCGTGAGAAAATAAGTGTTCCTCCCGGTTACTGGATCGCCTGGGGCGGAGAATTCGAGCAGCTCATATCTGCTGCCAAACGCCTTCAAATAGTGGTCCCCTTTGCCCTGTTTCTCATATTGGCACTTCTCTTCGCTGCATTTCGATCAATAAGGTACGCCTTGCTGGTATTCACCGGCGTTCCGCTTGCTCTGACCGGAGGAGTCGCGGCATTGTGGCTCAGGGATATTCCCCTTTCCATTTCTGCTGCTGTCGGATTCATAGCCTTATCCGGTGTCGCTGTTTTGAACGGATTGGTAATGATAACGTTCATCAACAAACTGCGAGAGGAAGGAAGACCCTTGGAAGAGGCGATAATCCAGGGTGCGTTGACGAGGCTTCGGCCTGTACTTATGACGGCGCTTGTTGCCTCGGTTGGCTTTGTACCTATGGCAATTGCAACCGGAACAGGCGCAGAGGTCCAAAAGCCACTGGCCACAGTCGTCATAGGCGGCCTTATCTCGAGCACACTTCTCACACTGATGGTGCTCCCGGCACTTTATGCTCTGATTGAGAGCCGGTTCACTCAGAACGAATTCCCCGTGGGATTGAATTCATGACCGTCAAGGGATCAAGAACGGTTCCCCGTCGCCAACTTTCTTAGTTGGGATGCTTTCATCATTTTTGTGGAGGTACTTATGAAAAAAGTTTTATTGTTACTGTCTATTCTGGGTGTTCTGGTCGCAGTTCCCATACTTGCACAGGACCAGAAGCCGGTCAAAGAACCGAAAGTCTACTGCTGTCATGACAAAGGCAAATGCGACAAGCTCCATATTAAAGCTGAATGTGAAAAGGAAGGGGGAAAGGTGGTCAAGGACTGCAAGGAGTGCAAGTGATTAGTGCCTGGCTGGTATCAGTCTAGTGCGACGCCGAGAACAAATCCGAAAAATCGCGCAGAACCAAAATTGATCAGCCCTGGACGGTTTCTGGGCCAAGATTGCCCGATGGTCGGATATTTATTTGCCCTGATGGATGGATTTAAGTGATAACTTGTTGATCAGAGGCCTGTGTCGTACTATATTATTGCGGAAGGCTTCGAGGACAAAAGCATGTTAACGTGAGATATCGATCATGACCCCCATAAATATTGAAATTATTATGCCGATGCTCACCACGCTCGAGTTCGGCTGTAGCAGATGCGGCATCCTCTTTAATCAACTTGATATACAGAAGGATTACTACAGTGACTGCTGCGAAGAGTATCCGGAAGAGTGGAAACAGGAGGCTGCCGCAATCTTGGATGCCGTACGAAGGCTCTCCAGCCTTTACAAACATAGGTTAAGGTTCAAATTGATAGACGCTCAATCCCCACTCGGCCTTTGGAAGCAAATACGGTATCGTATCTCCCAATTGCCGGCTTTCATCGTTGACCGAAAACACCTCTGTTATGGATACGATTCAGAAAAACTCGAATCGTTTATTGACCTGCAAATTCAGGAAGCATCGAGGCTAATAAACAGGGAAGTGCAAAACAGGGTGGGATATTAGAACAAGTGGTTCAACAATGCCCGTCTTGTGGGGATACCATGATCAGAATTCCCACAAGACCATATATTTCAACTTTCAAGAACCGAGAGCCTAAGATCTGACAAGTTGGTCGGCCAACCGATTTAGCATGGCATCACCTTTGACCTCAGTCTCGAATAAAGGTACAACAGCCCTGACTTTGTCACCGAAGATTTTCCAAATCTGTTCCATGTGCTCGTTTTGCATCGAGACACGATTGCGTACAAACTCTGCTGAATCCTTGTGAACCTGATCCTTCGGAATAACCATATTCACAACCACTCCGCCGACCGGAATGCCGAACTCGTAGAACCAATTGATGAACCTCGTGATGACGGCTATAGGCAAGCTCTCCGGTAGGGTGACAAAGAAAAACGCGGTAAGAGCATCATCGGTCAAAAGATCCTTAGCGTGAGCCATCCTGTCCTTGAAGTTCAACAAATAGTCAAGCAAAGGGTCCTTTTCCTTCTTCTTGGAGAAGGACAGCAACTCTCGGAGAGACTTGGCTTCTTCCTTGCTCTTAAGCATCTTCTCAACCCACAGGGAGTAGACCTTGGACATGCCCAGAAGGCGTCTTGCATTCGCAGTAGGCGCAGTATCGAAAACGTAGAAGTCATATTCGTCTTTGAACATGAGATCTATCATGTTTTCAAACATCGCCGACTCTTCGAACGCCGGGTTCATTGTAGCCGATTCTATAAAATCCTCTGCTTTTGTCGTTATATCCGCGAACTTTAAGAACCAGTTGATCTTCTCACGAATTTCCTTCTTGGAACGCTCGATTGTTTCGCGAGTATCGATTTCGAATGCATAACAGTTTTGTTCATCGCAAACCATCACTGGTTTACCGAAAACATTTTGCCCAAAAAGGTTGGAAAGACTGTGGACTGGATTTGTGGAAGCCAGCAATGTTTTTCTACCCTGTTTGGCGGACCAGAGGGCCGCAGCTCCAGCCATAACGGTCTTTCCTACGCCCCCCTTACCGCCGAAAAAGATATATTTCAGTTGGGGATGATTCGTCATAAAATTGTTCATATTGATCGTAATATTGTTCATAGCATACCCCTGCCGCCTCAAAAATCGCCGAACATGGCCTTGGCCATTTTCTCGATCATGGGCAATCCGGTGACATCCCGTTCCATCTCGGGAACGGAGGCTAGAATCTGACCCGCAAAATCCTTGTCTATGGACCTGGAGATAATGCTCCTGCATGAGGAAACGATTCTTCAGGTACTCTGGAATATTTTTGTCCTTGAGGTCCGCGGGCAACACTCTGTTAATTATGTAACCGCTCAGGGGGACGTCAAATTTCGCAAACAGTCCCGCCGCTTTCATAGTGTCTTTGATCACCATTTCTTCGGCCGTAAGCACGAAGAAAAAAGCCGTTTTCAGTTTGTCGGTCAAGATGCTCGATGATTTATTGATTCTGTCCTTTATGAAGAGCAGTTCGTTCAAGATCGCGTCTTCATCGAGTTCCTTCTCTCGACGCATAACGGCAGCTACCTGATCATACTCACGCATTTGTTCCCTGAGGCCAGTTATCTTGTCTATCCACGCATCATAGACCGAAGCCATACTGAGGTAATACAGTGCGTGACCCAATGGCACCAAATCGTAGATATAGTAGTCATATCCTCCTGTCACCACGATGTCGACCACTTCATCGAAGATGGCGCTCTCTTCCATGGCCGGCTCGGCCGCTGCCGCTTGAATATAACTCTCTATTTCCTCCGGGATTTTGTCCATGCCGTACATGTCCAAGATTTTCTGACGAATCTCCTGCTGGTACTCCTTGACCCGGTGGTCCGCATCGATCTCCTGTGCATAGAGGTTGGGCATTATTTCAGTGGGGCCTTTGCCAAAAATGTCCCTCTGAAATATGTCCGTAAGTGATGCCTGTGGATCGACGGAAAAGACCAACACCTTTTTCCCAGTTTTGGCCAGATAATACGAGGTAGCTGCAGAAAAGGTTGTTTTGCCCAATCCGCCTTTACCTCCGAACATAATGTATCGCCGGTCAGGGTATTGTTCAAATATCTTCGTTAAAGACATGCGGTTCGCCCCTTCTGAATTTACTCTCTTGTTATCGTTCACCTATTGAATTTGCACGCTTTCAACCGTGCCGGCTCTTCTTATGCGAGGGCGTCCGTTAAATCCTTCTCCCTCATCATTCTCCGCTTCCAGGTTGAGATTTGAGGCACCACATAAGGCAAAAGTCGCAAAGAATAGTAGGGTGGAAGGATCGGAACTCCAAGCATATCCCCCATGGTTATGAGGATGAAGAGGTGCTCCATACTGGCCCGGGTCTTTAGAGCAAATCTGGCCGAATCATGGGCTGCCACTCCGTAGACAAACTCTTTGACGGACTGGAAGAATCCGATTTTATCTTTCTCAGACATTACTAACTCCGTAACATATTGGTGACATTGCCGGGGCCTAATTTTTATGAGCCCCGGCTTCATAAATCGAGACTAGGCTTTTGATGGAGCTGCCTGGGCCCTGATGGCCCGGAACCTTCGAAAAGCCTTGTAACCTTCCCACGCCAGAATCAAGGCTGCCACGACCAGGAACAACGCCACCAACCCCATGAGCGTGTTACCTATTAAGGCCTCGCCTTTTACTGCGCCGGAAAGGACTTTAACCACCAGCAAGTTGTAAGATGTGTAGAGAAGCGCGGCGATAGTCGTCACGAACATAAATATCATTGGATAGAAGGCCCAAGCGGCCGACCTGCCATCAGAGACCAGCCAAGCGGAAATGAGCAACAACGCCAGAGAAGCCATTAACTGGTTGGCGCCGCCGAACAACACCCAAAGGTATTGCCACCAGCCGGTCATGACGAGGATGAGGCCGAGAATACTGGCCACTATGGTCCCGATGTGCGGATTCTTGAAAACAGGACTTACATCGCTTAACAACTCAGCAGTAGCCACCCTCATGAAACGCACGACCAACTGCATTATGGTAACGGCTAGGATAATCATCATAACGCTTCCGTAAGCCCTTCCATACTCAAGAGGCATGCCTACGGCTGAAAGGAACTTGCCTACGCCGGCTGCAAAAACTGCGCCTGGCCCCTTTGCCAAAGCAGCGCTATATTCACCCGCTGACGAAAAAATGGTTCCCGCTATGATCAACGCAAACAGAGCAAGCATCATTTCCAGAAACATGATTCCTGCGCCGACCGGCCTGGCATCCATCTCACTTTCCAATTGCCGTGCAGTCCCTGAACTGGATACTATACTGTGCCATCCAGAAATGGCCCCACAAGCTATGGTCACAAACATGATGGGCCAGACGGGACCAATCGGAATCGAGAACTGGGTAACAGCGGGTAAGGTAAAATCGGGATGAAGAATGAAAATGCCGATAATGCCGAAAAAGAGCCCCAAGAACACAATGTACGATGCCACATAATTTATGGGGAGCGAAAATCGCCATATCGGCAACACCGACGCAAAGTAACAGAACACAAACGCTGCAATCGCCCATACCCACCTGCTGTTTGCCACAGAAGCACCAAGGATGCTGTCGGAAGGGATCTGTGTGCCCAAAACTATCCCGAGCATGGCAATGCCCACCGTGACTACGGTAGTCAGAATAATATCCTTCTTCCACCGATAGATCATTTGTCCGGCCAGAACACCGGCAATGGTCAAAAACAGCCATGCCATGGGAGCCGCTTTAAGCCCCACCGCAGTACTCACTACGACGTTTCCGAACGCTCCGACAATGAGCAGAAGATAGAAATAGATAAACGAGAGCAGTAACACTCTCGCCCGAGGCGAGATCAGCCTGTGGCTCAAACCGCCGAAGGAAGCACCCTCATTCCTCATGCTGATCATAGCGCTGCCATAGTCATGGACCCAACCTATGAAAAATGTTCCAAGCAATATCCATAGGATTGCGGGGAGCCATCCCCACTGAATGGCTATTATCGGCCCAATTATAGGTCCTGCCCCGGCTATGGACTTGAACTGGTAACCGTAAAGGATATTCCTGCTCGTCGGCATGAACTCCACGCCGTCCATGTACATCTTCGCCGGTGTAGCCCTCTTCGGGTCCGCTTGGATGATTTTTGAGTCAATGTACTTGGCGTAGAACCGGTAGCCGATGAAGGCCACAACAAACCCTAAAATCAGTACGAATATTGAATTCATCCTCCGACCCTTTCTCCTAGATTTACATTTCTCAGGTCTTGGACTACTAGGATTTCAGCCCTCAGACCATTGCACCCAGTTTAGATCTTTAGCC
>Ga0194056_10001494_pt1 | contig 12673 bp, 11 predicted proteins | sample SepL4413m_MetaG_FD_155458 | JGI IMG/M metagenome (GOLD analysis project Ga0194056, IMG submission 155458) | Anoxic zone freshwater microbial communities from boreal shield lake in IISD Experimental Lakes Area, Ontario, Canada - Sep2016-L442-13m | ecosystem: Environmental > Aquatic > Freshwater...
GGAACGGGGAATGGCGGCTACCACGGTCTTGACAACGGGAACCGCGCCTGCCGCCATACCAACCCCTGCGACACCAGCACCTCATCCGATAGTAACCCCTACAGAAACACCGACGACGCCAGGCGCCATCCCAGTCCGTCCAGTCACACCCATACCGGTACCGGTCCCATCGCCTTCGAAACCACCACCGATCATTGTCGAAACACGGCCCCAGGCACCAACCATCACTCACGGCACCACACCAATAGAAACGCCACAGGCACAGGAACCTGCCATCGCAACACCGAACCCGGTCTTCGCGGACACCACGCCGGTCACACCGGCTCCAACACCAGAGCTAGCTGCCACGGGATCATCAACACCGGCTCCAGAACCCATCACGGACTTCGAGCCTGTTGCATCGCCAGAGCCAGTCATTGAAGAAGCCCCAATACCAGAAACCGATGATCCCACCCCAGTGCCTGCTTCGCCTGAAACACCAACACCGGAACTGATCATAATTGAAGAACCGACTGCGAGACCAGAACCGCCTCTCGCGACAACACCAGTATCGCAACCGGATACTCCTGAGGCGCCACCAATAGCACCACCGCCGGAGCCAGTCATTGTTGAAGAAGCGCCAACACCGGAACCCGTGATCGCAACACCAATACCGGAACCCGAGCCGCCGCCCACCCTGGCGCCCGAACTGCCGCCCGTAACGCCTGCGCCGGAACCAGTCATTGTGGATGAACCGCCCCCGATACCAGAACCGGTCTTCACAGAAACACCGGTCACGACACCAATCCCTGCATCAGCCCCACCACCCGTCACCGTGCCGGAACCGGCGGTGAGTCCACCCGTTGCGGAAATTCCGCAACCGGAACCGCCCCACTTCGAGCCAATACCTGTGGCCCCGACATCGCCACCCGTGGTCATCGAGGAACCGGCCCCCACTGGTGACCCGAGTCCGGTGACAAAGAAAGAAGGCGGAGAATCGACTCCAGACACCGAGGAAATGGCAACTGAAGCGGACGTTGCAAGCCCCACAACGACTGATTCTCAGGAAAAAACGGACGGTATTTGATGGAGCATTATGTAACAAACGAATTTATCTCAAGCCATAATAACGGGCTTGAGATAAATTTCACCCCACTTGCTGAATCACAACTCCGACGTCTCCAGGCGCTGCTTGATCGCTCTCCACCCTGGACTGAGTTTCTCTAACTCAGCATAGAACCCTTTGTCATGCCGCGGATGCCTGATATGGCAAACCTCATGCACGATCACATAGTCGATGCATGGCGCCGGGGCGCGCACCAATTCCGGGTTCAGATACATGCGGCCATCAGAATGGGTGCTGCCCCACCGTTTTGGCATATCGAGTAGATGCAGCCGTGGTTCCGGCAATCCCCGTTCAGCACACCAGCCTCGCCATTTCAAAATCCGGCGTTCAAATTGTTCCTTGGCTTTTCCCCGCATCCAGCCTGAAAGCAAGGCGGCCACCGCGCTGCTGGAAACGGACGGCAAACTGATGTGCAGATAACCACCCCGCAACTTTACATCCGGTTTGGCCGCCACGGAGATTTTCAGGCGGTATTGCCGCCCCAGATAGCGATGGGTCGCCCCGGTGCAATACCGACGCGCCGGCCGCTCCACACGCAGGGTTAGAAAATGACGGCGCTGACGCATGATCCATACGGACCGCTTCCGGATCTTGTCCTGTATCTCGGGAACCCCGGCGCTCAAAGGCGCAACCACCTCCACCGCGCCATTCGGCAACACACTGATCGCCAACGTACGCCGCTTGGTTCGCTTCAAGAAACACTGCCCAATGACCGTTGAGATCTTTTGCATTTACACGTCGTCCGGGCGATTGCGGGCAATCTGAAGGCAGGATTCAATCAGCGCATCCATCTGCTCCAGGGAAAGAGTGATCCCCTTCGATTTCTGGAGTTCAAACAGAAAGTCGTCCATCTGATTCCGCATACGGTTCTGAGCATCCGGGTTATCCCGCCAACGCACCACCGCCTCTGCCCGAATGATGGTCTCCAACTTCAGGCTCATCTCAGCACGAATTTGATCGAGAGCGCTTTCCCCGGGCAGCACCTTTGACCCGTAGGGAACTGAATCCTCCCGCATCACGCCGCCACTAGTATGATTCAGTTTCTCCGAAACCGCCCCATAGAGCGCCTGTGCAAAGTCATTGCCATCGAGCGAGGCCGGCATATCCGACTTCCTCCGGTCCCTCACACGCTCCATAATCTCCTTCACCTTGGCCAGATATTGGGCATCCGTGATGCGTTGTTGCCGGTATTCGGCAATCGTCTGCTCCAGCAGTAGTGAAAATTTCCGATAGAAGAACGGGTCCTCCTCCATTTTTTCAGTGATCGTCTTTTTCGTCCGATTGGCGATAATGTCGGCCTTGGCCCTCGGGGATCGCGCCTTATCGACTTCCTTTTCGAATGCCTGGCGTTCGAAAATGTTCACAGGATCCACAACCTGGATAATCTCATCCGCCTGCACATAGGTCGCAAGCATCTTTTGGATTTGCGCCTCATAGTCCCGGTAATCAATCTCCTCGGCATACCGGATCTTCACAGAGGCCCGCAGCTTCTGAAAAAACATCGCATCCTTCTTGTAACGCTCGACCTTATCTTCAGGTGTAGCGATTACCCACTGGATGCTGGAAAGCCCCATTCGCAGGACACGGCAGAACTTGGACAGTTTGGTGTAGTAATCCTCCCGCCGCTCAGGCTTCTCCAGCGACAACTCAAAGGCCTCCTCATCTTTCTTATTGGTAACTTCCCGGAACAAGTCCCAAAGCGCGTCATGCAACTTAGGCAATTCCTTGAGTGCCTCCGTCAGATCGGTCAGCGTCCCTTCCAGGTCTTCCTCGTCGAATTTTCCGTCCAGGGCGCTGTATAGCTCCAGGGCATCATGCAATTGCGTAACGACCCCGTAGTAGTCGATGATATAGCCGAAGTCCTTGCCGGTGTGCAGCCGATTCACACGGGCGATGGCCTGGAGAAGTGTATGTTCCTTCAGACTGCGCGCAATATACAGCACCACATTGCGGGGCGCATCGAAACCGGTGAGCAGTTTATCCACCACAATGACAAGCTCAGGCGTCTCAGACTTCTTGAACGCATTAATGATCTGGCGGTTATATTCCTTTTCGGAACCATACTTCTCCATCATTGCTTTCCAGAACCGCTCGACGCTCTCCTCTTTTATCACCATGACCCCATCGTCACCTTCGATCTCCTGGGGACCGGAAATGACCACCTCGCTGGTTATCTTCCCGAATTCGTCGAAGAACCGCTTCAAGATCAGCGCCTCCTTCTTGCCGGAAGCGGTCAACTGCCCCTTGAACCCTGTACCCGCCCACTGCGATGAAAAGTGCTGCGAAATATCCCACGCGATCAGATACAGCCGACTTTCCAGCCGGTTGAGCTCGTCGCGTGACGCGAATTTCCGCTTCAGATCGGTCTTCTGCGCCGACGTCAGGCCCTTGCACATGGCCTCGAACATGGCATCCACGGCCTTCTTGTTCACATTCTGCATGATGTGGCGGCCTTCATAGAGGAGTGGAACCACAGCCGCATCGGCAACGGCATCACGAATAGTGTAGGCGGGCTCAATGAAACCGCCGAATTTCTGCGCCGTGTTTTTCTCCTTCTTCATCAGCGGCGTGCCGGTGAAGCCGATGAAACAGGCCTTCGGCAAGGCTTTGCGCATGCGGATATTGGCTTCCCCGTATTGGCTGCGATGGCTTTCGTCCACCAGAACGAAGATGTCATCATCCTCATTCTTAAAATTATCGGCCACATTGGCGGCTGCCCGGAATTTATCGATCACGGTCGTGATCACGGCCACACGCTCATTCTTCAGCAGTTCTTGCAGGTTTTTACCGGTCTTGGCCATGCGCGGCTCCTTGCCGCACTGATGAAACGTCTTCCAGATCTGCTCATCGAGGTCCACACGGTCCGTAACGATCACGATCCGGGGATTATTGATCTGATCATCCAACGCCAAGGCCTTACCCAGAAGCACCATGACCAGGGATTTGCCGGAGCCCTGGGTTTGCCAGATCACGCCACCTTTACGACGGCCCTCCGTGTCACGTTGCTGTACACGCTCCAAGGTCTTGCGGATGGCAAAATATTGCTGATAACGGGCAACCTTCTTCACCGCTCCGCCTTCATCATAAAGCATAAACTGCCGCGCCAGCTCGATCAGCCGCTCAGGACGACATAGTGCCAAGATCAACCGGTCCTGTTCGGTCGGTTCCCGAGTCTGGATCGCCATTTCCTCAAACGCCTGTTTGGCGTAGGCAAACGCACCCTTGAACAGTTTGTCGTGCTCCTCGCGCCGCACCGGGCCGTTGATGGCGGAACGAACCTCGGCATCCACGTCGCGCATCTCGCGCCATTTTGCCCAGAACTTGATCGGCGTGCCGGTCGTGCCATAACTGCCTTCATTCTTATTCAGGGCCAGAACGAGTTGGGTATAGAGGAAAAGATGAGGAATCTCGTCATTTTGCCAATTGCGGATCGATTGCTTAATGGCCTGTTCCAGCGAATGCTTTTCTTCAGGGCGTTTACATTCGATCACCACAAAAGGGATACCGTTGACAAAACAGACAATGTCAGGCCGCCGGGTTTCCTTGCTGCCGGTGCGCTCCACTTCAAATTCCGAGGTGACATGGAAGGTATTGTTGCGGGGATTTGCCCAGTCGATAAATCGCAGAGTAAACCCCTTGGTCACCCCATCAATGGTCTGGTCCAGGCTCTTGCCCAAAGTCAGTAAGTCATAAACCTTTTCGCTTGTCCGGACCAACCCATCAAATGGCACCTCCCGCAGCGCTTCAATGGCCTTGGCGATGTTCTCATCTGAGAAAGGCACCGTTTGCCCCTTGAAAGAAATTGTATTCAGCCGCTTCAACTGCTTGCTGAGCACGGACTCCAGCAAAACATAGCGAAGTTTGGCACGCCTCTCGGCATACACCTCCTCCGGGCTCAGATATAAGTACCCAAGTTGCTGAAGTTGCCGTAGGGCGGGGATTTGACTGATGTGGGATTCCTGGAAGGAGGGTGTGCTCATACTTTAGATGCCGCCTTTTTGTTATCACGTCGCGCATCAATGAGAATAATTCCTGCGTTAGTCGTCGCACCAATGTGTTTCAGAATTCTATGCACTTTGGCTTCATCAGCTGCAGAAAAAAAGAGGATTACTTTAAAGGACTGCGTGGTTTTATTCGCCTTTTCATAGACAAGAACTTGATTCTGCAGATTGCGTTCAAGTTGAGTGTTGCTGGCAAGTTTAAATTCAACCAATGTAGCGTCCTTCGCGCCACGACTAACCTTGAAATCTACTGGGCCACGTCCATTATTGACTTCTGCATCAACAGTACTCGGGGAACCTTCCCAGACTAACTTGAATAAGATTTGTAGGTCTTTCTCACGCTCAACCGGCTTCCCGTTAACATAGAAGATCCTATACCCATCCTGGCTCTCAATAACGTGTTTCAGGTATTCAATCTTTTTTCGGACTTCTTCTAAAGTGGTGGCGGGAGCCTGATAAAACTCGCCTTGCTGGGTGATCAAGCGCACTAGAACGCTAAGATTCTCAATAAATCGAACATCAACTTCACGTACAAGCGCATGACTTCGCTTCACGGCTTCATCGCCATTGTTTTCCTTCTGCCTAATGTAATGATCAATAATTGCAGGAAACGCGCTGATGGTTTTCTCCACAGCCTCGCGCTCATCACGGGCCGTGTGCTTCTTTGGTAATACACTTCGGAAATAGTGGTCAATCTGCGACCTTAGCGCTTCATTAGGAATCGCCTCACGAATTGAAGGAAAGTCCTTGCGCAGATCCTCCTTATTTATCCATGTATCATCCTTAGTGAGAATATCTTCAGGTGTAAGGAGGACAAAATCATTACCCAGCCACGGAAGATCGAAGCGATCATCCTCCCACACGCCAACCTGAAAGTTGAATCGCACATGCGACACCGGCACAAGTTTACGTCGACTAACATCAATATATTGCTTTGCAAAAGTTTCTGTATAGTGCAACAGGAAACCCTTTATAAGATTGGTAGTAAAATCACTGATGTTGTCTTTTCCTACTCGTTCGCGAATCAAAATGAGCTTCTCAAGGTGCGACCCGCGCGATACCGTTTCTGATCCAAAGTCACGAAAGATGAGATTGAGGTTGGAATTTAAAGCCTCTGCAAAACCCATTCCCAGCCCCGCGCCCTTCGTTCCTGTAGCACAAAATCCCAGGCAGTTCTGGTTAACTTCCTTAAAACAGTACCATGATCGCAACAAACCTTTATCAATGAGACCTTCAACGAACTTTTCCTTTAGAAACTGGAGGTAATTGATAATATCTTTGTGGAGTTCCTGATATTCGGGTTTCTTGCTTGTGAACAAAAGGAAAGGATCGATAAATAGCGGCAGATCAACTATGGGCGACACATTGAAGGCACCGTAATCGGCCAATGTGTCGGAAGTTACCCCGAAGAAATCGGTAAAATAAATACGGGTTTCACTCTGGCCTTGATTACTTTTCATAGTTTACCTTAGTTCGCACCGTTTCACCCTTACCCTCCCAGTCAACAACCGTTGCATTAGCCCGCGCTTTTGCTGATCAAGGGCGTCTCGTTTGGCCCGTATAAGCCGGAGCTCTTCTTCGCAAGTATCGAGAATCGCTCCAATACTTTTCTGGGTTTCGATGTCAGGATAAGGAAGTTTAAGAAAACCAAAATCCTGATAATTAACCTGCTTTCCGTCACGAATTCCAATCACTGCTGTCGCCAGTCTACCAATGAAATCGACCGACTTAAAGTAATGGCGATAAAAGGATGGAGCGATCTGAACGATAGGGTAAATCACATGATACGCAGGGCTAACAGCACCATTATGTGCAGAGAATTCGAGGCCACCTTGAAAAGAACGGAGGCTGATCACGTAGTCTCCATCGTTAACCACTTTATAGGTATGCGTATTTCCTTGGTCATGGGTGATCTTCCTCTCCATACCACTTCGGAGAACAACGCCCTGATCCTGGGTCACAGAAAGCACAGGCAATCTAGCGGTATTACGTTCAGAACGGTTTGCGAAAAGTTCTGACGCGTGTTTCATCGAAATCTTCACTGCACACCCATTCAACCGCTTCCTCCCCCTCAGGAACTGATGCATGAGGGCCTGCTTACGGCGCTCTTTAACGGCGATCAGGGCGTCGATTTTCTCCAGAGCCTCATCCCAGGTGGTGAGGATGTCCGCGATCTTGCGCTGTTCGAGGAAAGGAGGAAGGGCCAAAGGCAATGACGACAAAATCTCAGTATTCAGATTCAACATGGTCTGACCAACTGCATTCTTGATAAGCCAATCCACACATTCCTGACGTTGCAAAGCAACAGCAAGAAGACTAGGCACAACCATTTGGCTTGGTCGGATGCGTAAACATCCAGTACCACAAAGCCAACCAACATTCTTGATAGATATGAGCACAAGCCTTCCTATTTCACCTCGCCGCGCAAAAAGAATGTCTCCAAGTTCACAGCGATGGCGCTGTAGTCGTTTAGCCGTTGCCTCTGGAACCCGAGAAATCCTTTCCGATGAAATCCTCCCCGCAACCATGTCCCTTGGCATCACAATAGGAACACCGACTGAAGCATATTCTTCAGCCTTCAACTGACTGCCAAACGGCCCAGTCTGAATACCACCAGGCACGACGTAATCTTTAAGTTCTCCGTATTCGAACGTCATCGCGTTATCTCCTCGGCCTGTAAATCACATGCGATTCGGAAGTCGACATCCTCGGCACCACACCCTTCTTCCCAAGCGGCTTCTTCACTTTCTGCACCTTCGTCTTCGCATCGGCTTTCCGGACATGCTTTTTCACAGAATACGTCGGGTCCTCGTTTTCCTCGGAATCCCACATTTCGCGGTAGGCGTTGATGTATTCTGCCGTGGCGACAGGATTTATGAAAAAGTATTGTCGGCAGAGTTTTTTATAGAGTTGGAGGGCGGGTTCATAACAGCAGAAGGAGAGCAGGCCGTCGAGAGTGTGTTCGATGTGATTGGTATCGTGACTGCGGGAACGCAGGATGTCATCCACGATTGGAGTGTACGCCAACACGGCTTGCTGATTCAAAGCCTGGAGTTGCTCTGCCAAGCCTCTGATGGATTTAAACATATCGTCGTAGTCGCTCATTTCAGCACCTCCCACCGGCCCAGCTTGCGTCCGCCGGCACGAAGAAGCTGCTTCGCATCTCTCAAAGTGGCGATTTGTTTTCGAACGGCCCGACCGCTGATGCCTAGTTCTTCACCTATCTGTTCTGTGGTGACTGCCGGGTTCACCGCCATGAGAGCCAGTATTCTCTCGGCGGTCTTACCGGAACTTTCCTTTAGGAACTTTCTTTTAGGAACTTTCTTTCGGGAACCTGACACCTCAACTATTTTCAGAGCTTCGATAGAGGATGGCCGGCTGAATGAAACGACAAACAGACTCCCGATTTCGCGAAAAACAACATCGGGAGCATTCTTGAGTATCAATGGCATGCCGCGCCCCCAAGCCTCCACCATTTCGATACGACGAAACAGATCGGCAATCAAGGGATTGCGCCGCTGGGAAACATGCCCTTTGCGCAAGTCATCCAGCGTCAGGCAACCATATAAAGTCCCAGGATTCCGGATTTCTACGCGATCTTTAAAAATCGCCACCTGCACGTAATCCGGGTCGCAGTAATCACGATGGCAAAAGGAATTAATGATGGCTTCGCGCAAAGCATCTACTGATACCTCCGGCACGTCTACCCGATACAACCCATTGAGCCGCATCCCGATGTGAATATTCTTAAGCACAAACCGTTGCGCCTCTTCGATCAATTCCAGAATGTCACCATGGATATCGTGGCGGTCAATAATCATCGCACTATCGGTCGTTCCAAACACCGCGCAGCGCAGTTCCATCGGGGCCGACTTGGCAAAAAACAGGGATGCAGCGTTCAGCAACTTCCCCGCTTTGAGAAGGCCAAGCTTTTCGACCGCGTTAGCCGGCGTATCCCAACTGAGACCGGCACGTTCGACAAAACGCCTCAACTTTTCAACGTCAAGATCCGCAACACTCATCCCGCAAATTCGATTATCCCAACGCAGTAGCTCACTGTTTTTCGCAAGGATCAGTTTTTCCAGCGCTTTGACACTCAATTGCCGGTCTTCATCCGCCACGCGCATATAGGCGCGGCCATGGGAATAATACGGCGCTTCATGTCCGTCAAACGCTACTTTGATGCAGTGACAACCATCAACTATCTCAAGTGTGACATGGGGGTATATTTTGGGCTCGATATGAGCGGCTATGGCTTGTGAGACGTCTCGTAATGTCTTTTCGTTTACATCCAGCCCAACTGCTTTGCCGTCGTTGCGAATACCAAACCACAGTTCACCACGGCCATGCTTATTGAGAATGGCGGAAATGGAACCAAGTCCGGCTGTAAGTTCAGCCAGGCTTTTTTTGAGTTCTGTGGTTTCCGTTTCTTTCACGCGTCGCCTTTCTCCAAGCGGGCTACGTTTGAATGGGCGGTTAGAGTCTGCATCTGTCGAATGGCGATTTGATTAAGGCGTTTGAGCCGCTCCCCTTGAGGCAGTCCCATGTGAATGAACTCGGCATTCATGCCCTCGATATTGGCCAATACCAGTAACTGCTCAATGGCCGCATAATCACGCATATTGCCCTCCAGGGATGGATTTGCTTCCCGCCATTCCCTGGCCGTCTGGCTAAAGAGCGCGACATTCAAAACGTCGGCCTCGCTTGCATAGGTACAACTAATCTGCTCAGAAGTCAGGGTGGCAGGAATTAGGTGCGCCTTAATAGCGTCGGTGTGGATGCGGTAATTTAGCTTGGCAAGTGTACGGTTGAGATTCCAAGCCAGTGACAACCGGCGGTTTTCGTCTTCCTTGAGCCGCTGGAACTCCTTGATTAGATAGAGTTTAAACTCAACCGATATCCATGAGGCGAATTCAAAGGCAATGTCCTTATGTGCGAAGGTGCCGCCATAACGACCCGGCTTTGATACCAGACCAATGGCCTCCGTCTTGGCGATCCATTGTTTTGCGGTCAGGATGAAACTGTTGAGCCCTGCCTGTTTTTTAAACCCATCGAATTCGATGGGTTTAAAACCGGGGTTGTTCAAGCCTTCCCATATGCCAAGAAACTCTATGGTATTGCGATTGCGCAACCAATTTTGAATGATGTAGTCAGTCCGTTCCGCATCACGGTATCTGGCAATATCAGTCAGGGAAATGTAGTCCTCCTTGTGCTGGGAGACAATGGTAATGGCCGCACCTTTTACGTTAATCATGGTCTTTTTGTCATTTGACATATTCAGACTCCTTTTGCGCGGCAATTACAGTCCCAACTCCTTCAAATACCGATCCATTTTGGCTCGCACGGCAACAAGCTCCTTCTCCAGCCCGGCGATCTCCTTCTTCACGGCAGCAAGATCAATCTCCTCCTCTTCCTCAAACGTGTCCACGTAGCGGGGAATGTTGAGGTTGAAATCATTATCAGCCAATTCCTGCGGGGTAGCGCGATAGGCGTATTTCTCGACCGTCTCAAACTTGCGATAGGTGCGGACGATTTTGTCGAGGTGTTCGTCGGTCAGAATATTCTGGTTCTTCGCATCCTTATACTCACGGGAGGCATCAATAAAGAGAACGTCCCCATGGGTCTTGCCTTTGTTGAACAACAGAATGGCGGCGGGGATACCTGTGCCAAAGAAAAGGTTGGCCGGCAAACCAATTACCGCCTCCAACAGATTCTCCTCAATGAATTTCTGCCGGATCCGTCCTTCTGCCCCACCACGAAACAGAACGCCATGAGGAACAACGACCCCCACCCGCCCGGTACCCTCACGGGCCGTTTCGATCATGTGGGTTATAAAGGCATAATCACCTTTAGACTTGGGCGGAAATCCGCGGTGATACCGGTGATATGGATCGGCCTCCGCCTCTTCCATGCCCCATTTCTCTAGAGAGAACGGCGGATTGGCGACCACAATGTCGAACTTCATCAACTGATCATGCTCGACCAGGCGCGGATTGCGCAGGGTATCTCCCCATTCAATACGGAAACTATCCATGCCATGCAGGAACATGTTCATCCGGCAGAGAGCATGCGTGGTGCCGTTACTCTCCTGGCCGAATAGCGCAAAATTCCGCTCGTCGGCCTGACGCCCCACCTTGATGAGTAGCGATCCTGAACCGCAGGCCGGATCACAAATGGTGTTCCCTTTCTTCGGCGCCAACAAACGGGCCAGCAGAGTGGACACTTGTCCTGGCGTATAAAATTCACCCGCCTTCTTCCCGGCATCGGAAGCGAAACGTTCCAGCAGGTATTCATAGACATTACCGATCACATCCTCGGCACCCACCACAGAAGGGCGCAAATTAAGACGGGGATCATTGAAATCCTCCAGCAGGTGTTTCAAGCGGGCGTTACGATCCTTCGTTTGCCCAAGTTTATTTTCTGAATTGAAGCTGACCTCGCGGAAGACCCCTTCCAATTTTTCCTTATTAGCCTCTTCGATCGCCCCCAGCGCCACGTCAATTCGCTCCCCAATATCAGCCTTATTCCGGTGCTCATAGAGGCTTTTGAAATCACACCCATCCGGCAACTGAAAGCGCTCACGCGAGAGACGGCGCTCAACCCGCGTGATATCTGCTTTGAATTCCTTAAGGTAGCGTTCGCGATGATCGCTCCAAACATCGGAGATGTATTTCAAGAACACCATGACGAGGATGTAATTCTTATAGTCGGCCGGATCCAGAACACCACGGAACGTATCACAAGCGCGCCAGGCGACATCATTGATTTGGCTTTGATCAATCTTCTTCATTTACTTGGGTCCTTCGGTTGATTTTCAATGTGATTGGTTGCAACTTTTAAAAGAGCACTCTTGGCAAGTTTCCAGTTCAGCGCCGCCAGACGTTCCTCGAGCTCCCTTGCCTTCAACGCCAAACCGGCAGCGTCCACAATTTTTTGCTGCACCTCCAACGGAGGCAACGGCATATCCATCTCGGCAAGGTCGCTCCGTTGGATAATCTGAACATAGGAGCCTTTGCGTCGCCCCTCAAAATGCCGCGCGGACTCATCCGACCTGAGAAACCAGGCCAGGTATTCCGGCAACACTCGGGCGGGATCTGGCCTCAAAACAAAAAACTGAGCCCCTACCACCGTGCACGGCACATCAAGACGATATGCCAAAGCCGTAGTCCGAGTGCCGCGGTTCGGGAACAGGACATCGCCCGAGCGCAGAAACAAATCGTCTTTTATCGTCTCATTGGGCTCAATGCGGATGAGATCATTCGTCAATAGTTCGCCATCCTGAGAAATATCCCCTATTCGCACAAAACGACAGGACCCCGTCGGCACAGGCCTTGTAGCATCCCGCCCTCGCAAGGTAGCACCCATCCGGATTTCCGCTATTGCCCTAAGCTTAACTATATTTTTATCTGCCGTTTTCATACTTTCGCTGATTACTATATGCTAAGTATGACAGTTGTCAACGACTTATTACGATTTATTTATGCACACCTGCTAATCGTGCATAGATATGACTCCGTAATTATCGGTCATTTCCACACCTTGCCCGTCCGTGTCCACCCATGTTCCC
>Ga0194056_10001501_pt1 | contig 12646 bp, 8 predicted proteins | sample SepL4413m_MetaG_FD_155458 | JGI IMG/M metagenome (GOLD analysis project Ga0194056, IMG submission 155458) | Anoxic zone freshwater microbial communities from boreal shield lake in IISD Experimental Lakes Area, Ontario, Canada - Sep2016-L442-13m | ecosystem: Environmental > Aquatic > Freshwater >...
ACCAAAACCTAAGAGGCAAAGTCAAAAAATATTACATTTGTTATTTTAGGTCTTAAAAAAATATCTACGCTTCATAGACTAATAAATAAAAAATATGCAATTTTCTGCAACTCAAATAGCAATGATGATTGGCGGCAACGTGGAAGGTAATATCGATGCAACCGCGGAATCATTTGGAAAAATAGAAGAAGCCAAAATTGGCCAACTTGCTTTTTTATCAAACCCTAAATACGAAGAATTTTTATACACTACCGATGCGTCCATCGTAATAGTGAATGAATCATTGGAGTTAAAACAGGCAGTTTCTACTACATTGATTAGGGTTAATGACGCTTATGCAGCTTTTGCTGAATTACTTGATAAATACCAACAGATAAAAACGCAACAACTTTACGGCATTCAACAACCGGTTTATATTCATGCTACTGCTACAACCGGCGACAATGTTTTTATAGGCGCTTTTGCCTATATCGGAGAAAAAGTAGTAATAGGCAATGACACTAAAATTTTTCCTAATGTATTTTTAGGAAACAATGTTACATTGGGCAATAACTGCATTATTCATCCAGGCGTGAAAATTTATCATAATTGTATAATCGGAAATAATGTAATAATCCATTCTGGAACAATTATTGGCGGCGATGGTTTTGGCTTTGCCCCTTTAGCAGACGGCACTTATAAAAAAATACCACAAATAGGGAATGTGATTATTGAAGACAATGTTGAAATTGGGTCTAATAGCACAATCGACCGAGCAACTATAGGCAGTACTTTAATAAAAACTGGTGCTAAACTTGACAATCTTTTACAAATTGGTCATAATGCCGAAATAGGAAATAATACCATCATTGCAGCACAGTCAGGCATTAGCGGCAGTACAAAAATTGGCAATAATGTAATGATCGGCGGGCAAGTAGGTATAGTTGGACACATTACGGTTGGCGATGGCGCTAAAATAAATGCACAAAGTGGTGTAAGCAAATCATTGAAAGCTGGAAAAACTGTAACGGGATCTCCTGCATATGAATTTACAGCTGCATTACGCAGTCAGGCTACAACTCGTAAACTACCCGAACTAGAAAAACGTATTCTTGAACTGGAAAGAATTATTGCAGGTTTAACTATAATAAAATAAGTTGAAAAAAACATTTTACTTTGCGAACCATATTTCTGGTTTTATAATCTATTTATAAGTATCACGCTAAATATTTCCGTTGAATTTATATCGTACTTTTTTATTGTTGTTTTTAATATTGATTATTTCTGAATCTATTTCGGCTCAAAGTCTCAATTTTAGTGGCATTATACAAGATGCACACACTAAAGAACCCGTAAGCTATGCATCGGTATATTTTATTCGTTCGGGTATTGGCAAAACCACCGATAGCGCAGGAAATTTCTCTTTCTTCATCAGCAAATTTTCAAAAGATACACTAGTTGTAAGCTACGTGGGATATGAATTATATAAAATACCCATCACCGATTCGGTAAACAATAAAATCGTTCTGATCCAGTTACAAAGAGGCGGTACTACTAATAGTGTAACTGTACGGTCTAAATTCAACAAAGGTTTGTTTTTGTGGAAAAAGATCATGAGCAAAAAAAAGCAATACAATAGATACAACCTCGCCAATTTTGGCTATGAAGCATACAACAAACTAGAAATTGATATTAAAAATTTTAAGGTCGATAAAATAAAAAAGAATTTTCTGCTGAAACCTTTTTCTTTCATTTTTGATAATATGGATAGCGTGTCGGAAAAAGAACCATTTTTGCCCGCCTATTTGCTGGAAAGTGTGAGTGATTATGCCTACCAAAAAAACACTAGAAAATTTTTTGAAAATATTAAAGCAAGCAATAAAAAAGGCAGTGTTGATAATGAAAGTATTACCAAACTAATGGGCGTAATGAATCAAAACATTAACAGCTATGGTAATTTTGTAAATGTAATGGACAAAGATTTTATTGGCCCTTTTAATGATAACGCAGAATTATACTATAACTTTTTTGTTCCAGATACACAAGTTGTAAGTGGCAAAAAAATCTTTCATTTTGTATTTACTCCTAAACATACCGGGCAAAATACTTTTGAAGGGGATGCATGGGTAATGTCTCAAACCTTTCAGGTGCAAAAAATAAATTTATACCTGGGCAAAGAAGCCAATATCAATTATATTGATCGGTTGAGTATTTTTCAGGAATTTATTCCACTTAATGACAGTGTTTATTTTTTAAACCGAGATAAATTTTTTGCCGACTTTAAAGTGATGGGTAAGCAATCACTCACTTTCATTGGAAGAAAAACTACTTCATATAGAAATATCATTTTCAACAATGATTCAATTGCTAAATTATTTAAACAACAACCTATTGAAGAAATAGTAAAGGTTGAGCCGGGAAGTGGTTTAAAAACTGATTCTGCTTGGAAATCTTTACGGCATGATTCTTTGTCAAACAATGAGAAAGCCATATATGCTACTATAGACAAATTATTGAAAATGCCTAAATTTCAACAACTGCAAAACACTTTGAAATTTATTGGCACTGGATACAAACAATTAACCAATTACGAAATTGGTCCTTGGTTTAATTGGGTAAGTAAAAATGCTTGGGAAGGATTTCGATTTAGATTTGACCTTGGCACCACCACTGGTTTTAATAAGCATATTTACTTTCATACTTATTTGGCATACGGATTAACTGATCAAAAATTAAAAGGCAAATTAGAAGCTTATTGGATTGTAAAAAGAGACCCCAATCGTTTCAGGCTTCACCTCTCCTACTCAAATGATATTGACAATGGCATTAGCCAGATTGGCGATGTAGGGCAGGATAATATTTTTTCTTTAGCTATCCGAAAACCGAATACCACCAGAAAATACATTCAACTAAAAGATTTACGCTTTGAAATTTTTAACGAATTAGGCAAGGGGTTTTCTACCGAATGGTTTATTTCGCATCGGCAATATAATCCATTAAAAAATTTGCCTGAAAAATCTACCTTCCCTGTTAGCAATGGAGAATCGCTGAATAATTTTGAAGTAGCACTAAAATTGCGTTTTGCCTATTTAGAGCAATTTGTAGAGGGTGATTATTTCCGATATTCTTTAGGCACCAAATATCCTGTAGCAGAATTAATGCTAGCAAAAGGAATTCCCGGTGTGCTTAAAAGCGCCTATACTTACACTAAAATTTCTGCTTCCATAAAAGACTATATGAAGATATCTCCTTATGGATCTTTTTCATATAAATTATATGCGGGTAAAATAAATGGGGTAATTCCATTTGCATTTTTAGAAAACCATCCGGGTAATGATATTTATTATTATAACGCAGGCAGTTTTAACCTGATGAACCGTTTTGAATATTTAAGTGATAAATATGCCGGAATAAATGTGGAACACAATGTAGGATCAGGCTTATTCCGCTTTGTTCCAATTACCCGTAAATTAAAGTTGCGACAATTTTGGAATGCCAAGGCGGTATGGGGATCGCTAAGTGCCGAAAACACCGCACTTAATAATAGTACCAATACCTTTAAAACATTAAATGGCAGTACTTACCTTGAAATAGGTACAGGTATCGATAATATTTTAAAAGTATTACGCCTCGATTTTGTATGGCGAGTATTACCTAGACCATTGCCAGTTAATAAAATTTCACGTTTTGGCATTTTTGGCAGTTTCCAGTTTCAGTTTTAGAGCATGCTCATGGCTCATAGTTTATAGCTGAATATTACATCGAAAGCAATTAGTAAAGGACAGATCAAACTACAAGATCCAAGCATGAAGAATGTGATAGGAACTATGAACCACCTATTAACCATGAACCATTAGCCAACAACCATAAACTATCTTATCTTTGCAAACAAAATTTTACAGCAGTAATGGATAATAACTTTAATCCTGATAAACAACATACGCTTGCCTCATCTGTAAGCATTTCGGGCACTGGCCTGCATACAGGGGTTAATGTTGACATGACGCTTAAACCAGCCAATCCTGGCTTTGGCTTTCAATTTCAACGTATTGACCTTCCAGGAATGCCTGTAATAAAGGCAGATTGCGATCTGGTTACAGATACTTCAAGAGGTACCACGTTAGAACAAGGGAATACAAGAGTTAGTACTGTAGAACATATTTTAGCGGCATTAGTTGGAATGGGCGTAGATAACTGCCTTATTGAAATTAATGGACCTGAAATTCCAATAATAGATGGTAGCAGTGAACCTTTTGTTGAAATTATTGAAGAAACTGGAGTTTTAGAACAAGATGCTGCCAAAGCTTGGTATACTATTGATACTAACATCTCATTTTATGATGATGTAAAGCGAGTAGAAATGACTGCACTTCCTGCAACACAATACCATATTACCACTTTAATAGATTTTAATAGTCCGGTTTTAGGAACCCAACATGCAAGTATAAAATCTATCAAAGATTTTAAAACAGAAATTGCTCCATGTCGTACCTTTTGCTTTTTGCATGAACTAGAAATGCTTCTGGATAATAATTTAGTTAAAGGTGGCGATATCAATAATGCCATTGTGGTGGTTGACCGACCGGTAACTGAAGCAGAAATGGGACGACTTGCTAAAGCATTTAAAAGAGAAAAAGTAGAAGTAAAGAGCGAAGGTTATTTAAATAATCTGGAACTGCGCTTTCTAAACGAACCTGCACGTCATAAATTATTAGATGTTATTGGCGACTTGGCTTTAATTGGGTATCCAATCAAAGCGCATATTATTGCCAACAGGCCAGGCCATAGCAGCAATGTGGAATTTGCAAAGAAAATAAAACAGTATATCAAAAAAAATAAACACACCAAGGATATTCCTATTTACAATCCTAATCAACAACCCGTATATTCTTTACAACAAATAGAAAAAACATTACCACATCGATACCCTTTTTTATTTGTAGATAAAATAATAGAGTTAAGCGACAACCGCATTGTTGGCATAAAAAACATCACGTTTAATGAACATTTTTTTCTTGGACATTTTCCAGGCAACCCGGTGATGCCCGGCGTGTTACAAATTGAAGCACTTGCCCAAACAGGTGGTATACTTTGTATCAATGCAATGCCTGAAGGTCAATACGACACTTATTTTTTAAAGATCGACAATTGTAAGTTTAAACAAAAAGTAGTGCCAGGAGATACCATGTTATTGAAGATGGAACTAATTGAACCCATACGCCGCGGTATTTGTGTTATGAGAGGAAGTGTGTATGTAGGCAATAAATTATGTACAGAAGCAGATTTAACAGCACAGCTTGTAAAAAGAGGTTAATACGTTAACTTGTTAATACTTTAATTCCTATTGCTGGATTAATCTATAAACTAATAAATTAAAAATGATTCATCCACACACTTACATCCATCCCAACGCTAAGTTGGCTACTAATGTTAAGATAGATCCGTTCAGTGTAATTCACCAGAATGTAGAAATTGGTGATGGCACTTGGATAGGCAGTAATGTTACCATTATGGATGGTGCAAGAATTGGAAAAAATTGTCGCATATTCCCCGGCGCTGTTATTGCTGCTATTCCACAAGATTTGAAATACGAAGGAGAACAGACCACCGTAGAGATTGGAGACAATACCACTATTCGTGAATTTGTAACAGTAAATCGTGGTAGTAAAGATAAATGGATCACTAAAGTGGGTAATAACTGTCTAATCATGGCTTATAGCCATATTGCACATGATTGTGTAGTGGGCAATAATTGTATTATGAGCAATAATACACAAATGGCTGGGCATGTAACTATGGGCGATAATGCTATACTTGCTGGTATGTGTGCGGTACACCAGTTTGTACAAATTGGCCAGCATGCATTTATTGCAGGAGGTAGTTTAGTAAGTAAGGATGTGCCCCCATATATTAAAGCTGGTCGTACACCATTAAGTTATGCTGGGGTAAATTCTGTAGGATTAAAACGTCGTGGATTTTCTTTAGATAGGATTAACCAAATACTAGATATTTACCGCATCATTTATAATAAAGGCATGAATACATCGCAGGCCCTAAATTTTATTGAAGAGGAATTCCCTGCATCTGACGAACGAGATGAAATTGTAACATTTATTAGAGATAGCGGACGTGGCATTATTAAACGTTTTACCAAAGGCAATTCAGATGATGAATAAATGCTTCATTACCACTGAAGCAATATAAACATGCACATTTCACTTAACAATGTTGGCAAACGATTTAACCGGGAGTGGATTTTCCGGCATTGCAGCTATGAATTTGCCGTAGGAAAAACTTATGCCATCACTGGCTCCAATGGCTCTGGTAAATCTACCTTATTACAAGTAATTTCTGGATCGTTAACGCATAATGAAGGAACGATAAAGTGTATAGATGCAGGATACATGATTCTTGATAAAAAGGCAGACCAATCTAGTACCCAGCAACCGATATCCAGCATCCAGCATCCACTAACCGACGATGAAATTTACCAACGCCTATCAATAGCTGCACCATACCTTGAATTAGTAGAGGAAATGAGCGCAAAAGAAATGTTAGAATTTCATGCTGGATTTAAGCAACTTGTTTTACCCATAACAGAAATATTACAAATTGTAGGACTAGAAAAAGCAACGCACAAACAAATAAGGTATTACAGTAGTGGAATGAAACAGCGACTTAAATTAGCTCAAGCTTTTTTCAGCAATACCCCAGTTTTATTATTAGACGAACCTACTACCAATTTAGATGCCGATGGTACAGCGTTGTATCATCAACTAATTAAAAATTACACTTCCGGCAAATTAGTAATTGTAAGTAGTAATGATAAACAAGAATATGAATTTTGTGAAGCGGTGATTAAAATTTCAGATTATAAATAATTATCGCCTGCTTGCAATCAGTAAATTCAAATCCGTATACTTCAAGTCAAATCTTTCACTCAAATAAAAATTAGTTAAACTGCCTTTAAACAAATAGATACCACTGCGAATATTTATCTTGTACCAAATCACATTGTCAATACCCCCATCTTCTCCTGTTTCTAATAACAAGGGCATTAAAACATTACTTATAGCTTGCGAGGCAGTGCGCGCAAAACCGCTGGGAATATTAGGCACACAATAATGGATTACATCATATTTTTTAAATACAGGCTTTTCATGGGTAGTTACTTCGCTGGTTTCAAAACAACCCCCTCGGTCAATACTTACATCTACAATCACACTACCTGGGCGCATATTACTAACTGTTTCTTCGGTAACCACTATGGGCGTTCTGCCACCAGAACTACTGAGTGCACCCACTGCCACATCGCAGGTTTTTAATTGTTTGGCTAAAATTTTAGGCTCAATTACAGAGGTCCATAATCTGCCGCCAATATTATTTTGCAAACGTTTTAATCGATAAATACTATTGTCGAATATTTTTACACTGGCGCCCATGGCCAATGCTGTTCTTGCTGCATATTCGCCTACAATACCTGCGCCAATGATAATTACTTTTGTTGGTGGAATACCACTGATGCCTCCTACTAAAACACCTTTGCCATTATTGGCATTACTCAAGTATTGTCCAGCTATCAGCATTACAGCACTTCCGGCAATTTCACTCATGCTACGAACAATGGGATTATGCCCACTATCGTCTTTTAAATTTTCAAAACTTAATGCAGTAATTTTTTTATCCATCATTTTCTGCAATATCTCCCGCTGCATCACAGCTAAGTGTATAGGAGAAATAATATATTGGCCATATTTCAGTAATTCACATTCCGCCTCACTTACCGGTGCACTTTTTATTAGTATATCGCATTCATACACTTCCTTTTTATCATAAGCAATCTTAGCACCAGCTTCGCTATAATCATTATCGCTATAGCTAGAGCCAATTCCTGCTTTAGTTTCCATTACCACCCTGTGCCCATTTGCCGTCATTACACTAACCGCTTCGGGTGTAAGAGCAATACGATTTTCACTAAAGGAGGTTTCTTTTGGAATTCCAATAAATAATTCGGCCCCTTTGGGTTTGATATCCAAGGTTTCTTCTAATGTTTCGTAAGTAAATGAAGGAGACACAAAAGGTTTTGAAGTAGCCACAGTAGTTTATAAATAATTGATTAATAAATAATAAATGCTTAGCCCACCTAAATTACAATTTAAAACTGAGTTTTCTTGTATCGGTACCAGTTGAAATAATAGTAATATGCAAAGTATCATCTGGGAAAATACGGGGTGCTTTTTCGGGCCATTCCACAAAACAAGTATTACCCGAAAATAGGCAATCCTCCACTCCAGCAGTAACAGCCTCTTCATTGCTTTTTAAACGGTACAAATCCATATGATAAACAGTTGCCCCGCCAATTGTGCTATATTGATTAATGATAGAAAAAGTTGGGCTCGAAATATTGTCTTTTACCTGTAATGCCTTACACAATGCGTTAATAAAAGTAGTTTTACCCGCCCCCATTTCACCATGAAAGGCAAAAATCCTATTTTGGCCTGCTTCAGTCAGTACTAGTGCTGCTGTTTGATTGATATTTTCCAGTGTAAAATTTAAATCCATGTTGCAAAGATATTTTCCTTGTTTGGTAATTGGCTGATTAGTTAAGGTAATAATTTTGCAACATGGAAAAAGTTGAATGGAAAGTAGAAGGAATGGATTGTACCAATTGTGCACTTACCATCACTAAATACCTTAAAAAAGAAGGATTAGAGGATGTAAAAGTAAATTTTATTGGAGGGGATGTTAGCTTTGGACTTAATGGCAATCAATCAAAAGAAGTGCTTGCCAAGGGCATTGAAAAGCTGGGCTACCATATACTTGACCTACCAAAAACCCCCAACCAGAAAGCTCCAACAAAAATTTTCCATAACCATTTACAACGTTTTCTATTTTGTCTGCCTTTTACCTTAGTGCTCATGTTGCACATGTTACCATGGCATATTCATTTTTTGATGAATCCATGGATTCAATTAGCTATATGCCTACCAGTGTATATTGTTGGAATGGGATATTTTGGTGTAAGTGCTGTTAAAAGCCTTACAAGAGGAATTCCTAATATGAATGTACTTATAGCCGTTGGTGCTACTGCTGCTTTTGTATACAGCTTGATTGGCACTTTAGGCAATATGGGTAAGGATTATATTTTTTATGAAACCACGGCAACTATTATCACCCTAGTTTTTTTAGGCGAATGGGTAGAACATAAATCTGTTTCCACAACACAAAAAGCCTTAAACCAATTAGCGGGAAATCAGAAGGTGATGGCCAATATGATTGCTTTTGATGATGAACATAAGGAGCAGGTTTTTACTGTTGAGAATACACAATTGCGAGCTGGAGATTTAATTTTAATCAAATCGGGCGAACAAGTGCCAACAGATTGTAAGATTCTATGGGGCGATATTCATGTTAGCGAAGCTTTATTAACTGGTGAAAGCAAGGCCATTCATAAACTTAAAAAAGATACTTTAATAGGTGGCAGTTTAGTTCAAGATGGCACAGTAAAAGCACAAGTAACTGCTGTTGGAAAAGATACAGTACTCAGTAATATTTTAAATTTAGTAAAGCAGGCGCAGGGTGAAAAGCCTCCTATTCAACAACTAGCCGACAAGATCAGTGCTATTTTTGTACCTGTGGTTATTGGCATTGCGGTGTTTACTTTTATAATCAATTACTATGTGGCTCATGTTCCATTAACCAGTTCGTTAATGCGCAGCATAGCGGTATTGGTCATTAGCTGCCCATGTGCCATGGGATTGGCTACACCTGCAGCTATTGCTGTGGGATTAGGTAGGGCCACTAAAAAAGGCATTCTTTTCCGCAATGCAAAAAGTCTGGAATTATTTAAAAATATCAGGACAGTTGTATTTGATAAAACCGGCACACTTACCAAAGGGCAGTTAACCATTGCTGCGTTTGAATGTAATGGTGTTAATGAAGCTGAATTTAAAAGATTGATATTTTCTATAGAAAAATATTCTAACCATCCAATTGCCCAAGCAGTTATAAAAGAATGGAAGATTAATAATCCTATTAACTGGAAAAAAATTGAAGAAGTAAAAGGTATTGGCATGAAAGTAGAAGATGTGGAAGGGAATATCTACCAATTAGGTAAAAATAATTATGATAATACTCACCTTTCACCTCTCACTATTCACCATCCGCATACTGCCTATCTTACAAAAAACAATGAGCCTGCCGGCTGGTTCAATATGGATGATGAAATACGAGCCGAAGCAAAGGAGGTGATCGCTTATCTGCATTCAAAAAATATTAAAACTGTTTTACTTAGCGGCGATAGTACAGAACGCTGTAAAAAAGTAGCTGCCGAATTGGGCATCGATCAAATTGAAGCAGAAAAATCTCCTGCAGAAAAACTCCTCATTATTGAGTGTTTAAATAACGAAGCACCCGTTGCCATGATTGGTGATGGTATTAATGATGCACCAGCCTTAGCAAAAGCAACTATTGGTATTTCATTGGCCGAAGCTTCGCAATTGGCCATGCAAACAGCACAAGTGGTACTAATGAACAAAGGCATTCAACATATCCCCTTGGCGCTAGGCTTGGGCAAACACACTTTTATAACTATTAAAGAAAACCTATTTTGGGCATTTATTTACAATATAGTGGCTATTCCTGTAGCTGCCTCAGGATTATTACATCCTGGCATTGCAGCGCTAGCAATGGGTTTTAGCGATGTAGTGCTAGCAATAAATTCAATCCGACTCAATTACAAGAAAGTAATTTAATTTCAATCTCAAATTACTGGTTTTGACAGCGCAGCAAATATTAAAACAATATTGGGGTTTCGATACATTCCGTCCATTGCAGGAAGAAATTATTACTGCAGTACTTGAAGGAAATGACGCCTTAGCTTTATTGCCTACTGGCGGTGGTAAATCTGTTTGCTTTCAAGTGCCAGCTATGGCAAAAGAAGGTATATGTTTAGTAGTAAGTCCGTTAATTGCATTAATTAAAGATCAGGTAGAGCAATTAAAACAAAAAGGTATTCCTGCTTTAGCGGTATTTAGTGGCATGAGTTTTTTAGAAGTAAAAAAAACGTTGCAAAATGCCGCTTATGGTAATTTCAAATTCTTATATGTTTCTCCTGAAAGATTAGAGACCAGCTTATTTTTAGATTTTCTTCCATCTATGAATATAAGTTTGTTGGCTGTAGATGAAGCTCATTGTGTTTCGCAATGGGGCTACGATTTTCGTCCCCCATACCTTCGTATAGCTACCCTCAGAGAATTATTACCCAACGTTCCGGTACTTGCATTAACAGCATCTGCAACAAAATCAGTACAAGATGACATCTGTGATAAGTTATTATTTGGAAAAACGCACCAACGTTTTCAACAATCATTTGAAAGACCCAATTTGTCGTATAGCGTATTTAATGTAGCTAGCAAGCAAAATAAACTTCTAGAGATATTAAAAAATGTACCCGGTACGTCCATTGTATATTGTAAAAGTCGTAGGCATACCAAAGAAATTGCTGATCTGTTACGAATGAATAATATTAATGCCGATTTTTATCATGCAGGCATTGGTAATGAAGAAAGAAGTAAAAAACAAGAAAATTGGATCGGCAATAAAACAAGGGTAATTGTTTGTACTAATGCCTTTGGTATGGGTATAGATAAACCAGATGTAAGGGTTGTCGTGCATTATGATGTTCCAGATTGTCTTGAAAATTATTACCAAGAAGCTGGAAGAGCAGGAAGGGATGGAAGAAGGGCTTATGCCGTTCTACTTTTTAGCAATAAAGAATTAGTCGATCTGCAAAAACAAAGCGATATCCGTTTCCCTAAAGAAGCTGATATTAAGATCATTTATACCGCACTAATGAATCACCTGCAAATTGCTGCTGGTTCAGGAGAGGGTATAAGTTTTGATTTTGACATAGCAAACTTTGCTAAAGCATTTAAGCAAAACATATTAACTGTTACCTATTCAGTTAAAGCTTTAGAACAAGAAGATATCATCAGCTTTAATGAAATGGTATTTAAGCCATCAACTGTATTAATAACAGCAACCAGGAACGACCTCGATGATTTTGAAATAATACATCCAGAAACAGAACCCGTTTTAAAAGGTCTATTGCGTTCTTATGAAGGAATTTTTGATTTCCCTGCAACAGTTTATGAAAGTCAATTAGCAAAATTTGTTAAAAAAGATTCTACCGCTATTAAAAATGAGTTGAAACTACTTAACGACTATGGCATTATTGCATATGCACCTCAAAAAGACAACCCCCAAATAACCTTATTGCAAAATAGAATGTATTCCGATAACTATTCGGTTAACATGACCAACTACCTTAAACGTAAAAAGAATTTTGAAGAAAGAGTTACAGCAATTGTACAGTATATCAATAATACTATTATTTGTCGTAGCAAACTGATTGCAAACTACTTTAATGCCACTAACAACAAAACATGTGGTATCTGCGATACCTGTATCAACGAAAAAGAGCTGGAAATTTCAAAAGAAGAATTTGAATTGATTTCATCAAGCATTACTGAACTTATTCAATTGAAACCAATGCCAGTTAAACTATTGCAAGAAAAATTAAATCGTATTAGAAAAGCCAAGCTGTGGAAGGTGATTAATTTTTTAATAGCCGAAAATAAGATCTCAGTTACAAATGAAGGGGACG
>Ga0194056_10001503_pt1 | contig 12643 bp, 13 predicted proteins | sample SepL4413m_MetaG_FD_155458 | JGI IMG/M metagenome (GOLD analysis project Ga0194056, IMG submission 155458) | Anoxic zone freshwater microbial communities from boreal shield lake in IISD Experimental Lakes Area, Ontario, Canada - Sep2016-L442-13m | ecosystem: Environmental > Aquatic > Freshwater...
ATCCGGCGCAGTCAAGATCGGGATTGAGGCCCCGGCGGGTGTGCCAGTTCACCGCATGGAAGTCTTTAACGCGATCGTGAACAACACCCGGCAAGCATGGGACCACGACGACCAGCAGGAGCCGCCATGCGAGTCATAGCACCACAGGACATAACAACTACCGCAACCGCAACCACGGCAGAATACGCGGCGGAACTTGCGGCCCGACACGACGGACCCAGCAAGCCAGCCTGGCAGTATCTTCCCGAGACCGACCGGGCGGGACATCCCTGCCGGAGAGATTACTTAGGATGCAGCACCAGACCATCCAGAGCACCGGCCACAGACAACAACATTATCGACAGACTACCAGACGACAGCAATGGAAATAATGTCTACGTAATGAAGCAACGCCCCAACGACCCCGGCACTGTCGCTCATCCCAATGCCATTAAACGGGAATGGCTTTTTACAGAGGAAGCCTCGTCCTGGCCGTGGGACGACATTTAACGGATTGAAGAATTAAGGAATTGACGTTTTTTGTTTTTTGTTTTTGAACCGGAAAGGAAAGAGAGAAACCATCATGGCAATGTTTGCACCGGCCACTCGCCGGAAACTGAAATTGAGACTGGCGATTTGTTCGCCGGCCGGATACGGAAAGTCGTGGAACCTACTGCAATTCGGCCAAACACTGGCCCGGCTTGCGAATACCAAAATCGCGGCGATCGACACGGAACACGGTGCCTTGAGCAAGTATCAGGGCTACACGTTCGACGGAATGCCGCCCGTCGATTTCGATACATGCCAACTCCAGCACTTCGCCCCCACCGCTTACACAGCGGCAATCCGTGAAGCGGCGGCGGCTGGCTACGGAGTCCTTTTGATCGACTCCCTTTCCCACGCTTGGTCGGGTGTTGGCGGGGCACTCGCCCAGGTCGATCAAAAATCGGCAGGTGGCGGCAGCTCCTTCACCGCATGGAAAGACGTGACCCCACAACACAATGAACTCGTGGAAGCGATCTTGTCCTATCCCGGTCACGTCCTGGCCAGCATGCGCACGAAGATGGAGTACGTGCTTGAAGAGGAGGACCGAAAGGGCCGTAAGGTGATGGTCCCCAAGAAGATCGGCATGAAGCCGGTCCAGCGCGAAGGCATGGATTACGAATTTGACATCGTGTGTGACCTCGACGAAGCCCACACGCTGATCGTCGGCAAAACGCGCTGCCCGGCCATCGACGGCCAACGGGTGGTGAAGCCGGGGCCGGAGTTTCTCGCCCCGGTGGTACGGTGGTTGGACGAGGGGATTGACTCACTCCCAGTTCCTACGTTTGCCCCGTCTGCGGGTGGGACTGCCGATGCGATTGTGACCGCGAGTGACCTTCAAATTTCTGAGATTCAAGTCGCCTGCCAGACCCTCGAACTGAATGGTCAACCGTCTGCAATGCTCGCCAAGCGCGGCGTTCAGGAGATCCGTGAACTCAGCCACACGCAGGCCGAAGAGATATTGATCTCGCTTCGGTCGAAGCTTGCCGCCAAGCGGAAGGAGTTGGACGAACGGCTGGCGGAAGCAGACAAAGATGCCAAGACGACCAATGCGTTCAATGAAGTTAAGCCGGTTGTTTCCGATACGACAGCACCCAACTCACTCACCCCGGTTGATAACGCAGCACCACCGGCCGCGATCATGCCTGAAGATCCGAACCGGGTCGGATCGATCGACAGCATGGACGAAAAAAAGATCATCGCAGGCTGCCACAAATTGCAGATCGGAGACGCCGACCTGGGCCGGATCCTCGCCAAGCGACAGACCGAGGCAGGCACCGTGGTCCGTTGCGTACAAGACCTTTCCTTCAACCAGGGAAAGGAGATGCTCGCAAACATCGAAGCCAATGTCGCCAAGCGGTTTGGCGACAAACCATTTTGAGGAGACACACTCCCTTAGCTGGCCTAAGAAATGCCAGCCGATTATCGAACGCTACGGCATAGACGGGTTTTGCGAGGCGGCCCGGATCTACGCCACCCATGAATGTTTCGCCTCTATTTTCACGTTTTCAGAATTGTTACAGATTGAAACCCACTTAAAGGAAAGGTTCAAGAAACCATGAGAGCATCAGCAAAAGGCCACACCAGCGAAGACGACTTCAAAGGCAAGCCGGTCCCTGTCCCCGGCACTTATCACGTCATCATCACCTCCGTCAACGATTCGCGTACCAAGAAGGATGGCAGTCCCCTGGACGCGACCATCGTGGAAATGGAAGTGCTGGCCGGCACGGTGCCCGGCCAGGAGAAGAAGACGATTACGGCATTCTACAACCTCGATGATAACGGCGAAGAAACGGCCGAGTATTGCGAGAAGATCAGCCGTCTCTGTATGGCGGCAGGCATTCTGAAGGCCGGCGAGGAGCGCGACGTCGACCCCGAGGAGTTGAAAGACCAGCAGGTCGTGGTCCGCTACGAGGAATACACGACCAAAGCCGGCAAGAAGGGCGCGAGCATTGGTAATTTCGGGCTTGACGTATGGGGCATCAACCACCCCGAGATGGCCAGCGTTCCGAAGAATCAGGACGCAATCCGCCTACTGCGTGAGAACCGTGGCAAGAGCGGCAACGTCAGTGGTGGCAGCACAGCCACCGAAGACATCTAGTAAACCAGGAATCAAGGCAAGCACGCTTGTAGCGTGCGCCTTTCCGGCAGGCAGTCGGGAATTAGTAGCACTCGCCCGGCTGCCTGCAATTTACATCTGAAATAGAAGCATTCTCTCGTCATCGCCATTATGCCAGCCATTGCCATCGACTCGCTGACGGCCACTTATCTCGAAGAATCCCATCGCTGGGGCGATACGGCAATCTTGCGCTGCGAAGTTCGCGCGGAGAAGAAAGAGGCGGCAATCCTGATCGCCGATGAAGAAATCGTTACTGTTAAGTGCTTCGACTGCGAAGAGGACGAGCTGGATCCGGGAATGCCGTATACGTTCTACGGAACGTGGGAGGAGTATCATCCGAAGCCAAATAAGTGGAATCGACATCCAGAAATGGAAATGCAGTTCCATGCCAAACAGTGGCACAAGGTTCGACCTTACGACAAGCGAGGGGTGATTAAGTGGCTGAAGCAATGTCCTGGAATCATGGAAGGGATCGCCCAGCGACTGTGGGCCGCCTTCGGGCCGGATGCAATCCAGCGACTGAAGGACCAGCCGGAACAAGTGGCTGAAGAGATCGGCGGCGGATTCACGGAAGAAAAGGCACGAAAGGCCGCTGCCCACCTCCACGAGAACGAGCGACTTGAAGCCGTGTTTGTAGACCTGGGCAGCCTATTGGACGGCCGTGGGTTCTCCCACACACTGCAAAAGAAGTTGGTTCGCGATCATGGCGGAGAGGCCGCTGAGAAAATCAAAAAGAATCCATGGCTCCTGCTGCAATACCGATCATCCGGCGTATCGCGTGTTGACAAACTCTTTCTTGACATGGGCGGCCGGCCCGATGCCCTGAAGCGACAGGCGATCATTCTGTGGCATTGTCTGTTGAGTGCCGGCAATGTCACCGGCGACACATGGCAGAGGGAGGCAGCGGCGAAAGAAATGTTGCGCAGCCGGATCGGTGGGACGGAATTAAGATTTCCGAAGGCCGTGGAGCTGGCGGTGCGCGGGGGGCTGATCAATCTGCGCTGGGATGGCAACCTCGATCTGTGGCTCGCCGAAGGAAAGCGAGCGAAGCATGAACAATATGTTGCGAAGCGGGTGGCTGAAATACTGGTTCCCCACGCAACCAGGCTTGCCAAGTACGCCCAGGTAATCGAACAGAAGATTATAAAGGTAGATCACACAAAATGCACGCGATGTCATCGCACACTGACGGCGGCGATGGTGGCGATTATGGACGATAATCCTTACGGTCCCGAGTGCATTACCAAGATCTCCGGAGGCGAAGATGCCGAAAAGGTCGAGCTGGCCGAGTGGCTAGACAATCGATCGATCACCCTACAGCGGATTGTGAACCGACATGTCGGATTCGATGAGCTGAAGACAGCATGTGAATGGCCCGACGTTGCCACACTTGATCTATCGGACCATCAGCGGGAGCGGCTGGCCACCGTATTCTCGCAGAAATTGCCCCTCTTGATCCTGGGCGGGGCCCCCGGCACCGGAAAAACCTACACGGCAGCCCGCGTTATCGACGCCTTGGCAAAATCGATCGGCATCGACAATATCGCAGCGGCGGCACCCACCGGCAAGGCCGCTGTTCGCCTGACCGAGATCCTCGATGGATATGGAATCCCACTGCGGGCTACCACGGAACACAAGATGCTGGGCGTGGCAAAGACTCCCGAGGTCGGAGGTTGGGGGTTCTGTCGTAATGAAGATCTGCCTTTCGACATCAAGATGCTCGTGCTCGACGAGATGAGTATGAACGATATCGCATTGACCGCGGCGGTCTTTCGAGCCTTGGTCAAGGGCACGCGGATCGTGCTAATCGGCGATTACAACCAGCTCCCACCGGTCGGACCTGGCCGGCCGCTCTACGACCTGATCCAGGCCGGAGTACCCTATGCCGACTTCCGCGAGATCCAGCGCAATGCTGGTACGATCGTCCGGGCCTGCGCGGCGATCCGCGACGGAAACCCAATCCCCTGGGACGACAAACTGGAGTTGAATTGCGTCCCCCCAAGAAACCTGAAGCTCATATCCACGCGAAACAACAAGGAGTCACTTGAAAGTCTGCTGGGTTATCTGCGGGCGTTGAGTGGGAAAATGATCCCGATCAACCTGAAGGATCCAGACGGTCCTCGACGGTCCTTAGATCCCGTGTGGGATATCCAGGTGCTGGCCGCCACCAATGGACTTCGGCGAGGCTTTAGCGAGATTTCGCGCGTCGAGCTGAACAAGGTGCTGCAAAACGAGCTGAACCCCACCGGGGAAGGTATGGCCGACAGCGTGTTTCGCATCGGCGACAAGGTGATGAACCTCAAGAATTCCTGGGCACCATGCATTGATTCAAGATCCACGCTCTACGATCCTGCGGCCAACCAAGAAAAGAACGAGGATGGCGAGATCTACGTCGCCAACGGCGAAATCGGGCGAGTGATCGGCCAGGAACCGAAGTTGCTCTACGTCAAGCTCGATGCGCCCTATCGTCTGCTGAAGATCCCGAAAGGCAGAGCCACAGCGACTGCCGGCGGCGAAGATGATTCCGGCGACGAAGAGGCGAAAACAAATACCGGATGCAACTGGGATTTGGCCTACGCCTGCACGATCCACAAGTACCAGGGTTCCGAGGTGCCAATCGTATTGTTCCCGATCGATGACACGCCGACCGCTCGCATGGTGATGAGCCGAGAGGCGTTGCTCACGGCATGGTCGCGGGCAAAGTGGTTCTGCTGCTGCTTCGGAAAAGCATCCGTGGTCGAACTGTTTCGGCAAAGATCGGCTCTCGCGCCGCGGAAAACATTCCTAACGGAATCGATTGTTGAAGAAATTGAAAGACTGAAAGAAGAGGCAGAAAAATCAAAGTAACAGACAAGCTCACCTACAAACAGAAAGAAAAAGATCATGGCCAAGAAGGGCAAGAAGAGTAAGACGAGTAAGCTAAAAGGTCCTGTGGCAGTTCCTGCCGCCAAGAACCAACGAGTGTTTTCCTGCCAAATGAAGGTGGAACCGCACAAAAACAGCCTGGACCTGAAATGGCCCGACGGCAAACTGGCGTTCGTGCTGGTTCATGATGAACTGCTGCGTCTGTCGGGATTCAAGGAATTCTGGGCAGAGCATTTCGGCACTTACCGGGTGACTCTGTCCCTGAAGTTCCACGAAGCTGTCTCGCCTGATTTCGCGCTGAAGGTTGCTCCCGTTCTGGCTGTTGCTCCCGATCCGATCGAGGACATGGGAGAACTGTCGGAGGAGGAGTGAACATGGATGTCGCCACCAAGCCGCGTAGATCCCGTCGCGAACCAGCCGATCCGGTCATCGTGCCGTTCACCATTATTCAGGACTCCAGGGAACAGAATCCATGGGGATTCCAGGGGATGATTGATGACAAGGGGCGGGCCCTGGCGATTCCCGTCGAGGTGGGGTCTCTGCGTACCGGCGACTATTCGATCAAAGGCATAGAAAACCTTTGCTGTGTTGAGCGAAAATCGGCAGAGGATCTTTTCGGAAGCTGCACTTCGGGTCGTGAGCGTTTCAAAGCGGAGCACGTTCGCATGACCGAATTTGATAGAGCTGTGGTCGTGATCGAATCGGATTGGGCCACGATGCTCAGAACTCCGCCAGCCCACAGCCGACTCAGTCCCTTGTCGGTTTTCCGAACTTCCATTTCCTGGCTGGTGAAATACAACATCCCGTGGATCGCCTGCCCAGGCCGGAGATTCGCGGAGCTTACGACATTTGCGATTCTAAGGAAGTTCTACGAAACCGAGATTAACCGCCTGAAAGGCGAGATTTAACCCCCTACTCCCAAAGAAGGAAGAAGAAACCATGCGAGCATCATCCAAGGCGGCCGACGCGGCAGCGACTAAACAGGCCAATAACGGCCATAATCCGGCCAGCCCGGCATTATCTCAACTAACCGAAGCGATCGAGACAGACGCCGTCAATCAGATAGCGGCAACGGCCGTGCTTGAAGAACCTGGCACATCCGTCGTTTTCCCCAGTCGATCGTTCCGGCTTCCTATCACACTCCCCGCGGAGTGCAAAACCACCATCACACTGCTTTTCCTGCATGTCGGCAGTCAGCCAGGTGCATGGTATTGCGGATTCCAAATCGCCCGTGATTACGACACCGGAACCTTAGATCAGTCCACGGAAGAACTCCCATACTGCGAAGACAGCACCGATGAGGACACCTTCGACAATCTGGACGACGCCGTCAATTCGGCTTTCGAGCGGGCGAGCTGGTGGCTGGCGAGGAATAGCGGCGACGAGGAACAAGACCCGCTGGGCAACCAGGCCCACGCGGCCCTGAACGACTATCGGCTCTCGATCGACGACGATGTGACGGAAGACATTTTCGACGACGGCAGCAATCCGAACGGATTTGATCACGGAATGCCCGAAGATCCGCCCGAGGTTGCACTTGCCAATGCCACAGGCCAACCGCCAAAGGAGGCTGCTCCGGTCACAACCATTGTGGAGCCTGCTCCCATCCCCGCCGCTGAACCGCCGCTCGACGCCCCAGTTTACAATCCCTGCGAAAAGATCGATTTCGAGATTGCGGCCTGCGGCGAACGAATCGTCAAGCATTCGGTCGAGATCAGCGAACTCAAAGCGGCCCTGAAGGTTGCCAAGAAATCGTGGGAAACGGCCAGCGATGAGCAAGTCGAGCTATTCGGGCGCAAGGCCGAGATTCTCATGGAGAAGCAACCGGCGAAAGCGGTTGAGCGGGTTTTTGTTCCTGTTCTCGACCCCAGTTGGCTGCAGACCGACCTCACCAACCTGCGATACGAAGAAACTAAACCCGAATCCGCCGAGGCCGTCGAGTCCACCGAGGCCCACGCCGCACGGATGGCGGCGGCCTTCGCGCCGGCACCCGAGATCGACGCCGACCACTCCTGGCGATCGGTAAAAATTGAAACCCTGGCTGGACTGACACCCAAGATCATCGAGATTCTCGCCGGCAACAACATCAATACCATGGGCGACTTTGCCGACGTGCCGACGCGGCGAGGGATCGAGTACACGCAGATCAGCTTCAACGGAGCAAAGTTGACCGAGGCTAGGTTCGCTAAAGTCCAAGAGGCATTGGACAACTACTGGAAACAGCACATGTCAATAACGCCCGCTGCGGCCCCGGCAGTCACGGCAATTCCAGCGACAACCAGCTTCGTGGATGACATTTGAAGCGATCCGATGGCTCGTGGATGCTGATTTGCCAATGCGACAAAGACTAGATGGGGTCGAGACATGCAAAGCGAACGCGAGCACGAGGCTCATGAATCAACCGACGCTGTTCGATTCCTGACGGCGATCTTCGTTCCAGGTGATACGGTCCTGATAAGACCCGTGGAAACCTGGACCGAAGCTAACAAGCAGCAGTCGCGTGCGGATTACGACGGCATCGTCTACCACACGGTGGGACTTGGGCTGCCGGGTGGCCGTCGTGCTGCTTATCCAAAAAGCACAAAACATGCCATGGATCGGATCACCGAGCGGGCAGCGGTCGAACGGACCAACGTCTTCTTCGGCACCTGCCCCCGGTTCGCCCCAGCCAACGAGCGCGCAGCAACATCCTACGATCTTGCTTGGCAGATACGCACAATCCGTTGTCTGTGGGCCGACATTGACGGCCTGGCCGACGGCCGCGAAGGAATTGACCAGGCCCTGACGCGATGTTCTGACGCCAATCTGCCGATCCCGTCGATCGTCGTGGCCAGCGGGCATGGGATTCATGCCTACTGGTTGCTGGATTATCCAGTTATTCTGGACGATTACCCTGATTCCGTCCCTCTGGCGGTTCACACCGAATTCACCGACCGCGGGGACGGGGGCAAAAAGCGGCGCAGACAGTATATATATAGTGGTAATCTCAACGAACGGCTTTACCTCGATCTTCCACATCACCGGCCGCCGTTGTCCCCCAAGGCCCAGGCGATCCAAGACACCCTGGCCGGCATCGCCCAGGCGATCGGCGGTGACCACACGACCGACCTGAGTCGGATCCTCCGCGTCCCCGGCACCCTCAACCGGAAAAATGAACGCAACGGCACGCCACCGGTCCCTTGCACGCTTATTACCTGCGACCCTAACCGCCGGTATCCGATTTCCGCCTTCGCCAAATTCGAGGCGAGCAGCCCACAAAAGATCGATCGCGAGCGGATTGTCAAAATGCCGCTCCCTAAACAGAAGAAGCTCGGCACCCGTGGACAAACCCGGCTCGATGCTCTTGTGGCTGATTGCGTGGCGGCCGACTCTGGCACTCGCAGCGAAACCGACTATGCCCTCTGCTGCTGGGCTGTGGAAAACGGCCAGTTGTCGGACGATATCTGGCGAGCAGTCAGTGACATCGGGAAATTCGGCGAGCAGGGCCGACGCTACTTTGATCTCACTTGGGCGGCGGCAGCAGGCCACACCCGCGAGAAGACTTACGTGGCGGCCAGAGCCAAGGCCGCTAAAAGACAGGAAGCAAAAGAAAAGGAGGAATCGGAAGAAGGTGAGAAGAGCGGCGACGAGTCCAACGAAACGCCCGACGATCCACATCGACTGGCACGGCTGAACCTCACTCGTTACGCGGCCAGCCACGAAGGCAGGACGCTTAAAACATGGCGTGACGCATGGTACGTCTGGAAGCGTAACGCATACCGAAAGATTTCCGTGGGTGAACTGCGGGCAAAATTGGCCCGCTCAGTCAAAGAGGAATTTGACCGCTTGAATATGATCGAGCAGGACAACCACGCTGAAACTTCAAAAGACAACACGCCCCCGCCCGCCACACGTCACGTCTCCGTGCAGCTTGTTTCCAATGTAGTACTGGCCACCAGCACGCTCGACGATCTGGCCAGCGGCCCGGTTTGTCTTCCAAACGAGATCGAACCCAATACCTGGATCCCGACCCGCGAGCGGCGATCCTACATTTCCATGCGAAATGGGATCCTCGACATCCAGGCGATCACCGAAGACCGCCCCGACTACCTCCTTCCATCCGACCCGAACTGGTTCTCGATGGTTTCCCTGGGGTACAACTTCGACATCAACGCGACCTGCCCACTGTGGGACGGATTCCTACGGTTTAACCTTGAAGACGACGTCGAGCGGATCGCCGTAGCTCAGGAGTGGGCCGGCTACCTCCTCGTGCCTTCCACAGATGAGCAGAAATTCCTGGTGCTTGAGGGAGAGGGGAAGAATGGGAAGTCTGTGTATATTGCGGCGTTGACTGCCATGCTTGGGGTGGAGAATGTTTCTAGTGTTGCTTTAGAAAACTTCGGAGACCGTTTCCAACGAACCGACACAATCGGGAAACTCCTCAACACGTCCAGCGATTGCGGAGAACTCGACAAGGCGGCCGAGGGCCTGCTGAAGTCGTTCATTTCAGGCGACCGGATGTTCTTCGATCGCAAGGGGATCGAGGGCATGAACTGTCCTCCCACAGCCCGGTTGATGATCGCCTGCAACAACCGGCCGCGATTCAACGACCGATCGGACGGCATCTGGCGGCGAATGCTGTGCATGCCATGGAAGATCGAGGTGCCCGAGGACAGACGGGTTCGCGGCATGGACAAGGTCGCCTGGTGGCAGAAGTCGGGCGAGCTGGGCGGAATCTTCTGCTGGGCACTTGAGGGGTTGATCAGGTTGATTCAGCAGAAGGGATTTACGCACTCGGCGGAGATGGATCTAACGCTCAACGACTACAAGCAGGAGATGAATCCGGCCCGTGGGTTCCTCACAGAAAATGTAGAAGAGAATTCTACGGGTGAAATTCCATCTGCGTGGCTCTACCATCTCTACAGAAAATGGGCAGATATGTCTGGGTATCATCCGCTGGCGTCAAAAACTTTTTTTAAGGAAGTCGTTCGCGTTTTCAAAAAAGCAAAAAAAATACGACGAGGGGATAGAAATTCAAGATTCTGGGCTTACGAAGGAATTCAATTCACGCAGGAAATAATTTGCGGAGAAAAAACAGCAAATTCACATCAATTTAACCCCTCCTTTTAGGTTTGGTGTCCTATGTGTCCTATGTGTCCTATCAACTCTATACGAACCTATATGAAAACATAGTGAGTAATATATATGCCCGCATATAGAAGCGATAGGAATTGATAGGACACATAGGACACATAGGACACCAACAGTTTTACGAACGGAAAACAAAAAATGGGAATATTAGACGACCTGAAAAGAAATTCGCTGATAGAAACAATTCTGACGACGACTCCAGAAATTCAAATGGAGGCTGAGACGACGACAACGCCGCCGCCGCCGCTAAGTGTAGATCCCAACCCCACCTCCGGCTTCCGGATCGTCGCCGTCGCCGGTCCGTTGTGGCCGATCGACCCGGACATCGTTTACTCGCCTGAAGCCAATTTGTCTGAGCGACGGGCGGCATTCGAGCAGTTCGAGTGGTGCAACTTGGTCGAGGCGAGGAAAGCGAAGGCGAAAGCTAGGGAGAAACGAACTACCCAAAATAATCGTCTTGAAATTTAATGAGGAGTAAACATGGGGGGACGAGGGATGAAAACCATTGCCGACGCGGAGCGGACATTAGCAGGTCGTAATAACCACCCACCCACGCATGGAGCGAGTGCAAAATGAATTATCCAAAATGCCCACAGTGCGAACAGCGTATTGAACAACCATCTGGATTTTGCGGCTGCACCATCCGTCCAAACGATCCTACCCCCGAGGAGATCGCCGCTATCGTTGGCCCAAAGCCTATCGACGATTCGCTAGCCGAGGTGGATCGCGAAATCGCGGAGCGGCTGGCCGGACTCACACGCGAAAACCACCCGTATCCGATTGTCGGCATTGAGTGCAACGGGCGAGTGATACCGAACACGATTGATTGGTTTTTGCCGTCGCCAAATGGCCATACACCACACTGTATGAGCCGTTCGAGAGGCGAGAACGCAAGGTGTGGAAGAATCGCCGAAGAGCCCATCAAAGCAAGTGAATGGCAAAGATAAATATTGGGGGATGAGCTGATGTTCCGACCGGCTATATCTTCCCGAATTGCTTGGAAGTCGAATCTTAGAATTTATCTCAAAGATGCTCTTGACACTTCCCCGAGATATGCAAAAACCACACTCGTAATGCAAGCCTCATACGGGCTTAAGTTTTTTCCCACTTCCCCCCAAGGTGAAACCATGAGCGAAATTCTTCTTGCCGCGATCCCCGAAAGTACCGTCCATGCCAACCTTGCCGCGGCCGTCCTGGCCGGTTGCGACTGCGATCCCGACTGCGCGTGCGAGGCCGTGGCCTCGTCGCTATCGGCGTCGTTCGGTCCCATCGTGCAGCAGATCATCAACTTGATCAAGTCCGGCCTGACGAACCTGCCGTCGATCCTGGCCGCCCTGGCGGCGACTGGTATCGTGCTGCCGCCTTGGGTGTCGCTGGTCGTGACCATCCTGTTGGCCGTGATTACCAAACCCGCCGCTTGACCCAGATCCACGGACTGGGTTCCGTGGGCCAAAAGCGGTCCAGCCGGCGGGTGCGGAACTTTCGTTCGCCGCCCGCCGGCCACCGTTTCACCAAGGTAAACCTATGAAACGCTCGATGATTGCCTTGCTTCTGTTGATTGGTTCCGGCGTATCGGCATCTCCGGCAGCATCCAATTCTGATACTGCGCTGTCGGGGGTGCCGTCCATTTTGCCAGACCCCATCGCGACGGCCTTTACCAAGGTCCAGGCCGACTTGACCGCCCTGGCAGCGGCCCAGGCCGATGTTGCCCGGTTGGCTCAAGCCCAAGAGAAAGCCAAGGTGGCGGCCAAGTCGCTGGCCGACGACCAGGCGGCGTTGAACCAAGCAATCCAGGCCGCGGCGAACCCACCGCCTACCCCGGTTGTGCCGCCGGCCGCTATGCACGTTATCGAAGTATTGGAGATCGGCGCGACGAGTTGCGGCCCTTGCAATGCAATGGACGCGATCTTGAAAACCCTTGTGGCGGAAGGGATGCCGATCAAACGGGTCAACACCGACCAGGATGCCGCACTGATCGATCGCTGGCAGATCAAGGGGACGCCGACC
>Ga0194056_10001505_pt1 | contig 12633 bp, 12 predicted proteins | sample SepL4413m_MetaG_FD_155458 | JGI IMG/M metagenome (GOLD analysis project Ga0194056, IMG submission 155458) | Anoxic zone freshwater microbial communities from boreal shield lake in IISD Experimental Lakes Area, Ontario, Canada - Sep2016-L442-13m | ecosystem: Environmental > Aquatic > Freshwater...
AGCAAGATAAAAATAACCAATTTATTGTTCGACTCTGTGAAACAGGTGGAGAACTGACTAAAATCTAAACTTCTCCACCCTCGCAGCACCGAGGAATCGAAGGATAAACTTAAGTTCGTAATTTCGTAATATTTTGTATTACTTATTGCCCGTTAATAATTAAAGTAGAAATAAAAACCACCAATTATAACACCAACACCAATAAGCTTCCAGACGGTGTAAGTACCAGTCGGCCCCAGAAAATTTTCCGCCCAGTCAAATCTCATAGTATTATCAGTGATCCACTTGCTATAGAGAATACAAACAAATCCGAGTGCGATCACTAAGAGTAGTTGAAAAAAATTCATGTATTCCTCCGAAACGACTTATTTAATAACATTATGCCAAATAACAAACAGAATCACAACTACGATTTGCGTCAGTGAACCAATCTGCCAGCTAGGGGTCTTACTGTGAATGAAGTTATGAAAGCGATGAAATGGCTTACCGAGCTTGGTGTTTCTTATAGTAAGAAATGGAATATTGTCAAGCAAATCAGGCAAGACTCCCCCAAAAGCACCCCAAAGTAGCGGGCTCGAAAGATAGAAATCGGGTTTCAGATAGAAAAAGAGTATCCAGGCTGTTACCAGCACATCAAGTGTGGTAAAAATGACCTGCTTATAATTCCACTTACCTCTTTTCAGTAGATTATCAAAATGAGGTATTGCATCAAGAACGAAATGAAGAATAATCCCCAGCAAAAAAGCAAGCAGAGGACTTCCTATTGCCTCACCAGCGACCCCACCGGCCAAGAAATGTACAGATATAATCATTTATTTATAAACCTCAGGCGTGATGGTGGTCTGCATAAATTCGGCCTGTTTCTCGAGATCACGCAAATGCTTTTCCTTCTCTGTCACAAATTTCGAGATGTCAAAACCATATTTAGAGATAAGCATCGAGGCAAACTTGCCACCAAGGAAGTGAGGCGTGATCACATATGTAGCGCCAATCTCATATAGATCTATGGCTTCTTCCGCCTCTTGAGACAAGACAATGATAACTGCTTTTTCGCTTGCAAGGCGAATCTTACTAACCAGAAATTCGTTAGTGTCGAAGTCTGAAATTGTAGAAATAACCATTTTCACCTTATCGAAGTTTAGCTCCTCGAGAAATTCGTTATCATCCGCATCACCATAGCGGCAATTTATACCTAACTCTGTTAGTTTTTTAATAGCTTCAGGATCAAAATCTACAACTAAGAATTTGTCACCAGAATCTTTAAAATCGTTCACTAGATCATGGCCAACGCGGTTAAAACCGAATAAGATAACATCAAAATTGCCAGTCTTGGCTTGCCCAGTCTTTGTTGCTGTAAGCTCAAACATAAACTTTTGAAAAAATGGAAAAATCCTGTTTGAATAGATGACTAAGTATGATGAAATCATAATAGTAATCAAGCTCACAAGCGTAATAAGTGAGATAAACGAAGATGAAATGTGGCCAACCTTTTCTCCAAGAATAAGGAAAATAATTGAGAATTCACTGATCTGAGTGAAGTTTATTGCAGTCATGAAACTAACTTTTTTGCGATAGCCGAACAGAGAGACCATAAGAGAGACAAGCAGCGGCTTTACGATGATAATGAATACCGACAGTAGTAAGGCTGGTTTCCAAAGCTCGACAATAGCACTTGGAGTAATTCTGGAGCCAAGTAAAATAAAGAAAAGTATAACAAAGAAGTCGCGGATTGGCTTCAATCTGCTGCTCATCTCGAAGTGAAATGGCGTCGTCGAAAGAGCTACGCCAGCCACAAGAGCGCCAATCTCCATTGGAAAACCAAGAACATGAAAAAGCGTGGCAAGTCCTAATCCCCAGCCAATAGCAAAAAGAAAGAGGAATTCCTGAGATTGCGCAAAAAATGCAGATAAACGCGGTATTATATACATAACCGTGAGAATGATAAGATCGAAAACAACGATTCCTTTGAGTAGCGTCACGCCCAGGTGTCCCCAATCAGTAGCACCGCCACTAAGTGCCGAGACAACGATGAGCAAAATTGCGACTAAGATATCTTGAAAAAGAAGGATGCCAATCGAGAATTTACTATAAAACTTCGATAAGTCTTTCTTATCCGAAAGCAGCTTCATAATGATGATCGTACTAGAGAACGTCAGTGCGAGGCCAAGGTATATAGATGGGACAGTACCAAAGCCAAGCCAGCGGGAAACTCCAAAGCCAGCAAGAGAGGTTAATAATATTTGACCAAAACCGGTAAGGAATGAGGCTTTTCCAACTTCTTTGATTACTCGAGGGCTCAAGCTTAGACCAATTATGAACAGAAGTAGGGCTATGCCGATTTGTGAGAGCGAATCAAAAATTTCCTGAAACTGGGCATTATGAAATAAATATGGACCAACAATCAAACCAGTTAGAATATGACCAATAATCACAGGCTGCTTCAGCTTCTGTAAAATACCTGCGAGCACTGCTGCTACGACTAAAGTCAAACTGATCCCTACAAATAAGTCCATATTTCCCTCTTTATATTTATGATATTTTAATAATACTATATACTCGGCCACAAAAAAAGCGCCACTTACGTGGTGCTTTATTCTTGGTGGGCATGGGAGAACTCGAATCTCCGACCCCGCCGTGCCGTCCGTAGCCTTGGCGAAGGATGGTCATTATCAGTGACGTACTCATGCCATAAAAAAATAGACATTTCTTGGTGGGCATGGGAGAACTCGAATCTCCGACCCCGTCATTATCAGTGACGTGCTCTAACCAACTGAGCTACATGCCCAAACAAGAAATGTCTATTACTCTGTCCAATTTCATTTACATGCCCCTATTCCGATTGAACGTAAAAATCATAACAAAAAAACAGATATTTTTCAACATCCAATACAAAAACAAATTTTTGACATAAACTATCTATTATAGATTGACTTATTTAGATTAATATGCTATAGTATATGTACACTCAGCAAAAATACAGTTACAAAGGAGATAGCAACCATGAGTGAGGTTTTTTTGATTGTCGACGACAACGAGGGCGCGAGATGCGGTTTTTCCTACTTACTAAAGTTTGGATTCCCAAACTCTAAGATTCTTGAAGCCAGCAATGGCAAAGAGGCGCTTGAATTGTTTATCACCAACCCTGGCATTTCTCTGGTCTTCACCGACCACCAAATGCCAAGGATGACCGGGATTGATCTGACAAAAAAAATCAGACTTTCAGATCAGAAGGTTAAAATCGTTATAACAAGTGGCTTTGAAGGCATCTTGGCTCCTGCTCTCGAAGCAGGTGCTAATGCATTTATTGCAAAACCGCCGTCACCACAGGATGTGATTGAAATGGTAAAAACGCTTCTCAATGTCGAGGAGCATGACGATTAGTCCCAACAAGAACAAAGCCACTGGCCAAAAACCAGTGGTCTTTTTTTATGTATACAAGAAAAGACTGCCTTTCGGCAGTCTTTTCTACAAAAGAGTTCTTTTGCAACTAAATAGTGATAGAGTATGCACCTTTAGCAGAGGTTCCGCTAAAGGATTTTTCTTAAATCTTTGTAAACAAAGTTTAAGAATCGACCATCTCCCACTGTGCCTAAGCACAGGAGATGCTCCTTAGAAAGGAGGTGATCCATCCCCACCTTCCGATAGGGATACCTTGTTACGACTTAGTCCTGATTACCGATCTCACCGTGGTGCCCTGTTGGGCGCTTCGGGCGTTACCGACTTTCCTGACTTGACGGGCGGTGTGTACAAGACCCGAGAACGTATTCACCGTAGTATGGCTGACCTACGGTTACTAGCGATTCCGACTTCATGGAGGCGAGTTTCAGCCTCCAATCCGAACTGAGGGTAGGTTTGGTGGGATTAGCTCCACTTCGCAGTTTGGCAACCCATTGTTTCTACCCATTGTAACACGTGTGTCGCCCAGGGCGTAAGGGCCACGCTGATCTGACGTCATCCCCACCTTCCTCCGATTTAACACCGGCAGTCTTGTATGAAAATTTAACATACAATAGGGGTTGCGCTCGTTTACCGACTTAACGGGACACTTCACAGCACGAGCTGACGACGACCGTGCAACACCTGTCTTAAGGCTCCTTGCGGCACCCCACCGTTTCCGGCGGGTTCCTTAGATGTCAAGCCCTGGTAAGGTTCTTCGCTTGTCGACGAATTAAACCACATGTTCCACCGCTTGTGCGGGTCCCCGTCAATTCCTTTGAGTTTTAGCCTTGCGGCCGTACTACCCAGGCGGCATACTTAACGCGTTAGCTTCGAAACGCAGAGGGTCGATTCTCCGCATTCCTAGTATGCATCGTTTACGGCGTGGACTACCGGGGTATCTAATCCCGTTCGCTCCCCACGCTTTCGCTCCTCAGTGTCAGGATATACCCAGAAGACTGTCTTCACCATTGGCGTTCCTCACGATATCTACGCATTTCACTGCTACACCGTGAGTTCCATCTTCCCCTGTATACCTCAAGTTATGCAGTTTTGGATACTTTTTCCCAGTTGAGCCGGGAGCTTTAATATCCAACTTACAAAACCACCTACGAGCTCTTTACGCCCAGTGAATCCGGATAATGTTCGCACCCTACGTATTACCGCGGCTGCTGGCACGTAGTTAGCCGGTGCTTATTCATTAGGTACCTTCATAATTATTCCCTAATAAAAGAAGTTTACGATCCGAAAACCTTCATCCTTCACGCAGTGTTGCTGCATCAGACTTGCGTCCATTGTGCAAAATTCCCTACTGCTGCCTCCCGTAGGAGTATGGGCCGTGTCTCAGTCCCATCGAGGCTGGTCATCCTCTCAGACCAGCTACCCGTCATCGCCTTGGTGAGCAGTTACCTCACCAACTAGCTGATAGGGGGAAGGCCTCTCCCTAAGCGCCTTGCGGCTTTAACCTTGCGGTATTATGCAGGATTACCCACCCTTTCGGGTGGCTATCCTTCACTTAGGGGCAAGTTCCTTCCTATTACTCTCTCGTCCGCCGCTATATCGCGCGACTTGCATGTATTAGGCACACTGCCAACATTAATCCTGAGCCAGGATCAAACTCTCCAAGTAAACCCCACAAAATCAATTAAGAAATCATGGAGCTTGTATGAGTTTGATTTAGCTCTTTATAAAAAAGTTAAATCATATTATCTCAAAAGAATTGTCTAGCCCGGGTTTAAAGGGCTAGTTCAACATATCTATCACTATTTAGTTGTTAAAGAACGGTTGCTTACTCTGAACGAATAAAATTGCGACAAAGAAACAATGACCCCCTGATTTATGTCTATATGTCTTCTGCAACTAAGGACAATACTAGCGAAAAAAGCTGGCAATGTCAACACTTATTCGCACTTAATAAGTATTTTCTTTCATATATCGCGATATATAGGGCCAAAAAGGTGATTCTGGCTACAAAAATGGATCAGAATAATATTTCTGATCCATTTTTTTTACTTCCCTGACACTCCGTTACTATGTTGCTTTTATCTATTTTACCCTAGAAATTCGAATAAAACCGGAGCAAGGGACTATCTCTATCCCCTTCTTCTCTAGCTCGTCACAGATGATGTTTAGACCAAGCGAGTCAGAAGCGATGTGGCCAGCGATCACTATATTTAGATAATGCTTCACAGCTTCTTCGCGATGTTTTTCAGATATATGCATGCCAATCTCAGTACCAATACCGTACTGACTCATTTTTTCATAAATTTTTTCAGAGCCAGATGTTCCGCCGGTCATACCAGAAACAACAATCTTGCCCGCACGTGACTTTTCGCTACCAGCGAAAATGACAGGCCCTGCGTTTAGCTTCACTGCTTCCTTGTACTCAGGGATTTCCCTCAGAGCTTCTACTATCTCGCCAACATTTTCCGGCTTTTTCTTAGTGATAAACTTATCCACAAAATTCCAAACGCAGTTATCCGCAGGTGTATGGATATTTATCATTTGTATATCTAAGATTCTAGCTGTATCAATTGCCTGATAGTGATTGATAGGAGCTAGCGCCTGGCAAACCTGGCGAAGCCTATCCTCCAGAATCTTCTCAGCTACATTTGCCGGAACCCCCGCTTGCTCCAAAACTTCTGTTTGGATATCCATAACTTCGTGCAAATTCGTTAGCGCTTTCCCCTCTGGGTGATGAGCGATGATCAAATCAACCTTCCTACCCTGTCGCTCTAGCTCCTTTGCAAGCAAAACTTCCGCAGAAGTGATATCGATGCCAACCAGCACCCTCTTTACCTCGCGCTTCTCATCGCTATAGTGTATTCCACTATCAGAATACGGATTAGTCAGTTTCTCAGTGTCAAATTCTTCTTTCTTCTTCTGGGACATTTCCTTATAATCGGATTGAATTTTTGCCAATGTTTTCTCTACTTTCTTGCGCCCTCTTGGATCATTATCAATACCTATCTGCGTCGCCAGCTCGAAAATTTCTTTTATTTTCATAAGTCTCCTTGTTATTTATATTGCTCACCTTGCACACCGTAGCTCAAGCTTTAGCTTGTCATTCATAAGCACTTCAGTAAAAAGCTGATCAGCCTTTTACTGAGAAGCGTGGTCTATGGATTGATACATAAGATAAGTTATTTAAAAGTAACAGAAATATATAAATTTTGCGATATACTCATATTTGCTGTTCGAACTTGCTCTAAATATGGACGGCCGTCCATATTTAGAGCAGACATGACCCTATGTGTATAATAAAAAGTGACGAAACAATAAAGTTTCGTCACAGGCATCTAGCCGGACCTTTCGAGGAGTTTTTCGTAACGCGCCTTTAGCACTGCTTGTCTTATTCGAAGTAACGACTGATCACACCGGACAGGAGTATGCCACGAATAATCGCGACCATCCCAACCAGGATGAAGATAAGAACTCATCTCTGGATGATATTGTAGACCCAAGCCTGCCTGACACGAGAGACACCCAAGCCTCGTTCTAGCCTCAAGCTGTAAAATGCGATCATGTAGAATCTCTCTGCATTCGATATAGTAATCCTCTCTATGAGATCGGATTATCCCCCAATAGATTTTCCGAAGCTCGACCGGAATATGCCAGCCAAAGACATTTTCGACATGGTCTTTGGTGAAAAATTCGGGCTCTGCCCACTCGGATCGATAATACGTCAGATGTGCAGTACTGACATATCTCTTGTAGTCCGAGACCATTTTGTTCATCGCGTCATGATCAAACGCGATATAAACTTGGCCCAAACCACATTTTCTGATTTGTCGATCGGTCCCGCGATACAGCTCGCCCTGAATCTCTTTTAGATCTATTAGCGCGATAAATTCTCGCCCGACCGCAAACAAACTCGTCACCACAACTACAGGTTCTATGAAAATACTTTCTTTCATCTGCTACCCCCTATTCAGAACATGCTATTCTGAGTGAAGCGAGGAAATATCATTTTTGATAGATTCTTCGCTCTGCTCAGAATGACATAACACAAAGGATCTCTGGAGTTAATTTAACATTAAAAATTTAAAATTGGTTGTAAATTTGAAATTGTAAATTGAAAACTTGAGTATTATTTAATAATGCGATCAATTATCCCATATTTGAGCGCCTCATCTGCACGCATATAGAAGTCACGATCAGTATCTTTATCTATTTTCGCAATAGTCTGCCCTGTATTTTTGGAAAGAATTGCGTTCATCTCTTCACGAATTTTCAAGATTTCTTCAGCCTGAATCTTGATGTCAGAAGCTTGACCCTGAGTTCCACCAAGTGGTTGATGAATAAGGATTCTAGAATTTGGTAGAGAAAATCTCTTGCCCTTTTCACCGCCAGCTAAGAGAAAAGATGCCATGCTCGCAGCAAGGCCAACACAGATCGTTGAAACGTTTGGCTTGATATATTGCATCGTGTCGTAGATCGCCATACCAGAATAAACTTCACCTCCGGGTGAATTTATATACATCTGAATATCCTTCTTGTTGTCCTCAGCCTCCAAGAAAAGCAGCTGTGCGATTATCAAGTTTGCTACATCGTCGTCTATAGGACCAGTCAAGAAAATGACTCTATCCTTCAACATTCGTGAGTAAATATCATAAGAACGCTCACCATTCATTGTTTTTTCTATCACCATTGGTACTAAATATCCCATATTCTCCTAAATTTGTTTAAGTTCTTTTATAAAAAAACTAGCTAGTAAATAACCAGCTAGTTTTTTTATACATCTTTATAGTTATGAAGTCAAAGTTATTTGACGACTGTTTTCACCAAGAAATCGATTGCTTTCTTGCCTGCTTCTTCGTCATGTCCACCGAATTTCTGGTCAACAGCGATTTTTCCGAGCATCAAGCCAATCTTGATATTTTTCTCAGCGGCTGGACGCATATCCTTTTTCAGGTCATCTAGAGTCTTTTTCACGCTTGAGAGATACTCTTCGAAGCCAAGGCCCATAGATTTGATCTGACCCTGATATGAAGTCACCAAGCGATCAACTTCTTTGTCGGTCATCTCGGCTGGAATGTCGGCCTTCACGAGAGGCAAGACTGCATCGAGGATTCGGTGCTCGAGCTCCTCTTCATATTTCTTGTCATATTCAAGCGATAAATTCTTTTTGATTGCATCGCGAAGTTCTTTTTCATTTTTCTGACCGAAGTCAGCCGCAAATTTCTCGTCGATCAGAGGCATGATGACTTCTTGGACGTTTACGAGCTCTACAGCAAATACTGCATCTTTACCTGCATACTCTTTGCTATGATAATCCTTTGGAAATTTAAGCTTGATTTCTTTTTTCTCACCTTTTTTCATACCGACGACGCCATCTTCAAAGCCAGGGATTAGTGTATTTTCACCAAGCACAAGTGGATGATTCTTGCTGCACATTTGATCAATTTTTACGTGCTTTATCGAGCCCTCATATGTAAGTTCAGCGAAATCACCCTTTTCAGCAGCGCGGTCGATCTCCTTGAATGTCGCTTTTCTCTTTCGAAGACTATCAACAACCTTTTCGACATCATCCTCTGATGGGCTTTCTTTTGTTGGTTTCTCAACTTTTGCCTTGCTTAAGTCGCCAATTTCTACATCAGGAAAAGTAGTAACTGTAAGCTCAAATTCGAGTGGTTTCTCGATCTCTTCAGCGGTCATACCATAGTTTGGATATTTATTGATCACAACATTTGGTGAAGTCATTGGATTTATTTTGTTCTCAGCCATCGCCTTCATATAGCTCTCGTTGATCGCCATATCGATCGCTTCTGACAAGATTCGAGAAATGCCTACTGAGCTCTCGATCATCGCACGAGGCGCCTTACCTGGACGAAAACCAGGTAGCTTAACATCTTTTCCTGCGTGATCAAAGGCGTGTTCGATATATTTCACAAGCTCTTTTGGCTCAAGCGTAATATTAAATTTTACTTTGCTTTCTTTCATTTTCTCGAATTTGACTTCCATATAGCCTTTGTTTAATTTATTTTTACCGTGCAAATATATCACCAAATACGGATAAATTCAATTATAATAGTTCTCTGTTGTCATCACTACTTTCTTTCATGTCATCCTGAACTTGTTTCAGGATGACAGGTTGGGGTTAGATTCTTTAATTAAAAAAACGGCAACCATACAAATTGTATGATCACCGTTCGGATAAATTAATTAAGAAAACGTCACGCTACCTGTAACCTCGATGATAGCCACGAGTACGCCATCTACCCAGGCAGTTACTTTTCCTGTAAAAATTATCATGCTTCTGATATGCCGCGGCTCACCGAAATCTTCAAACGAGAAGAAAACTTCTTTGCCAGGAGCAACTGTCTTTTTTGCCTCAATAGACATTTTGCTAGCTAATACTTTTAGCTGCTTATCCTCTTTCCCAAAGAAAAAGGTCGCTGCACAAAGCCCTAGTATCGCTCCAGACTCCATCAGGTAATGAGCGGGAAGCACTGGTTCGCTATCGAAATGACCTTCGAAGCGACACTTTTCCGGCATCCACGTGCCGAAAAGGTTTTCATCGCAACGGAATATTGAATCTGCTAGTAGCGCGCTGCGACGATGAGGAACAATGTCCTCAAGATCATGCAAACGATACAAAACGGTGCCCCGGTCTCGCATCTCCGCCGTGCAAGTAGTCAATTTTGCCATTATTTTTCCCCCAAAAAAAATTTGTCTATCGAACTAGACAAGGTGATTATACTATGAATCTGAAAATTGTCAATAAAAAATGGTGATCGCATTGTGTTGCGATCACCAGAGCAGATCATTTCCATATTTCTACTGCACCAGTTGCCTTGATGACAGCTACAAGATTGCCATTCACCGACCAAGCGGAGATTTTCATTTTGAACATATAGCCATTACCAAAGCGATGCGGACGCCCAATTTTCTCAAACGAATAAAGGATATCGGTCCAGACTGAGCTTTCCTGATAAACCTTAATACACTTATCGGTAGCGGAAATCGACTTAAAATGAGCACTCGGCCATTTATGTGTTGCTGCCTCGCAAAGAGCAAGCCTTATGCCAATGTCTTGTATTATGTCATCAAGAACCATGGGATGCACAGTTTTTACAAGCTGAGAACAGTGCTGACTCTGTGGTCGAAAGTAGCCGTAGTGCACTTCTTTATGGATAAATATCCCATGACCAAATTCTTCCTCATCCTTGACCATGAGAATCCTTTGCACATCAGCGGAATCCAAGAAATTTGGGTGATCGCTTCTCATCCAGTGATAACATGGCGTCAATTTATCTTTATTCATTATTTTGTCCCCCAACAAAAAATTCATCTACGCTGTAGACAGCTATAGCTATACTATAAATTAAACAAAATGACAACTAGTCGAAGAGTTTTTTTGCGGATTCGTCGATCTCACCTTTTGAGAGAAGTCCTTTTTGTGCACCAACATATTGGATGACCGAGTTCGAGTTCGCCATCCCCCATTCTAAAGCATTTCGTATAAGAGTTTCGTCAATATTTTTAGAATTTTCGGCGATTATGCGTCCAAGAAAGCCAGTCGCAAAGGAGTCACCGGCACCAGTCGAGTCGACTCTTTTTGTATGTAAGTTTGGCTTCATGCTATAGAAATCCGTTCCATCATACACTGTCACACCCTCTTTACCGTTTGTCACCACCACGATTTTCGGACCATACATAGCAATCTTGCGTATTGCATCCTTGATCTCAGGACGACTAGTAAAATTTAAGAATTTGAGGGCTTCTTCGCGATTTAGAAATAAGACTGAGGTGCATTTGAGTAAATGTTTATAATGATTTATGCCCTTGCCGATCTGGAGCGAGCCTGGATTCCATGCAAAACGGGCACCCTTTTCAGAAACAGCTTCTATCACTCGTTTTTCGATTTCATCGGTATTTTCGCCGAGAGGTGTCACGAAGATCCATTTCGCGTCCAAACTTTTTGCAATTTTTAGCTTCGAATAGTCCTTCACTCCATGATAGATAAATATTGTGCGTTCGCCATCCATCGAAAAAATCACGCCGAAACTTGTTTTCAGATTTTTATCGACAGTCAGAAGCCTCTGATCGACATTTTCTTCCGAAAGCACCTCAAGAACACGCTGCTTTGGCGTATCCTCACCGAGAGCGCAAACGATGGCAACTTTGCCGCCAAGTCGAGAGAGACCAACTGCGGCATTACAGGCCGAGCCGCCGACTTCATATTGCACAGAATCTAGAGGGATTTTCTCGCCAAACTCAAAACAGATAGACTTGCCAGAAACAGCAGTACGGCTGCGAGTAACTTCTAGCTGCGGACACACAAAAACATCCTCAGTCGCATCTCCAATTGTGATAATGTCATATTTCATAGGTAAACGTCAGATTAATACTACTTTTTGCCACAACTAAGCAGCTCAATATATTTGGCTACAACTTTTTCAACCTCTTCCATGCCCTCTGCATTTGCCTTGCGATAGTCAGCTTCTTTAGAGGCTTCGATTGCAGAAGAAAAAGCTACTTTGATATTTGTATCGATATTAAACTTAGCGACTCCAAGACAAATAGCTCCACGCACATCACCATTTGATAGACCAGAAGCTCCGTGCATGACGAGTGGAATATCTACAACCTTTGCAATAGATTCGAGTAATTTAAAGTCAACTTTCTCGCCGCTTGGTGCGCCATGCTGATTACCCACAGAGACTGCAACAGAATCTATACCAGTGAGCTCCACAAATCTCTTCACCTGTTCAGCCTCCGACATGACGGATTGACCAGATACTTCGCCACCTTCTTCATGGCCGATCACGCCGATCTCAGCCTCAACAGAAACCCCACGAGCATGAGCGTAGTTTACAACCTTAGTTGTCATCTGAACATTCTCATCGAAAGGATATGTAGAGCCATCAAACATGACTGATGTGTATCCGATATCAATCGCCTTCTTCACGATATCGAAATCCTTACCATGATCAAGATGAATCGCAGCCTTTATCTTATTTGCCTTTACTTCGTTACTAACAATGTCGAATATCTGCTTCAAGCCAGCGTACTCGATCGCGCTTGGTGTCGTCTGAAGCAAAATTGGTGAATCAAATTTGCTTGCAGCCTGACATATCGCCTTCGTTACCTCAAGATTGCTAGTATTGAAAGCGCCAATAGCGCAATTGCATCCTCGGGCCTTTTTCAATTCATTTGCTACGTTTATAAACATAATATTTTGTCCAATTAATA
>Ga0194056_10001512_pt1 | contig 12605 bp, 6 predicted proteins | sample SepL4413m_MetaG_FD_155458 | JGI IMG/M metagenome (GOLD analysis project Ga0194056, IMG submission 155458) | Anoxic zone freshwater microbial communities from boreal shield lake in IISD Experimental Lakes Area, Ontario, Canada - Sep2016-L442-13m | ecosystem: Environmental > Aquatic > Freshwater >...
TAAAGCCACCGCCCAGATATATTTTTCCGCCGGCCCCGGCAAATACCTCTGGAACAGCGGCATGTTTGTGTGGCGCGCGAAAACCCTGCTCGACTGCATCGAACGGTTCTGCCCGGTGAACAGCGCTGGTATCGCGAAGATTGCCGCCGTCTGGGGCACACCCCGGCAAGCCGCCGTACTGGCTGAAGTGTACCCGACCCTGCCGAAAATCAGTGTGGATTTTGCCGTCATGGAACCCGCCTCGCGCGACACCGTCGTCAAGGTTGCCGCCATTCCCATGCCGCTGAGCTGGCTGGATGTGGGCTCATGGCCTTCCTTTGCGGAAACCTGCGTGCATGACGACTCCGGCAATGCGGTGGCCGCCAAGGTTCTCCAGTTAAAAACGACCAACACACTGGTCGCCTCAAGTGATCCTTCTCATCTGATTGTAACCGTCGGCTGCAAGGACTTGATCGTCATTCATACCCCCGAAGCCACACTCATCTGTTCCGCTGATCAGGCGGAGATGGTTAAAGAGGTTCAAAAGCAAGTAACCGAAAAATTCGGAAAGCCGTACGTGTAAGACTGCTCACTGATCTATGAATCCCTGGAAAACACTTTCACGAGAGACGGTTTATGCACCCAACAAGTTCCTGAGTGTCGAACTGCATTCCGTTGAACTGCCAGATGGCAGGGTGATTGATGACTGGACATGGGTCAAGCTACCCGAATCGGATTGACAACATGAACGAAACCTCATACGTAATTGTCACAACCACCGTCGGAACGGAAGACCTGGCTGTAACGCTGGCCGAAATGATCACATCCGCCAAACTGGCGGCTTGTGTCCAGTTCTGGCCAATTCGGAGCGTCTATCGGTGGCAGGGGAAAATCGAGACTGGCGCGGAACTTATGCTCCAATGCAAAACTCAGGCCAGTCTTGTTAAGGCGCTCGAGGAGTTGATCCACACCCACCACCCTTACGAGATCCCTGAAATCATCGTGACCCCAATCATCGGAGGCCACCCTCCCTACCTCGAATGGATTCGCCGGGAAACCTTGCACCACGATTGACTTTTATGGTTCTGACCGCTAGATAAGAGGGTTTCCGGGAGGGATTTGTAGCGCGTTATCGGGTTATCAGGTCATGGATAAATTGAATCTTGAACAATCAGTCGGGCTGGTGGAGACGAAACTGGCCAGTCTTTCACTCCCGCCAGGGGGTCTCAAACTCGAAGGCGGCGAGTCTTTACCCGAACTGACTGTCGCCTATGAGACCTATGGCCAACTGAGTCCAGCCAAGGACAACGTGATCTTCGTCTGCCACGCACTCACAGGCGATGCCCATGTTGCCGGCTATCATTCTGACGATCTCAAAACCCAGGGCTGGTGGGAGGCCATGATCGGGCCGGGGAAAGGGATTGATACCAACCGTTTCCATGTTATTTGTGCCAATATCCTGGGCGGCTGCAAAGGCACCACCGGTCCCGGTTCCATCAATCCGGCCACCGCCACCCCCTATGGCGCCTCCTTCCCCAACATCACCATTGGCGACATCGTCCTCGCTCACTACCTGTTGCTGAAGCATCTTGGGATTGAACGGCTCTATGCCATTATTGGCGGCTCCTTCGGCGGCATGCAGGTACTTGAATGGAGCATCCGATATCCCGACATGCCCGAACGATGCATCTGTCTCGCCAGCGCCGCCTCGCTCTCGGCCCAGGCGCTGGCCTTTGATATCGTCGGCCGCGAGATCATCACCAGTGATCCCGGTTGGGCCGAGGGTGATTATTATGGGACCGGAACCCAACCAAATAACGGGTTGGCCGCCGCCCGTATGCTGGGGCACATCACCTACCTCTCCCCGGAAATCATGACCAGTAAATTCGGGCGGAAGAAAAAAGAGCTGCCGGCAGGGGAGCGATTCAGCACCCGCTTCGAGGTCGAAAGCTATCTGCAACACCAAGGCGAGAAGTTTGTCGAGCGGTTCGATTCCAACTCCTACCTGCATATCACGCAAGCCATGGATAATTATGACCTGGCCGAAACGTACGGCGATCTTAAGTCGGCCTTTACAAAAGTGAAGGCCCGTTTCTTGATCGTAGCCCTCAGCTCCGACTGGCTGTTCCCCCCGGAACAGTCCCTGGAAATCGCCTCGGCTTTGGTGCAAATCGGGAAGCCGGTCTCTTACTGCCTGATCACAGCCCCTTATGGCCACGATGCCTTTCTGGTGGATATTGAACAAACCTCCAAACTCCTTTGCACCTTTCTGGGCGGATGCCCGCAATGCACTTCGGCCGTCACCGCCGTCAAACGCGACGATTATGACCGCATCGCCTCTCTGATTGAACCCGGTTCGCGCGTGCTGGATCTGGGCTGTGGCGATGGCGATCTTCTGTCCCTGCTTACGGTGAACCGGCAAACCACCGGCATGGGTGTGGATATTGAGCTGAGCCACCTCATTGCCGCCATGGGCAAAAATCTCGACGTTTTTCACAGCGATATTGACCAGAGGCTCGAAATGATTCCCGATCAGGCCTATGACTTTGTCGTGTTGAGCCAGACTCTTCAAGTGGTCCGGCATCCCCGTGAAGTGCTCCATGAGATGCTCCGCATCGCCCGCGAGGGAATTGTCAGCTTCCCCAACTTTGCCAACTGGCACAACCGGCTCAGGCTGGGCGTCACCGGCCGGATGCCCAAGGCGGAATCGCTACCGTACGAGTGGTACGACACGCCTAACATTCACTTGGCAACCTGGCAGGATTTCCTCAACCTTTGCAGGGAGGACAACATCCGGATCAAGCGGGTCATCCCGCTGGCCGAACGGCGCCTCAGCAAGCTTCTGATTGCGACCGGGCTTCAGAATCTCGGAGCCGAACGTATTCTGGTCAACATCACGAGGGCTTAATCATGAAGACAACACCGCTGAATGAACCCGATCTCATGCGCCTCGCGGAGCGTCTCTGCTCCTGCGAATCCTGCGGCACGACCGCACTCAGTGCCCGGGGCTTTCACCTGGCCGGACGCCAGGCCATTTATCAGGCGCTCGACGACCTGATTGCCATTCTGTTTCCGGGCTGTCACGGCCGTGAGTCCATGCCACCCCAACAACTCTGCACGTTTATCGCGGCAAAACTGCAGGCCGCCAGCGCCATCCTCTCCGAACAGATCGAACAAGCGTTCCGCTATCAGTGCGCATTTGAGAAGTGTAATGATTGCGGCGACTGCCCGGAAAAGGCGGCCGCGGCAGTCAAGCATCTGCTGGAATCCATGGGTGAACTGAATCAAACGCTCCAGCAGGACATCGTGGCCGCCTACGAAGGCGATCCCGCCGCCCGTTCCATCATGGAGGTGGTGATGAGCTATCCTGGCATCCAGGCCATCATGGTTCAGCGAATCGCCCATGTTCTTTATCAGGAAAAGGTGCCGCTGATTCCCCGCATCATGACCGAGCATGCCCATTCCCAAACCGGAATCGACATTCATCCCGGGGCGCAAATCGGGCCCGGCTTCTTTATTGACCACGGCACCGGTGTGGTGATCGGAGAAACCAGCACCATTGGCAAAAATGTTAAGCTCTATCAGGGTGTCACCCTGGGTGCACTCAGTTTCCCCAAAGACAAGGACGGCCACCCGATCAAGGGAATCAAGCGGCATCCCCATGTTGAAGACGATGTCACCATCTATGCCGGGGCTACCATTCTGGGCGGGGAAACCACCATTGGCGCCGGTTCAGAAATCGGCGGAAATGTCTGGCTCACCCATTCGGTCCCCCCGCACTCAAAAGTATACAACCAACAACCGAAACCGTTAATCACCAGCAAAGAGCTGCATAAATGACTAACGTTACCCTGATGGACAGAAAGAGAATTTTACCACCCGCTTCGCTTGAGACACGGAGACACCGAGCCTACTCTGCCAAGGCTACGAAGGCAGGAGAATCCAAATGTGGCGTTTATTTCGCTCACGCGGGTACGCGTGACCAAAATAAACGCCACGGTTCCTTGAAGGAATTCATAGAGGGGGAGGAGCTCTTTACCACTCATCTTTCTCGTGGTATTACTCCAGAGAACCGTTGCGGGATTTTTAATTCTGGTACTCCGGAATTACAAATGCCGCAACATTTTCTTTCTCCATCAACTGGAGTTCTCTGTCTCCGTGTCTCAAGCGAAGCGGGTGGTAAAGATTATTTGTTTCGAAGGAGTGTTTAGTAAATGAAAATCCCACTTACCCTGCACATTTTCAAGGGCGGGCCGGTTTTCTCGGCCTTCCGCATCCAACAACTCACCCGCGATCTGGCGGCGGAACTCCCCGCCTGCGCAATCGCCTCCGTTGAGACCGCAGCCATCACCATGGTGGAAACAGCTCCGGAATTCACCGCTGAACTCTGGCCGCGCGTCGCCGCGCTGCTGGACACCGACTGCCGGATTCCCACCTCAACCCATGACGGTTTCTTCGTGACACCCCGCAAGGGAACGTTGTCGCCCTGGGCATCAAAAGCAACCGACATTTTCCATAACTGCGGGCTTTCGGACGTCCAACGGGTTGAACGCGGGATTCTATTCCATGTCATCCTTAAAGACGGCCGTTACGCGTCTGTCGCCCAATTGCAGCCCGCCCTTCATCTGGTTCACGATCGCATGACCGAAGGGCTCTACAGCGACATCTCCGATATCTTCAGCCATATCCCCCCGGCCGCGCTGGTAACGGTCGATATTCTCGGCGGCGGGCTGGCCGCACTTCAAAAGGCAAACACCACTCTGGGGCTGGCCCTCTCAGATGATGAGGTGCAGTACCTCTACACCGTTTATTCCAAGAGCAAACGCAACCCCACGGACGTCGAACTGGTCATGTTCGGGCAGGTGAACTCCGAACATTGCCGCCACAAAATTTTCAAGGCCGACTGGATCATTGACGGACAACCGCAAACCACCAGCCTGTTTGACATGATCCGGAATACCCACCGGCACCACCCGCAGGGCACGCTCGTGGCCTATGAGGATAACTCCGCCGTCATGGAGGGTTTCCCCGGCAACTGGTATGAAGTTCATCCCAGCGGGTCAAATCACTACGGCGGACTCCCGGAGCAAATTGACATCCTGATCAAAGTCGAAACCCATAATCACCCCACGGCCATTTCCCCCTACCCCGGCGCGGCGACCGGTGTCGGCGGTGAAATCCGGGATGAAGGCGCCACAGGAATTGGCGGACGCCCGAAAGCCGGCCTCTCAGCCTTCTTCGTCTCCAATCTGCGAATCCCAGGCTTTGTCATGCCCTGGGAAAAGGATCACACCGAATTCCCCGGCCGGCTCGCCACCCCGCTTGAAATCATGACCGATGGCCCCCTGGGCGGCGCGCGGTTTGGCAACGAATTCGGACGCCCCCAGCTGACCGGTATTTTCAGAACGTACGAACACCGGCACAATGAGCGGGACCGCGGCTATCACAAACCCATCATGGTGGCCGGCGGACTGGGTAATATCAAACGGCAGCACGTTCTGAAAAAGCCCATCCACACCGGCACCCACATCATTCAACTCGGGGGTCCGGCCCTGCGGATCGGTCTGGGTGGCGGGGCCGCCTCATCCATGGGCAGTGGCAGCAATGCCGAGAATCTCGACTTCGATTCGGTGCAACGGGACAATGCTGAGATCCAGCGCCGCTGCCAGGAGGTCATCAATTCGTGTATCGCACTGAACAACGACAACCCGATTGTGAGCATCCACGATATCGGAGCGGGTGGCCTTTCAAATGGCTGCCCCGAACTCGTCTCCGAAACAGGGGGCCGGTTCGAACTGCGCAAGATACTCAATGAAGAGCTCTCCATGAGCCCGATGGAAATCTGGTGCTGCGAGGCGCAGGAACGCTATGTGCTGGCCGTGGCTCCGGAAAATCTGGATTGCTTTATGGCACTTTGCCGGCGTGAGCGCTGTCCGGCGGCCGTCATCGGGCAGGCTACAGCCGACAAACGACTGGTCCTCCACGATTCCCATTTCAAAAACAATGCCATCGATATCGACCTGCACGTCATCTTCGGGAAACCTCCCAAAATGCTGCGTGACGTTCAACACCGGCACGAAACCCACGCCGAGTTGGAACTCTCCGGGATTGACCTGAGTGAGGCGGCCGAGCGGATTCTCCGGCTGCCGGCTGTGGCCAATAAAACATTCCTCATCACCATCACCGACCGCTCTGTGACAGGAATGGTAACACGCGACCAGATGACCGGGCCATTTCAGACGCCGATCGCTGATGCGGCCGTCACCGTCTCAATGTTTGACGGCTATGTCGGCGAAGCCATGGCGATGGGAGAGAGAACCCCTATCGCCTTATTGAACGCACCGGCCTCAGGACGGATGGCTGTGGGCGAGGCACTGACCAACATCGCCGGCACCTTCACCGGCCCCATCGGCAATGTGAAGCTCTCAGCCAACTGGATGTGCGCCTGTGGCGAAGAGGGTGAGGACGCGGCGCTTTTCGATACCGTCCGGGCCGTAGGGTTGGAGCTTTGTCCGAAACTCGGCATCTCCATCCCAGTCGGCAAGGATTCGCTCTCCATGCGGACCACGTGGAAGGATTCCACGGGGAAATCCGAAAAGCAGGTTGCCCCGCTCAGTCTGGTCGTCAGCGCCTTTTCCCCCGTTCAGGATGTCCGCAAAACGGTCACCGCCGAACTCAAGCCAGTCCCGGATTCCGTTTTGATCCTGTTGGATCTGGGACGGGGCCGGAACCGGCTGGGCGCCTCGGCCCTGGCCCAGGTTTACAATCAAGTTGGCGCCACGCCCCCGGATCTGGAGTGCCCGGCAGATGTGGTCAATTTCTATGGAGCCATGCAGGAATTGATCAACGAGGGACTCCTGTTGGCCTATCATGACCGTTCGGATGGCGGCTTGTTTGCCACTCTGGCCGAAATGGCCTTTGGGGCGCAGCATGGTCTCCGGGTTCAGATTGACGAACTCGGCGATGAACCGCTTTCCATTTTGTTCTCCGAAGAACTCGGGGCGGTCATCCAGATATCCGATCAGAACATTGCCCTGGTAAATGAAATTTTCAAAAGGCATGAACTCGGGGAACTTGCCTTTATCCTCGGGAGTCCCGTGGCCGACCGAACGCTCACCATCCAAATGGGGGATGCGAACGTCTACCAGGGGAATGTCATCGATCTCAAGCACATCTGGTCGGAGTTGACCAATGAGATGCAGTCACGCCGCGACAATGCCGAGTGTGCGCAGCAGGAAATCGATCTCCTGAAAGACAAATCGGATCCCGGGCTCTCATTCAAGCTTACCTATGATCCCTGCAAACCTTTTCATATTGGCGGGACCCGCCCCAAGATGGCCATCCTGCGGGAACAGGGCATTAACGGCCACATTGAGATGGCCGCCGCCTTCGAACGGGCCGGCTTCACCAGCATCGATGTCCACATGACCGATCTGCTTGCCAGCCGGATCAATCTGGCAAACTTCTCTGGACTGGTTGCCTGCGGCGGGTTCTCTTATGGTGATGTCCTTGGCGCCGGGGCTGGTTGGGCGCGAAGCATTCTTTTCAATGAACGGCTGCGCGAAATGTTTCAGACGTTCTTCCATCGCCAGGATTCCTTTACGCTGGGCGTCTGCAATGGCTGTCAGATGGTTTCGCTGCTCAAGGATATCATTCCCGGCGCCGGAGCCTGGCCGCGTTTTACCCGCAACAAAATCGAGCAATTTGAGGCCCGTTTCGCAACTCTTGAAATCCAGTCATCTCCCTCCATCCTGTTGAAAGGGATGGAAGGCTCGCGCATTCCCATTCCAGTTGCGCATGGCGAAGGATTCACCAATTTCGAACGGACTGGCTCCGCCGCCGAGATCGCCTCCCTGAAACTTGCCGCGCTTCGTTTTGTGGATCATTACGGAAAGCCTACGGAACACTATCCCCTCAACCCGAACGGCTCACCGGGCGGACTCACCGGCGTCACCACTCTTGACGGGCGTGTCACCATCATGATGCCCCACCCTGAGCGGGCCTTCCGGGCAATTCAGTTATCATGGAAGCCGGAAGGTTTGTTCAAAGGCGAAGAAGGCCCCTGGCTGCGGTTATTCCAAAACGCGCGCGCATTTGTGGAGTAAGCCCTTCGATTGGCCATGTGACAGGGGGGAGTATAAGACCTGAAAACTTATAAAACCCCTGTAAATAGGCACGATCTGCCGAGTATTTAGTGCAATTAATTGCACTATTTTGGGGGCCGTGGGAGGGGTATTGATCAGACAAGGGAGACCCGAATAACTGCCTCAAGGTCATCCTCCGCAAAACGACGTATCGCTTAAAACGCTGGTAATGAGTGAGTTACGAAAAAGTCTCATCATGAGACTTTTGGAGCCAATGGCGTACTGAGAAGAACTCTATGTGTGGGGATCAAAGAATATGTCCTACACCCTTGGCTGATACTTGGTTCAGCGCCAGCAGCCTTTCAAGAATGGCGTCGTCTGTCAGATCGTTGGGCCAGCCGTATGCGGCGGCTACGGCCGCATCAAGTTTTGCATGGCAGGCGGCAAGCCATGCAGGGCGCTCGTTGTAGAGTTTTGTCAGCGTGCGGTCTTTGAGGCGGGTGGCACACTCGGCGTCACGGGGCACAAGGCGCGGATAACGAACGGTGCCGACCTTGAATGCGCCCATGCCTACCACTGTCGCCGGGTCGATGTAGTGATCCCACGGACCACCCACAGTGCCGGGAAACTCCATGACTTCTGGGCGCACCCATTCAGGCGGGTTTAACCAGTTTTCGCGGAGTTTGTTCAGTTCCATCGCGACGGCGGCAATGGCGGCATGAGCGGGGGTCGCAGGGCCATTGCCCAGAACGCCAGCAGGAAACGGGAACGTCTCGAAGCAGGTGGACGGGGTATAGCGGGGGCGCGTCTCCAGACGGGTACCCATGCGCAATGCCCAAACCTCGTGAAAGCGGGAATGGAGTAGGCCGAAAAATAGATCATCGGACCGGGCGAATACAATGAGGGCACTATCTGGAAGGGTGTTGCCGGGAAGCCAGACAAAGATGCGGTGTTTCGAAACGCGGGTTGTCGCGGTGTAGCGGGTCAATCCAGTGAGAGCAACGCGCATGGCGTCTCACGTCTCGCCGTGTTGCCACCAGCGTAACCGGCGGCCTTCGCGTTTGCCATTGTCCCGGAGCGGCTTCACAAACTCGGTCACGTGTGCAAATGGATGCTGGTAGAGTGAAGCGTCTTCGGCGGATCGCTTGAAGAAATCCACCGCGAAGGATACACGGGAGCGGCTTGTCATGTCCTGCCCGTTGCACAAGGGGCAGATAACGTCGGAGTTCGGTTTCCCGTGGGGATTCGGTTCGCCAAGCATCCGGGCCGCCGTCGCAAGGGTAATGTCAAACTTGCCAACCTTGACCGGGCCTTGGTAGGAGATGCCGCTGTTTGCCAGGATTCGTTGGGCGGAGACCGTGTTGGCAGTGGCGGTCAAGTTAGCGTTGATCGTAAGGACAGGTCTGCCGTCAAGGGTGAGGGTCTTGTCCGTGCCGTCGTCAAAGCCGATCATGCTTACGTGGACATTAGCCCCATTTAAGATCCAGGGGCGGTCGCTTTCGGCCCAATAGATATCGCCGCTTTCCTTGATGCGTTTAAGAACTTCACGGTTGGCTCCGCCTCGTATTCCCTGGGTAGCGAGAAGCCCGGCACGCTTGCACTTGCCGGCGGCTATATGGGCACGGGCTTTCTCAAACCAGTAGCAGCAAAGATCTGACTGGCCGGGAATGCGGCCTTCGTAGAGGGATCGCAGTCGGTCAACATAAGTATCGCCCAATTCACGGCGCATCATTTTGTCACCGAGAAAAGGCGGGTTGCCGACAATGAAGTCCACCGTAGGCCAGTCGGGTTCGACTGGCTCACCGCAGGCGGGTTCTTTGCACTCCGCATTCGCCACTCCGCACTCCGTACTCTGCATTCCTCGCTCCGTACTCAAAATGGCGTCCATGAGGCGGATATTTTCAGAGAGGGGGCGCAGGATGGGGTCGGCGGGGAAGCCGAAACCATTAACGCGAATCCATTGGAGCCAGCCAATCCATACAGTCATTTGCGCCAGGTCGTGGGCGTAAGAGTTGATTTCGATGCCATAGAGTTGTGACGGACCGACCATTGGCAGGAATGAGCCAAGGCCGTTGTCATTGCCGAACAGAATGGCCTCTTTCTCCAGGTCTTTCAGCCGGAGCAAGGCGACATAAAGAAAGTTGCCGGAGCCACACGCAGGATCAAGAACCCGCACATGTTGCAGGCGATCCAGGAAGCGGAGAAGGATGGTGCCGGCTTCGCCTTTCGCCTTTTTCATGGCGGCGACGTTCAATGATTTGGCCCTTCGACCTTGCTCAGGGCTGGCTGGGGTCTTGGAGTCGGGGATGGTCTTGCGCCCGGTGGTGAGCAGGGAATTGATGATCTGGCGGGATTCGTCCCATTCGCGGCGAAGGACGGTCATGATAACCGCGTCAACCACAAGCTCGATGTCGGTCCGGCTGGTGAAGTGTGCCCCGAGTTGTGAGCGCTTGGCGGGATCAAGGCCGCGTTCAAATAGCGTGCCGAAAATAGACGGGTCAACGGAACTCCAGTCGAGATCTGCAGCGGACGTGATGCGCTTCATTTCATCGGCGGTGAGGTCAAGGACGGTTCTGTCGTCAAACAGGTTGCCGTTGAAATAGCGAATGGGTTCAAGACCGAAGTCGCCGCCGGTGGCCATGGTATCGAAGAGTTGGCCCAGGATTTTGCCGAACCGGGCCGGTTCGCCGCGTGATTGCTCCACGATGCGAGTGAACACCATATTGGGCAGGAGGCCGGTGTCTTCCGCGAAGAGGCAAAATACAATTCGATCAAGGAAATGGGCAACAGCGGCGGGATCCAGGCCGCGTTGGCGCAGGGCGGCGGCAATCTCGGCGAAGTGCCGGGCGGCATCCTGGGTGACGGCGATACTTGTGCGTCCGGGCCGGAGAACCTCAGGGTCGTGGAATACGGCGCGCAGGATTTCGATGTTGCGGGGTTCGGCGAGGCTTTCAAGCGGTATTTCATGAGTAGCCGAAACGGTACCAGAGAAATTGGTGTGAATAATGATGCGGTCAAGATCGCAGACAACCAGCAAGGGCGGGTTTTCAAGGGCGTTCCGGTAGCGCAAAAGTTGGTCGTAAGCGGCGGAAAGATCCTTGTGCTTTCCCTTATACTCCCAGCCAAAGAAATTGCGTTTCCACACGTCCGCGAACCCATCGCCACCACCGTGCTTGGCGGCGCCTTTTTCAAAACAGAAGTTTATGCCGGTGGGATCGGCCTCGGCCGGCTTAGGATGGTCGACGAGTTCGCAGAGGTCGAGGAAATGCTCCTGCGCGGCGGACCGTTCTTTCAGTTCCACCTTCCGCCACTTCGCTATGAACTCTGGGATTGTCATGTGGGGAAGGACGGTAACACGGGCGGCGCGGCAGAAACAAGAATGAAGGTGCTTCCCAAATCCTCGCCTAAGGACAGGCCTTCTGGGTAGTAACCCATATTTGACACCCTGCCCACGCGGCTCACGCAAGGTTCGCCCTCCAGCAGAATGGTCTTTATCTTCTAGATCTTTCCTTTTGGAGGGCGAACCTTGCGTGAGCCGCGTCATTGTGGAGCCCAGTAGCCGTTCATGAATTGTGATCCTGCTATTAGGCGAGGATTTAGGTGCTTTGCCCTGTAAGGTATTCCCTTACAAGGGTGTAATGATCTGCCTGACTTTTCGAAAATAAAGGTTTGTGTAATCCTACTTTTGTTTTCGGACGTGGTGAAAGAGTAAGGATCAAAATGGATTGCAAAACCCTAAAAATGGAATGTAACTGTCATGCATCGTGAAAATCAACCAACCGCCCAAAGGAACGCGGATATACTCAGGATGGGCCAGGAAGGCGTTCACTTCCGTGATATCGCCAGTCAGCTCAATATTTCAAGCTCGCGAGTTCACCAGATATTCAAAAAGGAAAAGGAAAGGTATGATTGGACGAGACGGAGTCGTAAACTGCAACGGGATTGCAGGAAGAGAAACGACATTGACAGGAAAATGCGCATCGACAATCTCTTTTGCATGCTTGCCTATCCATCGAAAATCCGCACCGTGTTGGGGCGATATTTCGGCGAGCAGGAGATAAAAAGATATAGCATTCGGGATATGATGGAATTTCTCATTCCCCAATGCCAAAGTTATCAACCCTTAAATTGTGTTATGCCTGCTTGTGGAATTAGAGGAATGGGCAAAAGGCACTATGCCACGTTGATCGGAACAATGTCTTCAGTAGATTGCGGTGAGGAGTTCCAGCGGGAATGGACCGGAAGGAAAATCCGGCTAGAGAATTATTTTGCCAGAACCTATGAAGATCGGACAGCTCTGCTATCCATTTTGGAAGCCTCAAAGAATCTTTCCTTGCCGCCAAGAATAAGAAAGTCCATATCTTACGCCCAAGGGGGGAGAGAGATAGAGTTATTATGAATAACACACGCCCCTGCCTTTATCCGCGACGACGCCTGGGTTCACTGGTTATCTATGCTTTGACGTCCCTGTGTCTCCTTTCAGCAGCTGCCTGGGCTTTGACGACTCTCAGTGTGAAAATTATTGAAGACCGGCAGGCTAAA
>Ga0194056_10001519_pt1 | contig 12586 bp, 12 predicted proteins | sample SepL4413m_MetaG_FD_155458 | JGI IMG/M metagenome (GOLD analysis project Ga0194056, IMG submission 155458) | Anoxic zone freshwater microbial communities from boreal shield lake in IISD Experimental Lakes Area, Ontario, Canada - Sep2016-L442-13m | ecosystem: Environmental > Aquatic > Freshwater...
ATAATTCATATACTCAATGTAAGGCAATTGGTAATAACCGCCTGCATATTCGTCCAGCCCCTGGCCATCAAAAACAACTTTAACATTATTTTCCTTTGCAAGTTGATAAACTTTATACCCTCCAAACATACTGGCCTTAATTAATGGCTCATCGTTATGCCATATAAATTTCCTGAGGTCAGAATAACTCTCATCTTTGTCAATCCTGCGTATAATATGATTACCCTTAACATAATCAGCGATTACCTTGGAATACTTGTAATCAAGATTTTCACTTTCACCTGAAACAATTGTAAATAACTTATTTCCCTCTTGCCCGTTAGTTATATCATTCGTTACACAAACTATCCCGGAAGAATCAAGACCACCCGATAAACATGTCCCAATTTCAACATCACTTCTTAACCTTATTCTTACACTATCATAAAATAACTCTTTTATATTCCCGGAGATTGTATTAATATCATTTTCTTTGTAAAATTCGTCTTTAACTTCAAGTTTCCACCACTCTTTTTCCGAACATTTGATTCCTGATTCTGATAGAGTAACTTCTAAATATGTTCCAGGGAGCAACTTTATTATATCCTTAAAAAAAGTCTCCTTTGTTTCGTTACCATAAGAACCTGCTGACAGATAATCAAATAGAACTTTATCATTCACCCTTGGTTTCAGATTGGAAACATTTATTACCTGTTTAATTTCTGATGCAAATGCAAATGTACTTTGTGTTAAATTGTAATAAAGTGGCTTAATTCCAAACCTATCAACGCTGCAGAACAACCGTCTTTTGGACTTATCATATAAAGCAAAAGACCACATCCCGTTGAATTTCTCTAAACATTTACTTCCCCACTCTATAAACGAATAAATTATTACTTCAGTATCGGTCATAGATTTGAAATGATATCCTAAAGACTGAAGTTCTGATCTCAATTCAAGATAGTTATAAATCTCGCCGTTATAAATAATCCAGAAATTTTCTGTATCATCACTCATCGGCTGATGTCCTGATTCAGATAAGTCTAAAATTGATAGCCTACGGAATGCAAATCCACCTTTAATATTATCACCTTTTACAGCCTCTGCTTCATTCCTGGTTTTAATATTTAATATTCTATCGTCATTTCTAACGAACATATAACCTTCATCATCAGGGCCACGATATTTCACCATCTCGGCTGAAGAAATTAAATCTTTAACAGAAATATTTCCATTAGTGCTGAATAATCCTACTATCCCACACATAGACTAATCCGCATAATATTTTTTGAATAAATCTTCATATTTTCCTGCCAGTACTTTTCTTGTATCATTAATATCGAAGTACTTTTGCGCAAGCTCTCTGCAATTCCTATATTTATCTAAATTGTTTTTCACATAAATAATATTCTTCACCAAATCATCTTCTGTTTGCATATCTATACCAATACCAGCTCTTTCCTCTTTTGTCCCAGGATAATGTATTATATTATTACTAATTACTGGCAAACCGCAAGCTAAAGCTTCAATCATTGCAGAGCCGAATCCCCCATTTTCAATCACCAAAGGATTAAAAAGTGACTGAGTGAAATAATCTGATGCCCTGTAGTAGTCCAGTAAAACATCTTTAGAAACTCTTTCAACCATAATACAGCCGGCATCTATACCCATTTGATATACATCTTCACTTTTGTAACCACCTATCATTACAAGCTGTATTTCGGGATCCTGTTCTTTAACCTTTTTATAGCAATTTACCAGTTTATCATATCCATAATCACTACTTCTGAAATTCCCAATTGCCATTAATATTTTCTTATCTTTTGGTAATCCTAATTTTTCACGTAAAAGGTTTTTATCCCCACCCGGTTTAAAATATTCAAAGTCGCAACCGTCCATAAAGAAATCAACATTTTTAATCTTCAGTTCACTTTTCATGTATTCCTTTTCGACCATTGAACCTGAATAATAATAGTCGGTATTCTTCAGCGAATTAATTTCCACTTTATTTTCTAATAAATAATAAGGCTTTATCAATTTCTTCAAAAGAGATAATCTTTGATAATAATACTTCTTAAAGCCTCCGCTTCTATGAACGCACAGGATTGGGAAATTTCTTTTCTTAAGTTTATAAAGAAGCCACATATGAAACCAGAGATGCCCAACGCTAATATTCAGAAGTATTTTATTTTCCTTTGATTCTTTTTCTAACTCCTTAAGGACTTCAGGCGACCATGTAAAGTGACCTATCTGCGGAATATGAAGTACTTTGGAAGGAAATACTTTATGAGTAATACCATCTACTGATTTCTCATAAACTTTAGTTATATGATTTCCATACGGTCTCCAGCATTCAACTTCGTATTCAGGATGCAGCTTAATAATTTCTTTTGCTGCCACAGCATGATGGTCAGCTCTGAAAAATCCAACCCAATATGGAAAAGTACCAATCTTTGTATATTCGATTGAAGAAAAGTTACTATTGAAAAATTCCGGTTCATAGTTGAAAAAATGATCAGGCGGTTCAACGCTTAAGAGATGTATAATCTTTTTTCTCTTCATAATTTACCTGATATTAATTCCCTGTCCGGAAAATTGATTAAAACTCCCATATCTTTTGCCTGATAAACAACCATACTTCCCAAAGCTACTGCAGATGCACCTCCAATATTCACCACATCAGAGATATCGTCAATACTTCCTGCACCTCCGTTAGCTATTACAGGTAATTTCACTTTGTCGGTTACCAGCTTTGTTAATTCAACATCGAATCCTTTCCACGTGCCTTCTCTATCAATTGATGTCAGCAATATTTCGCCTGCGCCTAGATTCATCACTTCAGAAGCCCATTCAACAGGATGCATTTTGTAATTCTTATTTCCCGAATTTCCAAATACCTGATATTTCCCAAACATATTTTTCCTGTAATCTACAGATATAATTAAACTCTGACTTCCAAAGTTATCAGCAATCTCGGCTATTATCTTTCTGTTTTCAAGTGCCGTAGTATTAATTATTACTTTTTCAAACCCAATACTTAAAATCTTTTCTACCTGCTGTAAATTCCTGATTCCACCACCATATGAAACCGGCATAAAACATTCAGCAGATATCTCCTGCAATACTTTATAATTTGGCTCCTTATTTTCAACCGTAGCACTAATATCAAGAAAAGTTAACTCATCCACTTCAAGTTCATTGAATATCCTGCATGTATTTATAGGGTCCCCGACATAATTAAACTTGCTAAAACTTATCGTCTTTACTAAACCTGTATCTTTAAGAAGTAAACACGGTATTATTCTGACTTTAAGCAATTCTATAAAGTGGAAAAGTTTCTTAATAAATTCATTCCGAACTTATGACTTTTTTCGGGATGGAACTGAACACCGTAAATATTATCCTTATGGAAAGCAGAATCAAAAGACACACCGTACTGAGTCTTAGCAATTGAATTACTTTCATCAGCGACCCTCACGTAATAAGAATGAACAAAGTAATATCTAATCTCGTCCGGTGATTTCACTATGAGCTTATTTTCATTGCTTACTTCAACTGTATTCCAGCCCATATGAGGAACCTTCATTGTCACATTATCAAAATTGAACTTCAGTGTTTTCGCTTTTATCCATCCAAGACCTTTAAGTTCCGATTCTTCGCTCTCGTCCGTCATCAACTGCATTCCCAAGCAAATCCCAAGTATCGGTGTTTTTTCAACTAATGCTTTCTTCGTTAATATTTCTTTTAAACCTGATTTCTCCAGCTCCTGCATACCTTTGCCAAAATTCCCGACACCCGGTAATATCAATTTATCTGCTGCCATAATCACACTATGCTCGGAAGATATAGTGCTTTCAACTCCTATCTTCTTAAACATATTTTGAATCGAGCCTAAATTACCTAAACCATAATTAACGATTACTATCATCCTGCATTCTAATTTTTAATAACGCAATATTTCACATAAAAACTTTTGTAAACAATGTTCAGCTTATACAATACAAAGAACAGCGGTCTGAATAATCTGAACAATTTCTTATAGTTCTTAAACTCTTTGTGCGTCCTTGGCTTCTCTTTCATTATCCTGTCAAATTCTTCATCGGATAAATCCAGTCTCTTTTGAAAATACTCAAGCAGTTCTGGTTCTAAGTAAGGTGGTTCAGAATATATCTTATATGCTTCTTCTCTTGTTAAGTCCCCTTTTCTGACAAGTGCACCAAGGCTGTTATTCCGCTGGTCAATTCCGAATTTGATTGGATTATAATAACTATGATGAAATGCAGTTATTCTGTTCTCAAGATGATGACCGCCATAGTATTCCCACCCGTAATTTTTCATTAAAAATGCTTTTGCATCTTCCTTGGAATATGATAAATACCAGAATGGTCTGATTCTTTTTATCCTTAAAAATATTGTCCAGTACAAAAATTTCATAAAAGTCATATTCGGATAACTTTTCATCTTCATCTTTCCGAAACGTTCATGAATATCACTTATATAACCACCATCGAAATAGAAATAACCAATCGGAGATACTCCTTCTTCAACGTAAGAATGCCCTTCGAATGAATATTTTATCTTATGCTTCCTGCAGGCTCTGTACATTATTTCAGGAAATGCCAAATCCGTTGCAGCATCAAGCTCAGGCACACCTGCACGGAAAAACGAACCGAATACATCATCCATTTCCTTATTGTCAACGACGTATGTGAAAAGGTCAACATTCAAAGCCTTTGTAACCTTCTTAATGTTCTCGGTCGCAGTGGCAGAATTCCACGTGTTATCATAATGCACTGCAAGAGGTCTTAGCCCGTATTGTTTAGCAAGATAGAGCATATAGGAGGAATCTGTACCTCCACTTACTCCAACTGCAACATCATACTTCTGATTCTTCCCTGCCTTCTTAACCTTCTCTACAATTTTTTCAAACTCTGCAATACCTTCCGGCTTACCTGTCTTATATTCATCCATAAAACTATCAACCATCTTGCAATAATTACAAACGCCTTTTTCATCGAATATAATGCCCGGTATACTATCATCATAAATGCACTTCGTGCAGATTACTCTTTCGCTATTAACTAAATCCCTGCCCTGATATGCCATATTAATCTACCTTCTCCCCATTCAAAAATATTCTGCACCACCATTCAAAATTCATGAATGACCAGATTAGTAAACGATAGTTAATTTTATTATTCATATGCTCATCTATAATTCTTTCAACGTATTTTCTGTCAATAAACTCAAACAATACTGCATTTTTATTCAGCAGCAATTCCTTTACGTAGTTTGCATTCTCGCCTCTGTACCAGCTTTCATCGGGCGCAGAGAAACCCTGCTTTTTCCTGTTAAGAACATTTTCGGGTACAAAATCAGTCATTGCCTTGCGCAACACATTCTTCCCGTCATCGTGAAGTTTATAAGACAATGTTCTCTTCTTATCCTTTAATGCATTCTCGTTTATTTTTGAAATTTCTTTATCAAGATTGTTGAGCTTATGTCTTACAGGTATTCTTTGTGCAACATCTACTAAATTATTATCGAGGAAAGGATACCTCTCTTCCAAACTATGCGCCATTGATAACTTATCACCAACAATCAGCAAGCCGTTAAGAAATGTTTTTATCTCAAAGTACAATGAATTCTGTATGTGCTGTTCGGGAGAATCATAACTCAATTTATCATTTCCATCGAACACACTTTTAAAAATTTCCTTCGGAGAATTTATATCTATATTCTTTAAAACATTTTCCTGAAACAAATTTGATTTGTCACCATCGGGTACAAGCCTTTGCCAGTATGAATAATAATTTTCAAAGAATTCATCTTTAGAAAGCGAATGGAATACTCTGTAATACCTCCACGGATAACCGCCAAACAATTCATCACCACCAGTACCCTGGAGACATACCTTTACGAACTTCGACGCCAACTTTGATATATAATAATTCGGGTAAGACATACCCACTCTTAAGTCTTCCAGATGCCATACAACTTTTGGCAATGACCACTTCAAATCACCTGCATTGATTACAAGTTCATACTGCTCTGTTTTGAAATGATTTGCAATTAATTCTGCATCTTTCCTCTCATCGTAATTAGTTTCCACACCCGTCACTGCAGACATATCAAACCCGCACGTAAAAGTGTACAACCTGTTCATTTGCGCCGATGCAATAGCAGTGATTGAACCGGAATCCATTCCCCCCGACAGATATGCGCCAAGTGGAACATCCGAAACAAGCTGACCTGTAACGGCATTTCTTAATCCGTTCATAGTCTCTTCCTTAGCATCTTCAAATGAAAGTTTTTCATCAGGTTCTGAAAAATTAAAATCCCACCATCTTTTTTCCTGTATGTCACCAGTGTTCGAATTTATAAATATGCTGTAACCAGCTGGAAGAAGTTTTATGTCACTGAACAATGTGTTATCAGAAAATAAATTCTGAAAAGTGAAGTACTCGTTTAAAGCATTTTTATTGAGTGATATTTTATAGTCAGGATGCTTAAGGATTCCCTTTATCTCTGACGCAAACACAAACGACTTACCATTATTCCAGTAATACAATGGTTTCACTCCAAACCTGTCCCTTACAATAGTTAGCTTTTTCTCTTCGACGTTCCAGAATGCAAAAGCAAACATTCCGTTAAGTCTCTCAACAAATCCAAATCCATACTTTGCCATTCCTTCCAGAATCACTTCCGTATCGCTGCCCGATTTAAACACAACCGATTCTTTTTCCAGTTCAGCTCGCAGCTCTTTGAAATTATAAACGCACCCATTATATACAATCACATATTTTCCGTCTTTCGAAACCATCGGCTGATTTCCGTTTTCCGATAAATCCAGAATCGATAGCCGCTTATGCCCCAGACCGATGTTTTCCTTAACGTAGTAGCCTTCGCTGTCGGGACCTCTGTGGCTCAGCTGGTTCGTCATTTCAAGCACGACGTTCCTGTTGACAAGTCTTTTATCGAGATTCAGTATGCCTGCAAACCCGCACATCTATCTTTTTCTCGCTACGATTGTGAAACCTGCTTCTTGTGTGTTCATATGTTCTATATCCAAACCCGCTTCATCGCAATATTTCAGCATCTCTTCTTTTGTATGACGCTGACAGTTCAAAGGTCTGTACCAGTCGAAGTTGATATGATTCATTTCTTCTAAATCAAAATCTTCTCTGTAATAAGCTTTGAAAATATTCCAGTAGAAAAATCTCTGAAGGTCGTACGAACCCTTTTTAATCCCGAGGTACGGAATGTCCTCGGGCACTTCAATCTTTTCTTTTATCTTACCGAGTTCAATACCGAGCTTCGTTAGCGGTTTAAGCTGTTCCCAAGCCTCTTCATCAGAAAACTTATTCAGTTCATTCCTGATATGGTCATCAACAAATTCCCTTATCACAGCCTTCTTTGCATAAACGTAGAACAGAAACATTCCCCCGCTTTTGATTTTCTTCGCAAGATATTTCAGTGCTCTTTCCGTGCTGTCCGTATGATGCATCACGCCTTCTGAAAAAATCACGTCAACGCTTTCATCTTTTACGGGTAAATCCAGAATGCTCGCCTGCAGAAAATCTGCTTTGATGCCCGCATCCTTAAACCTTTCCCTTGCTACATAAACCGCATCAGAAATATCAACTCCAAGGTAATCGTTCTTGTTCAGTTCCTCACCGAATAGTAGCAATGCCGAAAATGCACCGCCGCATCCCGCATCCAGAACTATTTTATCGCCGCCCTTCAGCCAGTCCTTCACAACTTCGTGCTTATTATCGCAGTATCTTTCTATTAGCCAGTCCTTCATTGCTTTCTTCGATGCATCCGATTCGTAAGTATCGCGCCTCGACCATTGATACCCGAAAGCATTCCCGGTCTGTGCCTGCTCGTCTGTGTATTCCAGAGTTTTATTCTTCTCCGACTTTATTCCTAATCTTTTTATCGCTGACATAAATTTTGTTTAGTGTTTATCGTTTGTTTTGCAAAGCCCCACAACACTGTGGAAGATGTCGTGCAAAGCAGTTAAGTCTGTTATGATTTCTGCGTCAGTACAGTTTGCTTTAATCTTTGTGTTCAAAGCTTCGCTTCCTGCCACTAACTTGCTTAAGTTTTCCTGAATACCGGCAACGTTAGCAAAGTCAGCAGGTATAGCGGATTTCTGCCAGGCAAGTGCCTTCTCAACCATCTCGCCGCAGCGTTTACGTATAGGTGTAAAATCGCCGTCTTCAGCAGGATGAAATGTTTCGCTCATAATGCCGTGGAAATTATCTTTCTCTTTCCATTCCACCTTGGTTTGCGAAGTTGCGATTGATGAAACAAGTATCAGCAGTGCCAATACAAAAAGTGCTGTTAGATTTTTCATTCTTTAATTGATTTATGTTTTAATAAATATTTTGATTTACTTTTTATTCGGTCCTGATAAGAAGGATAAATTGTATATTTTATTAAGGTTGCTTTCATTTCTTTCTTGTCATTGACCAATACCCTCTTAACGGTAAAACAATAGACGGTAGCATCCTAACCCAAATAATACCAAGCTTAAATCGCCAAGTTCCCGAAACCATTTCTCCGTCACTTGATAATTGTCCAGTATAATATATTGGACGATGCTTTCTATTATATTTCTATTGTTCCTTTGCTGTCAACAACCGCAGTCATTACTGGCATAAACTTTACAAAATCAATTCTATCTCCGATTATCTTACCTAAAATTTCTCCAACTCCTTCTGTACCACCAGTAGCGAGGTCATCCCAAATTCTTCCGGTAAATGTTTTGTCATTTACAGTCAATATTTCAACCTCAAAGAAAGTTTTTTCGAAGCCTCGTATTTTATTTTGCTTCTCGTTTTCGAAACGATATTGTCCCGTCCAATGTCCAAGTTGAATCATTTTATTGTTTTTATGATGTTGTTAAAAGCTACGTCCAACGTTTATATATATGCCTGAGAAATGAGACATTACATTTTAAATTTATTGTATAGGTTAGACTAGTGTAAGACATTATATTCTTAAATTCTGTTTATGTTTTAATAATAATTTTGATTTGCTGTTTATTCCGTCTTGAATTCAAACCGTTCTTCCACCATTCTGGATGAATACTTTAATTTCTTCCAATCAACAATTACGTTTATCCCATCTTTACTTTTTAATGATGTAGTTATGTTAGCGTACTTGCCGTTAGATTCATTCTTGCCGTAATCAATGACGTATGCCTGACCCGGTTTTAATTTAATATTATTTACCATTGATACAACCGGTCTGCCGAATGTTATGTTAATGTACGGAATTTCATTCGATTCAATATTACTGCTCTTGTTATTCCCGCCGCCATAGATTTCCAGGAATGCGGCAAGTTCCGTTTTCAGGTTCCACTGTTTTTCTTTGAAATTGATTTTGCCGATTAAAACACCGTTCACTTCATAGCTTATCCACGTACCGTTTTTTACGAACGACATAGTGTAATTCCCTTTTTCAAACGGAAACCTTCTTCTCACGGAACAAAAGCTGCCTTCATAATCATCTATCTCATAAAATTCATAATCGGAAACATCAGCAATGTCCAGTATCTCTTTATTTTTCTTGCCACCATTTTTTGCCCATCTGCTGAAAACTGCACCGTTGCCCTTATCCATAATGTTTGTTTGAATACCCCCGTAAAAATCTTTATCATCAGTCGTTGTTCCCTGAGCGACCTGAACGAATAACTGATAATCATCGGGCACGTCTTCATTAATCGTTATCGGCACATCAATTCTTTGCACGTTCTTAATGTCAGATTCAAACGTCCACTGAATACTATAAAATCCCCATGGATTATCTCTTACTAAAACCTCCTGCGAATTTGCTGAGTTTTTTAAAAACAACAAAAGTATGAAGACATAAAATATATTTCTTATAAAAGTTGTATTCAAGTTTAATATCTTTTAAATAACGGTTCTTTGCTAGACGATGTGGCCGGTTTCAGTGTATTTTTCGTTTTATACTTCATATTCTCTTATCTTCTCTATTATATAATTTATTTCCTCAGCCGTCAGACCGGGGAAAACAGGTAAAGATAGTGAATTTGCTTTCATAGGATGCTTTCCTTTTCCTTTATTAGCAACAGAAGTCGCGAAATATTTCCGTCACCTAAATCCTTCAGTCCTAAATTATACAATGAATTGATTTTCTCAAGTGTTTGGTCGTCATGACAACCGAACGTTTCTAAGTAGCTTTCATTTGATATGAAACATTCATTATAATTTACATCCAAAACTTTTTCAACAAAGTCCTTAGCAATGTCTTCTAAATTGTCAATTATTGAAGTGTCTGCATACTGTAAAGGTACCTTTGTCCCGGGACGTGGAAGGTCAGAGTGCTGTTTGAAATTGTTAAAATCATTTTTTAGCATTTGATACGCTTCTTCTTTTGTATCTCCGACTCCACTCATAACCCACCAATTAATTATTTGAACTTGCCAGAGTTTTAGCTCGCCAATATTATAATGACCCGGAACACTACTCGCCTTTTTATAACGGATTGGATAATCTTCAAATTCCCAGGTTTTCTTATTGTAAGATTGAAAATATTTATATATTGCTTTAATAGTCTTTTTCATCGTTCAAGTATTATTGAGTCAGACCAACTTTCTTGATTTTTATCGTCTCTCAAAAACAATGTTGCGGATAAATATAACCTTTTATCAGTTGGGTTATAGGCAACATTAATTTTGTTATCTCTAATTAAGAGATTTTTATACTCTTTCTTCTGTGTCTGCCATTCTATAATTGGCATCCAAGGGATTGTTTTATATATTTCTACCCTTACACCCCTTTTTTCATCAAAGCCAATTCCCAGTGAGAATTGTTTATAAATTAAACCGTTACCTAACCATTTTTCTGAAACCGGTTCATCCGCTGCAACAACAAGACCAATACCTAACGCACCGATAGAACCACTTAAGTATCCAATTCCAAAGATGAAAATCATTATAATGACACCTGATATTCTTAAAAGTTTTTTGGTCTGAAATTGTGTCCACCATAAAAGCAACGAGACTGATAAATATATGATTGTTACTAAAATCCAATCAATCACTGAAAGTGTTGTTGAAATGTTAGTTAATAAACCAAGAAGTGATATCCCTGTCAGTATGGAAGTAACATAAAACACTCCCTTCCTGACTGTTGGCTTGTTTTTAGTCTGCCAAAGAATAATTAAACTTATAACTGGATAAGCCCAAAGTGCGAACAATATTATTGCCCAAGGTGTCAATTGGCTAATCATATAAATTTAGCTTTTCGAATTCATATTTCTGAATCTTCTCTATTATATAATCTATTTCCTCTGCCGTGAGGCCGGGGAAAACGGGTAAAGATATGCTGCACTGGTCGGCGATGTAGGAGTTCAGGAAATCCGTTGGTTTTATGCTGTACTTCTTCGAGTAATACTCAAGGTTGTGAACTGCGTGTGTGCCCGGACGAGTGGATATTCCGTTCGCAAGCAGATAGTCCATAAATTTATTTCTGCGCGAATTTATTTCGCCTACGTTTGCCGCTGTAATTTCTTCGGGGGCAAACATACAAACGTATGACTGATATCCGTGTTTGAAATCTTTGCCGACGAAAGGAAGCTTCAACCATTCTATATTTTTCAAGCCGTCAGATAAAATCTTTGCGACTTCGTTACGGCGTTCGCAAATTACGTGAGCGCGTTTCATCTGCGAAACTCCGAGCGATGCCTGAACGTCTGTCATTCTGTAGTTGTAACCAAGGTGCGGAAATTCGGGAAGCAGGTACGGCTTGTTTCCTTCGTGACGCATAAGGTCGGAAACCGATGCTCCGTGGTCGCGAAGTGACCGCAATGTTTCTGAGTCTTCGGAATTGTTTGTAGTAATCATTCCGCCCTCGCCGGTTGTGATTGCTTTTCGCGGATGAAATGAAAAACAGCCGAAGTCGCCGAAGTTTCCTGCGTGTACATTTTTGTAGTATGCGCCAAATCCGCAGGCGGCATCTTCAATAACTTTTATGTTGTGCTTTCGTGCTATTGCCATCACGGAATCCATTTCAACTGCCAGTCCGAAAAGGTGAACGGGTATGATTGCCTTTGTTTTTTCCGTGATGCGGCTTTCAATTTTTGTAACGTCTATGTTGAATGTGTTAAAATCTATGTCGCAGAATACAGGCACGGCGCCCGTGTACTCGACTGCGTTTGCAGTTGCAACCCACGTGAATGCGGGAACGATAACTTCATCGCCCGCTTTGATGCCCGCAGCGATTAATGCAAGGTGCAATGCAGTTGTACAGCTTGTTACTGCGATGGAATTTTTTGAGCCTGTAAATAAATTCCAGTAGTCTTCAAATTCTTTCACGCGCGGACCCTGCACAACCCAGCCAGACTCAAGAACTTTTCTTACGCCGTCGTAGTCTTCTTCGGTGAATAATGTTTTTGCTATTGGTATTTTCATTTTGCGTCAACTCCTGTGCTGATTCGCCAGTCGATTAATTTTTGCAATCCTTCTTCGAGAGAATATTTATACCTGAATCCGATTTCGTTCTCTGCTTTCTCTTTCGAACCGATTCTGTTTTTCACAAACTGTCTTGCATCGTCTTCTGAATATGGTTTGTAC
>Ga0194056_10001526_pt1 | contig 12562 bp, 9 predicted proteins | sample SepL4413m_MetaG_FD_155458 | JGI IMG/M metagenome (GOLD analysis project Ga0194056, IMG submission 155458) | Anoxic zone freshwater microbial communities from boreal shield lake in IISD Experimental Lakes Area, Ontario, Canada - Sep2016-L442-13m | ecosystem: Environmental > Aquatic > Freshwater >...
GCTGGAAACGTTTTCAACCTACTGATACCACCAGCGAATATATCCATGGCGATAATCATGCATTATGGATTGACCCGGCAGATTCTAATTATATCATCAACGGTGATGATGGTGGTGTGGCGTTGACTTATGATGGCGGAAAAAAATGGACCAATTTTTATAAAAAAATTCCTACTACTCAATTCTACAATATCACTTACGATTCTAATGATCCTTTTAATATCATTGGCTCTGTTCAGGACGAAGGTTCATTAAGGGGCAGCATAAAAAATACTTTTGCAGTAAAAGATAGTACCATCAAACCATGGAAATTTGGCCCTGGTGGCGAAGGCGTAATTCATGCTATTGATCCAGGTGATGCAAATACTATTTATACATCTTCATTTTATGGTAGACTTATAAAAGCAAATCTTGTATTACCCGATTCTATACAGGATAAAGACATTGCTCCTAAAAAGGCGGAAGAGGAAGAAACCCATAGGGGCGAGTGGTTGGCTTATACTTTAATCTCTCCGCACGACCGTTTCACCATCTATCATGGCATGCAGTATTTATTTAAATCAGCTGACAGTGGCTTTAGCTGGAAAAGAATTAGTCCGGATATGAGTTATAATAATAAACTAAAGATGGGTAAAACGCCTTATGCTATTAACCACCAAGCCATAACTGCAATTGCAGAATCGTATTTTAAAAAAGGAGTGCTATATGTTGGTACCGATGATGGGCGCGTTTGGATCAGCGAAAATGATGGTGGCAACTGGAACGAGATCAGCAAAGGATTACCTGTAAATGCGCATGTATCAAGATTGGTAGCTTCTAAATATGATGCATCAACGGTGTACATTACTTTAAGCGATAGAAGAGAAGATAATATCACCCCCTATATTTTCCGTTCTGCAGATATGGGAAAAACATGGGTAGCCATTAGCGGCAATTTGCCACTTAGTCCGGTGAATGTGCTAAGGGAAGATCCTATCAAAAAAAATATACTGTACTGCGGAACAGATATGGGTGTGTATACAAGCAATAACGGTGGTAAAGTTTGGGTGCCATTGAATAATAATCTGCCGAACACGATATCGGTGCAGGATTTGTTTGTTCATCCTAAAAGCAATCAAATGGTAATTGCAACATACGGAAGGGGCATATATGTTTTAGATAACATTAGCATATTACAAAAATAGTGCTATAGTAAAGCCCATTCATCAAATACTATTTTGGCTTTCTTACAAAAAAACTATCTTGTTTGTTCAAACTAAAATCGTTTTTGAACATGATAGTTATACAAAAAAAATCGCTGGCCATAATAGCCATCGTAGCGCTATCGCTTTCTGCAGCAGCGCAAAAAAAAGAGCTCACTGACGAGCAGTATTTTAAAAGTAATTTTAAAGGCATTACGCAAGTCTTGCCCATGTTTAAAAAATGGGCAGATGATACCCATTTTATTATCAGCATCAATGGCAAAGACAGTTTAATAGATTGTAAAACAGGTAACTCATCTTTACCAGTAGAAGCTCCCGTTTCTCCTGAAACTAAAGTTGAAAAAGCTTCGGTATATACTAAAAGCAACGACCTATTCATAAAATTGAATGGCGCCGAAGTACAACTTACTAACGATAAAGACAAAGAGAACAATGCCACAATGAGCCCCGATGGCAATTATGTTGCATTTACAAAAAACAACGACCTCTACACCATTAATATAAATACAAAAAAAGAAAGTAGAATTACCAACGATGGTAGCGATGTTATTTTAAATGGTTATGCAAGCTGGGTGTATACCGAAGAAATATTAGGCAGAAGATCGGCTTACCGTTCTTTCTGGTGGAGCACAGACAGTAAGCACATTGCTTTTTTTAGAACTGATGATACTAACGTTCCGGTATATACTATAACTGATGGCGCCGGCTTGCATGGTTTGGTAGAAAAAGAACGCTATCCAAAAGTAGGCGATCCCAATCCTGAAGTAAAAGTGGGTATTGTTGCTGCTGATGGTGGCAATGTGGTTTGGAGTGATTTTAATGCAAAAGATGATCAATACTTTGGCGCTCCCTACTGGAAACCAGATGGCAGCACTTTATTAGTACAATGGATGAATAGGCTGCAGGATAATTTAGTGATTTATGCCGTTGACCCAACAACAGGAACAAAAAAGGAATTCTATAATGAAAAACAAAAAACTTGGATTGACCTTGATGACAATGGAGAAAGAATTGAATTTTTAAAAAATGGTAAAGGCTTTATCTTATTCAGTGATGCTACAGGGTGGAAGCACATGTACTATTACGATATGGATGGCAAACTCGTTAATGCTATCACTACAGGGAAATATACAGTAAATGGTATAACGTATATCGATGAAAAAAATAGCATTATTTATTTTACTGCAAGAAGCAGGGAAAATACAGCACGTTCAGATTTTTATCGGGTTAACTTGGATGGTAAAAATTTACAGCGTCTAACTTTTGCTGATGCTAATAATAATATTAATATCTCTCCAAATGGATCTTACTTTATAACAACATACAATAATGTTTCGTCACCTAGTAAAATGACATTGGTGAGCAATAAGGGAAAAATCATTCGTGAATTGGGATCTGCAAAAGGAGAAGATTTCGATAATTACAATTTAGCAAAAACAGAACTGATTCGTGTAAAAAGCGATGACGGCATATACGACCTGCCTATGAAAATTACATGGCCCCTTAATATGGATAAAAATAAAAAATACCCTGTTTTAATTTCTATTTATGGTGGTCCAAATGCAGGAACAGTAATGGATGCATGGTCATTAAGTGGCAATCAACAATTTTATGCAAAGGAAGGCTTGATACAAGTATCGATGGATCACCGTGCCAGCGGGCATTTTGGTAAAGAAGGCGTAAACTATATGTACCATAATTTGGGTTATTGGGAAATGAAAGATTACAGTACCATGGTAAAATGGCTGATTGCTAATGGCAATGCAGATGCTTCAAAGATTTGTATTACCGGTTTCAGTTATGGTGGCTATATGACTTGCTATGCTTTAACCTATGGCAGCGATGTATTTACACACGGCATGGCTGGCGGTAGTGTTACCGATTGGAATTTTTATGATAGTCATTATACCGAACGTTATATGGGTACACCTGCTAATAATGCCGAAGGTTATAAAACTAGTTCAGTATTAAACTATGTAGATAAATATAAAGGGGTATTGCAAATTGTACATGGCGTTATTGATGATAATGTTCATATGCAAAACAGCTTGCGCCTTATTGATAAATTAGAAGATGCTAAAAAAGATTTTGAATTTATGATTTATCCCGGTGGAAGACATGGATGGGGTGGAAATAAAGGATTGCATTTTCAAAATTTGAAAACTAAATTTATTTATAAGTATTTGTTAGAGAAAGAAGTTCCAAAGTCGATGCTTCGATAACCGATAATAAAATAAGCTATGATAAACTCATAGCTTATTTTATTATTATTTTTAAGAGGAATTGTTAAACAAATAAATCTTTGTATAAATGTGCCCCAGGTACAACAGAATATTTTTCTAGGTCGGTAATGCCTTCTTTGGTCAATACATCTTCATCAATAAATGAATTGCCAGTACATTGTGTAGCTGGTTTCGCCAAAATATAATATGCAGCATCTGCAATTATTTCAGGTGTGCGGCTCATCTTCATTAACATTTCGCCTCCTAATAAATTTTGTACAGCTGCGGTAGCAATAGTAGTACGTGGCCATAAAGTATTTGCTGCAATATTGTATTTTTTCAGCTCTGCAGCAAGACCCAATGCAATCATACTCATATCGTACTTACTAATGGTATAAGCCAAATGGTTTTCAAACCACTTCATATCCATATTTATAGGAGGAGATAAATTTAGTATATGCGCGTTGGTAGATTTTTTTAAAAATGGAATACAAGCTCTACTTACCATAAAAGTTCCTCTTACATTTATATCATACATCAGATCGAAACGTTTAGGTTCAGTTTTTTCTGTTGGAGTAAGATTTATTGCAGAAGCATTATTAATTAAAATATCAATACCACCAAATGTTTCTATTGCCTTTGCAACTACCATATCTATTTGGTCTTCAAAACGAATATCGCATTGTACCGCTAGTGCTTTCCCACCAACCGCTTCCATTTCTGCAGCTGCAGTAAAAATAGTGCCGCCTAATTTTGGATTTTCTTCCACACTTTTAGATGCAATTACAATATTTGCGCCTTCTTTAGCCAAGCGTAATCCAATCGCTTTCCCTATTCCTCTTGAAGCACCTGTAATTAAAACGGTTTTGTTTTTAAAAGACATCGTATGCAATTTTAGTTGATAACCAAATGTAGTTGATTTATACAGTACTAAAAATGAGATGCGTAAAATTATTTTGTATAGTTGCTTTAAAAAATAAACCCTTTCTAATTAAACTGAAAGGGTTATTGAATAAATTTAATTTTTACAATCTGAATCAATTGATACCTGTTCCCATGCAGTCATTTCTTCTTTTAGCCAGTCGGCTTTTAAACGAAGTGTTACCCCCACTTTTTTCCCTAAAGCCAAACGAAGTGGTGGACTTCCAGGATCTTATTTTAAATTATATACCTGTAGTTTTATCATTCCAGCAGTGCCCGCATAGGTTTCTATGTGTTTGGCAGTAAACTTCATGGAGGCGCCGTTCTGAAGGGTCCAGGTTCTATTAATGTAACCCTGATGCCTAATGCGGGGTTTACCGAAATACCAGTAATGATCCAAATATTTTTTTGTACTGACATAATTATTTTTTTTAAAACTTTTTAACACTCGAAAACGTTATACTTTTTACCAAGTGATTTAACAAGCAATTTGTAAAATACTTAAACATTTGTTTGAATAAAATTAAACATTTGTTTAATTTCGCGTTTTATTTCACCCATTATGAATTTTAACGATAAACAAATTAAAATCATTGAGACAGCTGAAGTGTTGTTTGCAGAAATGGGCTTTTCAGGAACATCTGTAAGGGATATTGCAGATAAGGCAGATATTAACGTAGCCATGATTTCATATTACTTTGGCAGCAAAGAAAAATTACTTGAGGCACTTTTTAGTTACCGGGCTTCAAATACCACACAAAAGCTGGAGGGTATGTTTCAGATTAAAGATCTTAGTCCAATGGAAAAGGTCAATATGTTAATCGATTATTATATTGATAAATTTAATACACAACAATGTTTTCACAAAATTATGATGAGAGAACAGGTGGCTAATGTACGAACAGGCACCTCCGAAATAATAAAACATTATAAAAAAATAAACCAAGAACTGGTAAAGCAAGTAATTCATGAAGGACAGAAAAGCGGTGATTTTAATAAAAGTATCGACATCCCCATTTTGATGGCCACTTTGGTGGGAACTCTAAGCAATATGGTAACTACACAACATTTTTACAGGGAGATTAATAATCTGCAGTCAATGCCAGATGAACAATTTCAAAAACTTATCAGGAAAAAATTAAGCGCCCATTTGAAATTAATTTTTAAAGCCATTTTAACGCATGAAATATAAACTGATCATTATTATAAGCCTGATTACTATACAAAAAGTAATGGCTCAGGATAGTAGAACCCTTACTTTAAAAGAAGCGGTTGAATTAAGTATTAAAAATAATAAGTTGCTAAAGCTAAATGAATCCAAATTGCAAGAAGCAACAATAGCAATTAAAGAAGCAGAAGAACGACAACTTCCTGATGCGAATGCAAGTGTATCGTACATGTATTTACCAATTAAACCTTCTATAAATCTTAAATCCAGCAGTAATGCAAGCAGCGCCCCAAGTGTTAATCAAGCTATGTTAAGTAGTGTTACTGCATCATTGCCAATATATTCAGCCAGTAAATTAAAATATGGCATTGAATCTGATAAATATTTAGCGCAAGCAGTACAACTAGATGCAGACAATGATCGCAGTGCTGTAATATTAAATACCATTAATGCCTGCATCAATTTATTTAAAGCCCACCAAGCCATTGCTTTGGTAAAAGAAAACCTACAACAAGCTGAGCAAAGGGTTAAAGATTTTACTAGCCTAGAACAAAATGGTTTAATGGCAAGAAATGATCTACTAAAAGCAGAATTACAATCAGCTAATATTGAACTAACCTTATTAGATGCAGAAAGCAATTATAAGCTGGCTTGTGTAAATATGAATATAATGATGGGTTTGCCCGAACAAATTATTTTAATCCCCGACAGAAATGGACTTACACTGCCAAGTAACATAAAAACAATTGAAGCATACGAACAAGATGCTTTACAAAATCGTAAAGACATTAGTGCTATTGCTGAAAGAAAAAAAGCAGCCGATTTAAATATTAAATCTGTACAAACTGAAAAATATCCCAACATCAGTTTAACAGGCGGCTATATTGCTGCCGATATACCTAAATTTTTATCAGTATATAATGCTGTAAATATAGGAATAGGTGTAAAATATAATATTGCATCACTTTGGAAAACAAATACTAAAATACAACAAGCTACAATAAAAGTAAAACAACTACAAAGCAGTGAGGAGATATTGAATGATAATATTCGCTTACAAATTAATCAAGCTTATCAAGCCTATCTAGTGAGTGTAAAAAAGATTGAAGTGCTTCAAAAATCGGTGATACAAGCCACCGAAAATTATCGCATCACAAAAAATAAATATGAAAATGCTTTAACAACTACCACAGAATTATTGGATGCTGATGTGGCTTTATTACTATCAAAATTAAGTGTAACCAATGCAAAAGCTGATTCATTTATGGCTTATAACAGACTATTACATGCAGCAGGATTATTAACAGAAAAATTATAAATCGCTCCGAACAAAAATTATTAATACTAACTAATTACTTATGTCACAAAATACTACAGACAACAAATTCATAGCTCCCAAGGAAGCCCCAAAGAAAAAAAGTAAACCCTTTTTAATTGTTTTAATCATTCTTATAATTGCAGGGGGTGGTTTTGGTTATAGTAAATATGTTCATGGGCAACACCACCAAGAAACAGATGATGCACAAATTGAAGCCAATATCAGTCCGGTAATACCTAGGGTGGGTGGTTATGTAAAAGAAGTAAGAGTAAAAGATAATCAACTAGTAAAAAAAGGAGATACCCTTTTGATTTTGGATGACCGCGACTTTGCATTAAAAGTTTTGCAAGCCGAGGCAGCCTTAGCTACAGCAAAAAGTAATTTGGGTGTTGCACAAGCAACCACTACTGCATCTAAATCAAATATTATCAGTACAAAGTCGGGAATATCTACAGTTGATGCACAAATTGAAGCAGCTAAAATAAATGTATGGCGCACAACACAAGATTATAATCGATACAATAATTTAATAAAAGATCATTCTATTACCCAACAACAATTTGAACAGGCTGATGCAGCTAAACAATCTGCAGAACGTCAGTTACAAGTTTTGATTTCGCAAAAAAATCAAGTAACAGAGCAAACCAATGCAGTGGCTTCGCAAAGCAATGCCACTTCTTCTCAAATAAGTGTAGCCGGAGCTGTTATTAAACAACGCGAAGTAGAAGTTGCAGAAGCGAAGTTGAATTTATCGTACACTGCAGTAATTGCGCAAGAAAGTGGATTGGTATCTAAAATAAATGTACAAGATGGTCAGTTGGTACAAATGGGGCAAGCATTATTTAGTATTGTATTGAGTAATGAAACCTGGGTAATTGCTAATTTTAAAGAAACTCAATTAGAAAAAATGCACATTGGGCAAAAGGTAACTGTACATGCCGATGTTTTCCCAGATCATTCATTTGAAGCTACACTTACATCTTTTTCACCGGCAACGGGTAGTCGCTTTGCATTATTACCCCCCGATAATGCTAGTGGTAATTTTGTTAAAGTGGTACAACGTTTACCTGTTAAAATAGAATTCAATACGCTTTCAGACACATTGGTAAAACAATTAAAACCCGGCATGAATGTAGCTGTTGACGTGCATTTAAACTAATAAAGCAAATACCTATTCATCAGACAGCAACAGGATAAAGTAATTTTTTTATGCAGCAAATGGAATCTTTGGTAGAGTATGGCAGCAGGCGTGTAATTATTACTATTACGGCTATAATATGTGCTTTATTAGAAATTGTAGATACCACTATTGTAAACGTGGCATTGAAAAACATGCGGGGTACATTAAGTGCCACACTTACTGAAGTAGGCTGGGTGGTTACTGCTTATGCTATTGGAAATGTAATTATTGTTCCCATGACAAGCTGGTTTTCTAAACAGTTTGGCAGAAGTAATTATTTTGCAGCTTCCATTATATTATTTACTGTTTGCTCTTTTTTGTGTGGTAATGCTACTGGAATTTGGGAATTGGTAATTTTTCGTTTTTTGCAAGGCATAGGTGGGGGTGCATTACTGGTAACTTCCCAAACCATAATCACTGAAAGTTATCCACCCGAAAAAAGAGGAATGGCACAAGCCATTTATGGATTAGGCGTTATTATTGGCCCTACATTAGGCCCGCCATTAGGAGGTTTTATTGTAGATCATTATTCGTGGCCATTAATATTTTATATCAACATCCCAATTGGTGTGGTAGCTACATTACTAACGTTACAGTTTGTACGTAGTCCTAAATACGGAGAAAAAAGTGCGATGAGTGATATTGACTGGTTGGGTATGTGTTTACTTGCAGTAACAGTTGGTTCATTGCAATATGTTTTAGAAAAAGGACAAGATGATGATTGGTTCAGTAGCGGTACGATAGTACTGCTTTCTATTACTGCTTTTTTAGGGCTATATTTTTTTATATGGCGCGAATTAACTTTCAGGAATCCTATTGTTGAATTAAGGGTTTTAAAAAATGGCAATCTTAGGGTAGGCACCATTCTATCGTTCATCATGGGTTTTGGTTTATACGGATCTACATTTATCATACCCTTGTATACCCAATCTATATTAGGATGGACAGCGCAACAGGCTGGCATGTTAATGGTTCCTGCGGCATTAACCACCGCAGTAATGATGCCCATTATTGGTGCGCTTTTACAAAAAGGTATTCCGCAGCAATATTTAGTAGCCTTAGGATTTATCTTATTTTCTGTATTCACTTTCTGGGGTTATATTATTCTTACACCCGATACTAATGCAGATGACTTTTTTTGGATGCTGATTGTTCGTGGAATAGGAATGGGAATGTTATTTATTCCAATCACAACATTATCATTATCTACTTTAAAGGGACAAGAACTAGGACAAGGTGTTGCTTTTACAGGGATGATGCGACAACTAGGTGGTTCATTTGGAATTGCGTTGATTACTACTTTTTTATCAAGACAAAATGTAGTACATGCGTCTACTTTAGTTAGTAAATTAGATTACACCAACCCATCTGTACAACAAAGACTGCATAATATTCAATCGGCATTTATTAGCAAAGGCAAAGGAGTAAATGAAGCTTTAAATGCTGCTTACGAAGCAATGAGTGGGATGGTAAGTAAACAAGCAGCAGTATTATCTTATATGGATGTATTTCTTTACCTAGGTATATTATTCATGCTCTGTGTACCTTTTGTAATTATGGTAAAAGGGAATAAGAAGAAAAAGAAAGTAGATGTATCAGATGCTATGCATTAAAAATGCAAGCCCATTGCAATTAATTGCTTTTCATCAAACCCCACCAATAAATGATTTCCGAATTCGATAATGGGTCTTTTAATAATACTAGTATTTGCCTGCATTAGTTTAATAGCTGCAGCTTGTGTAGTTATCGTAGTTTGTTTATCGGCAGATAAGCCTCGCCAGGTAGTACTTTTTTTGTTCAGTAAAATTTCCCATCCTAGTTGTTTACACCAAGCAGTCAATTTTTCTTTAGAAATACTTTCCTTTTTATAATTGTAAAACACAATTGTTTTTTTATGTTTCTTAAACCAATCTAAAGTTTTCTTTACAGCATCGCAGTTTGGAATACCATATATAATTATTGTACTCATTTTAAAATTCCGGGGCTAAAGGTTTTGTTTTCATAAAAGATTCAATCTTTCCCATTATTTCGGGTGTAAGCATTGGCAATACATCTATTGCTTTTAAGTTATCAAGTAACTGTTGTTTTTTGGTAGCTCCTAAAATGGCAGTGCTTACATGGGGATTTTTAATACACCACGCAATACTTAATGCTGCAGTAGTAACGCCTAATTTTGCAGCATACTCACTCAATTTTTTTACTTTCTTTACTTTATCATCAATTACCCAGCGATCTTTTAACCAGTCAAACCCCTCTAGTGCAAAACGACTGCCCTTGGGAACGCCATCATTATACTTTCCAGATAATAAACCACTTGCCAAGGGACTCCAGATGGTAGTACCCATTCCTACATTTTTATAAATTTCGCTAAACTCTACTTCTACTTTATGGCGCTCAAATAAATTGTATTGTGGTTGTTCCATAGTAGGAGCAATTAGTCGAAATTTTTCAGCTACACGATGAGCTTCCATAATTTCAACTCCACTCCATTCGCTAGTACCCCAGTATAAAATTTTTCCCTGCTGTATCAAATGATTCATTGCCCAAACTGTTTCTTCAATAGGAGTATGCTTATCGGGACGATGGCAGAAATACATATCTAAATAGTCTACTTGTAAACGTTGTAATGCTTCATCGCAGGCTTCTATAACATGTTTACGGCTTAGTCCTTTTTGATTAGGCTTATTCTCTTTCCCTCGCCATCCCCAAAATACTTTTGATGAAACGGTAAAAGAAGTGCGGTCCCATTTTTTCTTTTTCAATACCCTTCCCATCATTTTTTCACTTTCGCCTAAAGCGTACACTTCGGCATTATCAAAAAAATTGACGCCATTATCATAAGCAACACCCATTAATTCATCGGCAACTTTATCATTAATTTGTTTACTAAAACTTACCCAGCTACCAAAGCTGAGTACACTAACTTGTAAGCCTGATTTGCCAAGGTGACGATATTCCATAACCTATATTTATGATTGAATTGTGAAGGTAGTGCAAGCGAGGGAAATGATGATTTCGATATTGGTTAAAATTGTACATGCAATTAAGACTACGAAGAGGATAGACAGCCCTCAATGATTAATACTCTGGAAACTGTGAAGATGATACTTTGATTACACTATTGGTTACTTGATGAAATACTTTGTCTTTAAAATCTTGGCTGGTTTCAAATCCAATGCTATTTATATTATGTGTTTTTGTTCTTATCTGCACAGGTTTATCGGTATAAAACTGATAGTCATTGCGGTTTCTGTCCCAATATAATTCATCACAATACAAGGTGTCGCCATTTTTTAAACCAATAAATCGCACACTGTCTTTCAGTAATATCTTACTCTGGGTTTCAATATATCGGGCATATTTAGCATCCAATACACTTTCAATCTTTGAACTGTCGTTGTAAAAATCTACATGTATTTTTTTTGGAAACTCCACAAAAGGTATGGTGTCTTGTACTCGTAGCATAAGAGGTGAAAACAGTTTTGCCCTTATCTTACCACTCATTGTGTAATTAATATCAACCTGTATAGCTTCTTCTACACCTAATTTTTTTGCAGCAAGTTTATCCAATTCTTCCTTGCTATTTTCGCAGGCTGATAAAAAAATGCAGCCCGATATAAAGACTGCACTAATGATATATAATTTTTTAAACAGCATCTTTAATCATACTTAAGTTTCCTGAACCAACGCGCATTCATTGAAACACCAAAACTAAACCGTAAGGTGTTTTCACGAATATTGCTATTTTTATCTCCCCTTCCTCCAATTTCCAAAGCAGTGTTCAACACAACATATTCGCCACCATAACTCAATCTTTGTAATGAGGTTAAAGGCATTCCTGTACCAAAACTAAAGCCATATTCGGGTCGGTTGGTAGTCGTTTTAATATAATCGGGACCATAATAAAAGCCAGCCCTATATCTAACAAAACTAAAATAGTTTTTAATTGGAGTATTCAATTTTGCAGGATAGTATTGTATGCCTACTCTTACCATGGAATTATTTTGTACAGCATCGGCTTGACCATAATACCTATAGTTACTCCACTTTGTAGCTTCATAATCTACACCAAACATCCAGTGTTCACTAGTATAACTAAAGCCAACAGTGTATGAAGACGGATATTCAATAGTTCCGCTAATTCCTGTTTGATCAGAAATACTATCTATTCTGTAACTGGAATTATTGGCATCATAACTAAAGGTTTCCCTAATATCATCACGCGAAGCAGTTAATTTTTGTTTCAGATTACCATAAGCTCCAAAGCGCAATACTTTAGGCACTTCTGTCTTTTTATCTTTATTCAATACCGTTTCATACATAATTCCGCCACTAATAAACAGGCCGCCAAAATTAGTTTGGTGGGCATAATTTGCTTTATAATACGGAATGGTATCATTAATAAAAGACAATCGAGTATTATAATTTTTATTGCCAAACATATATCCGGCATTAATACCAAAACTGAATCCTTTAATTTTAAAAGCCGTACCTAGATAAGCCTGATTGGCACCACCTGAACCTTCGTATAATGTGTTGATGCTATCAATA
>Ga0194056_10001530_pt1 | contig 12556 bp, 8 predicted proteins | sample SepL4413m_MetaG_FD_155458 | JGI IMG/M metagenome (GOLD analysis project Ga0194056, IMG submission 155458) | Anoxic zone freshwater microbial communities from boreal shield lake in IISD Experimental Lakes Area, Ontario, Canada - Sep2016-L442-13m | ecosystem: Environmental > Aquatic > Freshwater >...
AAATTAATAAAGACGGAACCATTGCCATTGATGCACAAAGAATGACAGGAGCTGCTGGTGTATTTGCTGGTGGAGATATGTTGCCAGGCGAAAATCGGAGCTCTACGATTGCAATGGGACATGGTAAAAAAGCTGCTCGTTATATTGATAGTTATTTATCCAGTACTATTTATCAAAAAGCCGAAAAACATCCTACTGCAGGTTTTAGAAAACTGCATATGTGGTATAAAACAGATGCACCTCAAAAAGAACAAGATAAAATAGCCCCAGCAATTGCAGTTAAAAATTTTGAAGAAGTAATAGGAGGTTTATCAGAAGCTGAAGCAAGATTTGAAGCACAACGATGCCTTAGTTGCGGAAATTGTTTTGAATGTGATGGTTGCTTTGGTGCTTGTCCAGAAGATGCTATAATAAAATTAGGTAAAGGCAATCGTTATAAATTTAATATGGATGCCTGTACCGGTTGTGCAGTGTGTTACGAACAATGCCCTTGTCACGCCATAGAAATGATTCCTGAACCTATTAATTCAACTACTAATGTCTAATAAAAAAACAATTGCAACAATAGACGGAAACGAAGCCGCAGCTTATGTTGCGTACCGGGTAAATGAAGTATGTGCAATTTATCCTATTACGCCGTCATCTACAATGGCAGAACTTGCCGATGAATGGTCTGCCAAAGGGATTAAAAACATTTGGGGTTCGGTACCCGATGTAATGGAAATGCAAAGTGAAGCTGGTGCTGCAGGTACTGTTCACGGCGCATTACAAACTGGATCGTTAACTACTACATTTACAGCCTCACAAGGTTTGATGTTGATGTTGCCCAATATGTATAAAATTGCTGGCGAATTAACCCCAGCAGTATTTCATGTTGCGGCACGTTCATTAGCTGCTGCTGGTTTATCCATTTTTGGTGATCACCAGGATGTAATGGCGGCAAGAACAACAGGCTTTGCTATGTTAAGTTCTGCTAGTGTACAAGAAGCACATGATTTTGCTTTAATAGCTCAAGTGGCAACTTTAAAAGCAAGAATTCCTATTATTCATTTCTTTGATGGATTTCGTACTTCACATGAAGTAAATAAATTGGAAATGTTGAGTAACGAGGAAATCAAATCCATGATACCTGATGAACTTGTAATTGCTCATCGCAATCGTGCTTTAAATCCAGAAAACCCTTTTATTAGGGGAACTGCACAAAATCCAGATGTATACTTTCAGGGAAGAGAAACGGTAAATTCTTTTTATAATAATATGCCTGCGATTGTAGAAACAGTGATGAATGACTTTGCAAAAATGACCGGAAGGCAATATGGTTTATTTGAATATTTTGGAGCACCTGATGCAGAAAGAATTACTATTATCATGGGCTCTGGTGGCGAAACGGTTTCTGAAACTGTACAAGCTTTAAATGCAGCTGGTGAAAAAACAGGCGTTATCATTGTCCGTTTATATCGTCCTTTCTCCTTAGCACATTTATTAAAAGTATTACCTACTTCTGCAAAAAAGATTGCAGTTTTAGATCGTACCAAAGAATCTGGCGCGTCAGGCGAACCTATGTACCAAGATATTCTATCTACTTTGGTAGATGCTTTGCAGCAAGGTAAAATTGCTCAACTACCACGCATTGTTGGTGGACGTTATGGTTTGTCTTCTAAAGAATTTACACCTGCAATGGTTAAGGCCATTTACGATGAATTAAAAAAAGATGCGCCTAAAAATGGATTTACCATTGGTATTAATGATGATGTTACACATTTAAGTTTACCCTACGATCCATTATATAAACTAGATGAATCGGAATGGAGACAAGGCTTATTTTTTGGACTAGGTGCCGATGGAACAGTAGGAGCCAATAAAAATACGATAAAGATTATTGGAGAAAACACTGATCTATATGCACAAGGTTACTTTGTATATGATTCAAAAAAATCTGGTGCAAGAACAGTATCTCATTTACGTTTTGGACCCAAACCAATTAAAGCACCGTATTTAATTTCTAAAGCAGATTTCATTGCTTGTCACCAATTCAATTTTACCGAAAAAGTAGAAATGCTTGAATTTGCAAGCATTGGTGCTACTTTCTTATTAAATAGCCCTTATTCAAAAGATGAGGTTTGGAGTAAATTAACAGGGCAAGTTCAAAAAAGTATAATCGATAAAAAAATTAAACTTTATGTAATTGATGCTACTACTGTGGCAAGAGATACGGGAATGAATGGCCGCATTAACACCATAATGCAGACTTGTTATTTTGCGCTTTCTGGTGTGTTACCAAGAGAAGCCGCAATTAAACAAATTAAAAAAGCCATTGAAAAAACTTATTTTAAAAAAGGACAAAAAGTAATTGACCAAAATTTTGAAGCGGTAGATGCTACCCTGGCTAATTTATATGAAGTAGTATATGCAAAAATAGTGTCATCAGCCAATAATGATTTACTTACAGTTTCGGCAAAAGCTCCAAAATTTGTTCAAGAAGTTACGGCAGTAATGATGGCCGATCATGGCGACCAATTGCCTGTGAGTATGATGCCAATTGATGGTACTTATCCTAGTGGTACCACTCAATGGGAAAAAAGAAATGTATCGGATTTAGTTCCATTATGGGAACCCGACCTTTGTATACAATGTGGTAACTGTGCATACGTTTGTCCACATAGTGTCATTCGTGCAAAGTTTTATCATAAAGACAATATTGAAAAAGCTCCAGAAGGATTTAAATCAGCACCCATTAATGCAAGAGGATTTCCTGAAACAAAATATTCATTACAAGTTTATTTAGAAGATTGTACTGGATGTAATTTATGTGTAGAGGTTTGTCCTGTTACTGATACAGCCAATCGCAGTCTTAAAGCTATTAATTTAGTAGAAAAAGAACCCATCCTTGAAAAAGAAAAAAAGAATATTGAATATTTTGAAGGCATAACATGGAATGATCGATCTAAAATTGATTTCTCCACTGTACATGGTGCGCAATTTTTAGAACCTTTATTTGAATTTAGTGGTGCATGTGCAGGTTGTGGAGAAACGCCTTACTTAAAATTGTTATCACAATTATTTGGAGATCGTTTATTAATTGCTAACGCTACCGGTTGTTCGTCAATTTATGGTGGAAATCTTCCTACAACTCCATGGGCAAAAAATGCTGATGGTAGGGGACCAGCTTGGGCAAACTCATTATTTGAAGATAATGCAGAGTTTGGTTTAGGAATGCGAATAACTGCAGATAAGCAATTAGACATTTCTAAACAATTATTATTAGAATTGAAACCTCAAATAGGCGCAAATTTTGTAGATGAGATCATTAATGCTAAACAAATATTAGAATCTGAAATAGCAGAACAATTTAAAAGGGTAGATGCTTTAAAAGAAAAATTAAAAACCATTAAAGATCCTGCTTCAGCCTTACTTTTATCAGTAGCTGATCAATTGGTACGTCGCAGTGTTTGGTTAGTGGGTGGTGATGGATGGGCTTATGATATTGGCTATGGTGGTGTTGATCATGCATTGGCTAGTGGACGTAATGTAAAAATATTGGTTTTGGATACCGAAGTGTATTCTAATACCGGTGGTCAATCCTCTAAATCTACACCAACAGCAGCCACCGCTAAATTTGCAGCTGGGGGTAAGTCAGGTGGTAAAAAAGATTTAGCTATGCAAGCCATTAGTTATGGTAATGTGTATGTTGCTAGAGTTGCATTTGGTGCCAATCCTCAACAAACTTTACTGGCAATGCGCGAAGCAGAAGCTTATGACGGGCCGGCATTGATATTGGCGTATAGCCATTGTATTGCACATGGATACGATTTAAAAAATGGGTTAGATCAACAACATAATGCAGTAGCAAGCGGACATTGGCCATTATTACGTTATAACCCCACACTGAGGAATAAAAATCAAAATCCTTTTGTACTGGATTCCCCAAGGCCAACAATGTCGTTGAAAGATTATGCCTATAAGGAGTTGCGCTATAAAGTGCTCACCATTACAAATCCTGAAGCGGCTGAAAGACTAATGAAGCATGCACAGGAATTAGTAAACTTAAAATGGAAAAATTACGAAGAGCTGGCTACTAAAAAAGCAAGTGACTTTGTACCTATAGCTTAATTAAAGTTGTCAGAAGACAGTTGTTAGTTGATAGATGGACCGCTTCCTCACTAATACCTGTCAACTGTCATCTAACATCTAAAAAAAGTGTATGAAACTACATTCAAAGTATATGGGGATGGAATTAAAATCTCCCATCATTGTATCTGCGTGTACTTTATCTGAACAAACAGATAATATTATAAAAATGGAAGACAATGGAGCAGGTGCTGTTGTAATGTTTTCTTTATTTGAAGAGCAAATAAAAAAAGAAGAAGCTCAATATAACGGTGTACTTTCTGCAACAAGACATTCATTTGCTGAAGCCAATGATTATTTTCCATCACTAGAAGATTATAATGTTGGAACGGATCAATATTTAGAAAATATACGAAAAGCTAAAGAGCGAGTAAAGATTCCCATTATTGCAAGTTTAAACGGCATTACCAACGAAGGTTGGATTGATTATTCAAAACAAATGGAACAAGCAGGTGCTGATGCCATAGAAGTAAATATATTTTTTATTCCGGGCGATATACATATGTCTACGTCGCAAGTAGAACACCGTTACTTAAATATTATCAATAATATAAAACAACATGTAAAAATTCCTGTAGCAGTTAAACTGAATCCATATTTCAGTGCTATGGGAAACATGTCGTTACGAATGAAACAAGCAGGTGCAGATGCTTTGGTTTTTTTCAATCGGTTTTATCAACCAGATTTTGATATCAATGAATTGGAAATAAAAACAGATTTGCATTATAGTGAATCTAATGAAATTAGATTGCCATTATTATGGATTGGATTACTGTATGGAAAAATAAATTTATCATTAGCTGCTACTACGGGCGTACAAAGTGCTGTAGAAGTAATTAAATATATTTTAGCAGGTGCAGACGTAGTAATGACAGCATCATCGTTATATAAAAATGGCATTCCTTATATAAAAACAATGAATAAAGAATTGCAAGACTGGATGTATATGATGGGCTTTGATTCGTTAGATAAATTTAGAGGAATAATGAGCCAGCAAAACATAGCTGACCCTACAGCTTACGAAAGAGCCAATTACATTAAAATACTGGAGGGCGTAAAATAAATGACTGATATTTATAAAAAGAAACCTGAGGTGCTTGCCCCAGTAGGATCATTTGATAGTTTGAAAGCTGCCATTAATGCAGGTGCAGATTCAATTTATTTTGGGGTGGAGCAATTGAATATGCGAACCCGATCTTCCAATACTTTTTCCATTGATGATATTAAAGAAGTAAGTCAGCTTTGTAAGGCTGCAGGAATTAAAGCCTATATCACGTTAAATACTATAATGTATGAACATGATATGCAATTATTGAAATCAATTTTACAGGAAGTAAAAAAACAAAAAATTGATGCAGTAATCGCTGCTGATTTTTCTGTGATAGAATATTGTAGTCAGCTAAATATTCCATTACATATTTCTACTCAAGCCAATGTTAGCAATATTGAATCTGTACAATTTTTTTCTCGTTTTGCGGATGTAATTGTTTTAGCTAGGGAACTTACGTTAAAGCAGGTTGAGCATATTTGTAAAGAAATTAAACGAAGAAGAATTACCGGACCATCTGGCGATTTAGTAAAAATAGAATTGTTTGTACATGGAGCTTTATGCATGGCCATATCAGGAAAATGTTATCTGAGTTTACATTCAGAAAATGCCTCGGCTAATCGTGGGGCATGCGTACAAAATTGTAGAAGATCTTACACCGTAACAGATACGCAAACTAAAGAAGAATTATTAATCGACAATGAATATATCATGTCGCCAAAAGATCTTTGCACAATCAGTGTATTAGACCAAGTTATTGCGAGTGGAGTAGGTGTATTAAAAATTGAAGGTCGCACTAAAGGCTCAGATTATGTATATACTGTAACCAAGTGTTATACAGAAGCTGTAGCAGCTATTGCAAGCAAAACATTTACTCAAAATAAAATAGGAGAATGGCTAAAAGAATTAGGTAAGGTTTATAACAGAGGTTTTTGGGAAGGGTATTACTTAGGACGTGAATTGGGAGAGTGGACTTCTACACCTGGGTCAATAGCCACTGAAAAGAAAATATATATTGGAAAAGGTACAAAATACTACCCTAGAATAAATGTTGCTGAGTTTATTGTGGAAACAGGAAATATTAAAAAAGGAGATACCATAATGATTAGCGGTCCTATTTGTGGTATGGTTAAAGAAAATTTTGAAACGCTGATTGTTAATGGCGAAGAAGGCAATGAGGCTAAGAAAGGAGATAAGATTACGTTTCCATTTGCTGTAAAAGTAACTGCAAAAGATAAATTATATAAAATTGTAGCAAGCGAATATGCCTAATATCATTCACTACAGAAAGAAGTGTATTGGTTGCGGCATTTGTTATGAAATGCAACCTGATTACTGGCGTATGAGTAAAAAAGATGGAAAAGCTACTTTGGTAAAAGCATTAGGCAAAAAAGATGTTTATGTATTATCCATTACATCAAGCGAACGTATTAGAGCACACGAAGTTGCTTTGGTTTGTCCAGTTAAAATAATAAAAATACAATGACCACACATATTGTTGATTTTATAAGCAATCAAACTTGTGCCAATATTTGCTGTATTGATGAAAACTATAAACCCTATTGCTTTAGTTGCTTTTATGTATTGAATAGTGATAAAGGTGTTTTGTATTTCAAATCATCTATCAAAACAAAACATGTAGATTTATTTCAAAAACAACCAAATATTGCTGGAACCATATTGCCAGATAAATTGAATAAGTTATTTGTAAAAGGTATACAATTTGAAGGTCGTATACTTGATTCAGATCATCCTTTAACCATTATAGCTCCTATAGCATACTATAAAAATAATCCCGCAGCAATTGCAATACCTGGCCAGCTTTGGGTAATTGAAATAGATCATATAAAAATGACGGATAGCACACTTGGCTTTGGAAAAAAGATTACCTGGAACAGAAAGGAGATTACTGTAGCCATATAAAAAAACCCACAAAGCTACAAAGTGTTCTAAAGCGATTGCTTAGTGAATTTCGTTGCTTTGTAGGAAACTATATTATTTTAATTTTTCAAATCTTGCTTGAAAGAACCTTAAATACTTTGGTTCGTAAATCATTTTCATTCCTTTTATGCTGTTACGTTTTTCATAAACTCTTCCTGCTGATTCAGCAATTACATCCATATGGGCTTGTGTATAAACACGGCGTGGAATAGTAAAACGAACCAGTTCTAGTTTAGGAAAATAATTATCTCCATTGGCTTTTCTTCCAGCAGAAACTACTCCTCGTTCCATGGTTCTTACACCAGCATCTTGATAAATTTCAGCAGCTAAGGTTTGAGCAGGAAATTGATCTTGGGGTATATGAGGCAAGAATTTTTTTGCATCCACAAATATACCATGGCCTCCTATAGGTTTAACGATAGGTACACCATAGTCCATCATTTTTTCACCTAGGTAAATTACTTGTCCAACCCTTGCTCGTATATGTTCATCACTAACACTTTCGCCTATACCAATTGCCATTGCTTCCATATCTCTACCTGCCAATCCGCCATAGGTATGTAACCCTTCATATACCACTACCATATTTCTTGCTTCTTCAAAAATATCATAATTGTTAACAGCAAGAAATCCGCCAATATTCACCAACGCATCTTTTTTAGCACTCATGGTAGCACCATCTGTATAAGAACATATTTCTTTTACTATTTGTTTTATGCTTTTAGCAGCATATCCTTTTTCTCTTTGTTGAATAAAGTAAGCGTTTTCGGCTACCCTTGTCATATCATGTATAACTAAAATGCCATTTTTTTTGGTATATGCTCTAAGCTCTTTTAAATTCTTCATGCTTATAGGCTGACCACCTGCCATATTAACACTTGTGGCCATACTTACATAAGGTATTTTTTTAGCGCCATGTTTTTTAACTAGTTTTTCTAGTTTATTTAAATCAATATTTCCTTTAAAAGCAAATTCATTTTCTGGATCATGCGCTTCATCAATAATAATATCTTCAAATTTTCCACCAGCCAATTCTTGATGCAATCGAGTAGTGGTAAAATACATATTGCCAGGAATGATATCGCCTTTTTTGATTAATATTTTTGACAAAATATTTTCAGCACCACGACCTTGGTGAGTGGGGATCATATATTTGTATCCATACACTTCTCTTACCACTTCTTCTAAATGATAAAAATTTCTACTACCCGCATAAGCTTCATCACCCAGCATCATGCCAGCCCATTGACGGTCACTCATTGCAGAGGTACCACTGTCGGTAAGTAAGTCAATGTAAACATCTTCAGATTTTAATAAAAAAGTATTGAATCCAGCAGCAAGCAATGCTTTTTTTCTTTGTGCAGGAGATGTCATTTTAAGCAGTTCTACCATTTTCATTTTATAGGGTTCTGCCCAACTTCTTTTAATATTAGTCATCGGTATAATTTTTATTTTAAATTAATGGGTTGCAATTTTGCGGTAAAGTGCCTAAGCATTGGCGCTTCTTCTATAATAGTAAGCCCTTGTATTTTTTCGCGATTATTGAATACTTCAATAATTACTTCAGCTACATAATCAATATGACTTTGCGTGTACACGCGTCTTGGAATAGCCAATCGTACTAATTCTAATACAGCAGGTATCAATTGGTGTTGTTCATCATATTTACCAAACATTAATGACCCTATTTCTACACCTCGTATTCCACCCTCAATGTATAAAGCCCCTACTAAGGCTTGCCCAGGATATTGTTGAATAGGGATATGAGATAAAAATGCTTTAGCATCTAAATACACAGCATGTCCCCCTGCTGGTTGCATAACAGGCACTCCTGCAGCTATCAGTTTATTGGTAAGATATTCAATACTACGAATACGATATTGTAAGTAATGTTCTTCCATTACTTCTTTAAGTCCAATAGCAATGGCTTCAAGATCACGCCCTGCTAATCCGCCATATGTAGGAAAGCCTTCAGTAATCACCAACAAATTTCTACATTGTAATGCTAATGCTTCATCATGCATGGCTAAAAACCCACCTATGTTTGCAAATGCATCTTTCTTTGCACTCATAGTACAGCCATCTGCATATGAAAATAATTCTCTTGCTATTTCTGGAACTGTTTTATCGGCATATTCTTTTTCACGTAGTTTAATAAAATAACTATTTTCTGCAAAACGACATGCATCAATAAATAATGGGATATTATTTTCTTTACAAACTTTTCTTACTGCTTTAATGTTTGCCATGCTTACCGGTTGTCCGCCACCAGAATTATTAGTAATGGTAATAATGCATAATGGAATATTTGCTGCACTTTTTTCAACAATCACTTTTTGTAATGCAGCTATATCCATATTTCCTTTAAAAGGTGCAGGAATGGATGGATGTTTTCCTTCTTCACATAAAAGATCAATGCCTTCAGCACCTGAATATTCTATATTAGCTCTTGTAGTGTCGAATAAAGTATTACTAACAAAATATTTCCCTTTGCCACCAAGAATACTAAATAAGATTTTTTCTGCAGCTCTTCCTTGGTGAGTAGGAATGACTAAAGGCATTCCGGTAATATCTTGTACAACTTTTTCAAATCGAAAAAAACTGGGGCTACCTGCATAAGATTCATCGCCCTGCATAATGCCTGCCCATTGATTGCTACTCATGGCGCTAGTACCACTATCCGTTAGTAAATCAATTATTACATCGTTGGAGTGAATAAGGAATGGATTAAAGCTGGCTTTATTTATTATATTGATTCGTTCTTCTTTTGTATTAAAATAAATTGGTTCAACCGATTTTATCCTGAAAGGTTCTATTATGGTTTTCATATATGCTATTTTAAATGGTAGTATACCAGTAATTGAAAAAAATATGTAATGGGAGAAACTGAATCAGATAGTCAGCTTGGTCTGCGGATGATATTTTTCCAGATAGTCATATAAACATCCAAAAGTAGATAGGTTAATAACAATTAAAAATGATTTTCATCATCGATTGTAGGTATCCCACAGAATATGTATCATGTATAATTAGTAATAAATTATATAACCATACATAACAAAAGCTTAAGGGTAAATAAAACATGCTTAAAAAACGCTTATATTTAAAAAAATATTTCCTAAGATATTTTATCTTTTAAGTACTTTTTTCATTGCCCAAAACATTTCGGCACAAAACCTTTTTATTTACGAACTTAGTTGTAATAAATTTTAATTAAACTTATTTTAATGAATTCAAAAATGATAACACGTAAACTCGGTAAAAGTAATCTTGAAGTATCGGCTATTGGCCTGGGTTGTATGGGAATGACTTATTCTTATGCACCATTTCCAGAAAAAGAAGACATGATTTTTTTTATTCGCAAAGCTGTAGAACAAGGTGTTAATTTTTTTGATACTGCTGAAGTATATGGTCCTTATAATAATGAAGCATTGATAGGAGAGGCACTAGTGCCTTTACGCAATGAGGTGGTAATAGCAACTAAATTTGGTTTTGATATACAAGATGGTAAAATGGTAGGCGTGAATAGCCGCCCAGAACATATTATAAAAGCTGTTGAAGGCTCGCTCAAAAGATTGCGAACAGATGTAATTGATTTATTGTATCAACATCGGGTAGATCCTAATGTTCCTATAGAAGATGTAGCGGGTACAGTTAAAGACCTTATTCAACAAGGTAAAGTAAAATACTTTGGTTTATCTGAAGCAGGAGCGGGTACCATTCGTCGTGCACATGCCATACAACCTGTAGCTGCATTACAAAGTGAATACTCCATATGGACTAGACAACATGAAAAAGAAATCATTCCTACAATAGAAGAATTGGGAATTGGACTAGTAGCTTTCAGTCCATTAGGCAGAGGTTTTTTAGCTAGTAAGATAGATGAAAATACAAAATTTGGAGAAGGCGATATTCGTAATGTATTGCCCAGATTTACTGAAGATGCGCGAATTGCCAATAAAACAATGTTAGATGTATTAAGTCAGTTTGCAGCAAAAAGAAATGCTACCACCGCACAAATTGCATTGGCATGGGTATTAGCACAACAACCATGGATTGTTCCCATACCCGGCACAACAAAACTGCATCGTTTTCAAGAAAATATTGGTTCAGTTTCCATTCAATTAACACAAGAAGAACTTAAAGAAATTGAAATTGCATCCGCTGCAATAAATATTATGGGAAGCAGATATAATGAAGCAATGGAAAAATCAACAGGGTTGTAATAATAAATACCATGCATTCAAATATAAAATGCCGTAAGATTTCTCTTACAGGCATTTTTTGTATTCATCACTTTTGCTATTTCTTCCTTGGTGTTTCCAAAGCAGCTTGTGCAGCAGCCAGGCGTGCAATCGGCACACGGAATGGAGAACAACTTACATAGTTCATACCAATACGGTGACAGAATTTAACACTTTCAGGATCGCCACCATGCTCACCACAGATACCCACTTTAAGATTCGGTTTGGTTATACGGCCACGTTCTGTACCAGTTTTTATTAACTGACCAATCCCTTCTTGATCGATGGTTTGGAATGGATCTTCTGGTAATATCTTTAGATCAAGATATTTAGGTAAGAACCCACCGATATCATCACGGCTAAATCCAAAACTCATCTGAGTAAGGTCATTGGTACCAAAACTGAAAAAGTCGGCTACTTGAGCCATAAATTCAGCACGTAAAGCAGCACGAGGTGTTTCAATCATGGTACCATAGAGGTAAGGAATTTTTTTCAAACCTGTTTTTGCACATACTTCTTTATATACTCTATCTACAATTTCTTTTTGATGACTAAGTTCAGTAGCAATAACTGTTACAGGAACCATTATTTCTGGGAATACTTTTTTTCCTTTTTTCAACAGTTCAGCAGTGGCTTCAAATATTGCCCGAACTTGCATTTCAGTAATTTCAGGATAGCTGATACCTAAACGTACACCACGATGTCCAAGCATAGGATTGTTTTCATGCAATGCCAATACTCTTCTGTTCAACATGCCCATACTAATACCTAATTCCTTACTCAGTTGTTTTAATTTTTCTTTATCATGTGGCACAAACTCATGCAGGGGGGGATCCAACAATCGAATAGTAACAGGATGTCCATTCATAACATTAAGGGTATCCTTTACATCTTTTTTCACATACTTAAATAAACCATTCAATGCATCACGTCTTTCTTTTTCTGTTTTGCTTACAATCATTTTTCTCAACTGGAATAAGGGTTCTTCGCTTCCTTCTCCATAAAACATATGTTCTGTACGGAATAAGCCAATACCTTCAGCACCAAACTTAACCGCCTTAAGTGCATCTTCTGGTGTTTCACAATTGGCACGTACATCAATCTGTTTGGTTTTATCAACCAATTTCATCAATTCTTTATAACTCTGATTTTTATCAATGTCAATATCTACCAATGCCATGCTACCTTCATAAAC
>Ga0194056_10001531_pt1 | contig 12554 bp, 6 predicted proteins | sample SepL4413m_MetaG_FD_155458 | JGI IMG/M metagenome (GOLD analysis project Ga0194056, IMG submission 155458) | Anoxic zone freshwater microbial communities from boreal shield lake in IISD Experimental Lakes Area, Ontario, Canada - Sep2016-L442-13m | ecosystem: Environmental > Aquatic > Freshwater >...
GCTTAAATACTTCGAGAGAAACACCTTTCTCCTTTGCATAATTTTTTAGCTCTTCGACGGACTCTTCTCTATGAACTGTCGCAAAGACATGGTAGCCAAGGCGAGCTAGGGCAACGGCACTATCACGGCCGATCCCACCACGCGAACCTGTAATTAGTACATTTTTATTTGCATTCTGTTTCATTTGTGTGGTTGTCTTAGCTTAAATAATATATTCTACAAACGATAATTCTGGTTTCAACTTGCCATCCTCACTCTGAAGCGTGGTCTACGATTTGACCGTAGTTCAAGCTTTAGTTTGTCTTACCAGAAGCACGCTGAAGCGTGGTCTACGATTTGACCGTAGTTCAAGCTTTAGCTTGTTTTGTTCGAAGCACGATAAATCGTGATCTACAGCTACACATACCAATGCTAGAACTTCATACTTATTCATATCTTAGAGCATCGAGAGGGTTCATCTTCACTGCTCTGCGAGATGGGTACCAGCCAGTGATGAAGCCAATCACGAGAGAAAGTCCGGCTGTACCTGCGGCAAAGATCCAAGGTGTATCAAATATAACAATATTTTCGGCACCAGACCGCTGTGCATACAAAGCGATCAGTGCATCAATCCCCATCCCAGCCAGAACTCCGATAGCTACCCCTAGTATTCCACCAAGGAAGCCAATAATCAAGGATTCAGATAAGAACAGCTTGTAAACATCTCTGTTTCGCATGCCAAGTGCCTTAAATAAGCCAATTTCTCTCGTTCTTTCGAGCAAGCTGATCGTCAGAGTATTAAACGTACCGATAGATGCGACGATCAGGGCGATCAAACCAAACGCGCCCAAAATAACTCGGAACAAGGAAAAGACTTGCTGAATCTCACTCACAGTATCGCCGACATAGTCGGTCACAAGCCCCATATTTTCAATCTGCTGACGAAGCAAGAAGACAAAATCTTTACTTTCAGCCTTCACCTTAAGTGAAGAATATTTAGCTGCATCATTTAGCCTCAAAATATCCATTGGGATAAATACCATCGGCGCTTTATTACTATCAGAATAGCCGACGACTGTAAACTCCGAGTTCTCAATAAGCTTCAGTCCTGAGACAGGATTCGTTCTCACTTCTGCAGGGATAATGATATCTAGCTTGATCTTTTTGCCTATTATCGTATCTGCACTCTCGCCCATCAAGGTCAAAATAGACTGATTAACCATAATTTCGGAGGCATTTGTTGGTAGGCTACCTTCGGTCGCCATAACCTCGGCTAGTTTCCAGTAGCTGGCATCCGCAGCAACAATAACAGTTTCAGAATTTGAAGATGAATCTGCTTTCTTGATACGACCTGCGATACTGGTTACGGGTGCTACGTTTGAGACATGAGCAAAGCCAGTAATCTTCGATACGGCTGCGTTATCGATAGAGATATTTTTTATATTAGCCGAAGATACATCGAAGACGGTGAAGGCATTGAAATTCGCAACTTGATTTGTAACCAAGCTCTCCAAGCCATAACCGAGAGAAACCAAGAAGATTATCGAGGCGATACCGATAGAAACACCACTAACAGTCAGCATAGTTCTAGACTTGTGCCCCCATAAGTTCTTCATAGCAATTTTTAGAATCGTATATAATCTCATATAACACCTCGCAGCTCATTCTGTATTTGTCGCTTCACTGCTTCATCGCCAGATGAGACAATCTGACCGTCTTTCATCGTCACTTCGCGTGTTGCAAGAGGCAAATATGCCAGATTGTGAGTAACCATAATGATTGTTCTTTTGCTCTTCTTATTAAGATTTTTTAACGTTTCGATCACAAGATTTGCAGAGTGAGTGTCTAGATTTCCAGTTGGCTCATCAGCGATGATAATCCAAGGATTATTTACAAGCGCACGAGCAAGGCCGATTCGTTGCTGCTCACCACCGGAGAGGACCATCGGAGATTTATCAGCATAGCCGTCCATCTCTATCTCTCTCAAAGAATTCAGAGCAATTTGCTTCGCGTCTCTCTCTTTATAGCCGTCGATCAGAAGCGGAAGTGCAACATTTTCCCAGACACTTAGGGCTTTTGCCCAATACGGCGTCTGATAGACCATGCCAAACTTCTGAGCTCGAAATATAGAACGCTCCTCGGTTTTTAGCTTTGTGATGTTGGTGCCACGAACCTTGATAGAGCCGGAAGTTGGAATCTCTAGCCCGACAATATGATGAAGAAGTGTAGACTTTCCACAGCCAGAAGGACCGACAATGACACAGAAATCAGTGGCATCTATCTCCAGATTTACATCTTTCAGAATGTCGACTTTCTTATCATCACCAAGCTCATAGCTCTTGCAGAGATTTTTTATTTTTATTATCGCTTCGTGGGGCAAGGGGCTCCTTATTTTTCTTTTATTTGAAAACTGAGAATATCCAGCCGAGTGAACGCTGCAGAGAGTTTAGAATTATATTTGTGATACTGTCCTGTATTTTACCTGTGATTAGCGTCGTATCCTCAGATCTGCCAGCGTTTCCAGCCTTATCCTTCGAGATGGCTCGCATATGATAAATCTTGCTTGTATCAAGATCAGACACGATGACGGCGTGTGAAGTTGAGGAAGCTACATCTTCCTTGGTTGTAAACGAATACTGTTCACTAGAAATACCCTGTGAATACTCCACCTGAGATGAAGCAGGCTCGTCTGTTTCCCAAGTTAGTATGATTGAGGATTTTTGTGCGTCTCCTGATCCTGAAGACCTTATCTCAGTCGCAAAGTTTGTAATTTTTGGTGGACGCGAATCGTTTGGTGTAGTAATAATGTTTAAGTCACTCTTAGCCTCGTTACCATACTGATCACGACCAGACGCATAGTAGTCATAAGTTGCTTGATCTTCCATCTCATCGACGATAATCTCATGAGCAGTTAGCATTTCTGGAGACGATTTTGTTTTGTAAGCTAATGAGTCTTTCGTCTTATAGTAGATAGCCGAGGAAGTAGCGATATTGGTTGACCATGTGAATTTGTATGAAGTCTTGGCACTATCGATGATCGGTTCTTGGCGAAGTGAGGCGATAGCTGGAAGCGGTGGCATCTCAGCCGAGACAATACTGGTGAACTCTGCGCCGTCTGTGGTAGTGGAGAGAATCTTGATCTGATACGAAGCTCCAGCGACTAGGTTTTCTATCTTCTTGGAGAAAGTTGAGGCAGTACCATCTATCAGAACAGTTTGCGTCGCACCATTTACAGGGTAGCTAAGCGAAGATACAGCTGGATAATTAGTCTGCCAAGAAACAAGGACGCTCGTAGGCAGTAAGATTTCTACCTTTGGATTCTTGATCGATGGTGACTCAGCAGTCGTGCTGTCATACTCTTTCGAAGTCTGTTTCACGCCTGTCTCGTCCTCCCAAAGGATGCGAACTTTATAAGCCTTGCCAGACTTAAGTCCAAGAATATTTACTTCGTGATCGGTTCTAAAATCGACATGACCTTGTGGCTCACGGTATGTATCGCCATCCTTTATCTGAACTTGACCTGTTGCTGCTCTAGTGGTCTTCCAAGTGACCTTGAGCGAGCTTGGACCAGAGACAATTGCTGGATCGGTCGGGATTCCGACTGTTTCAGTTGCAAATATTTTTGGACCAAATTCGTAGCTCTGATTTGTTTGATCGGTATAGAAAACCTTATAAGTGTATTTCTGCCCTGATTTTAGACCATTTATGACCACATCATGGTCCTTAGTCTGATCGGTGTCAGTGGTCTCAGCAACTTTTGCATTTTGCTCATCATAAAACTCCACTCTAGCAGTTGTCGTGCTTGCAGTTCTGAAGGTGACTATGATCTTAGAAAGGTTGCCAGCAAAAAGCGAAACGCCTGGCTCAATGTCCATACCGACACTACCAACGATGAAGTATTGTTGCGAAGAAAAAGTACCAGAATTACCAGATTTATCGGTATACCATATAGTATAAGAATACGCAGTATTCGACTTTAGACCACTGATATCGAGTGAATGTGAAACTGAGAAGTCCGAGTCGGAGGCTTCAGCAATCTTTGCCAGTGCTGAATCGTAAAATTCTGTACGAGCGGTAGTTTCCAAATTCGTATCGAAAGCAAGAGTTGCCTTAGAGAGATCGGCGGTAGCCGAGGTAACGGTAGGCTCGGCAGCAAGTCGGAGGCCTGTGGTATCGAAGGTGTATCCACTATAGCTATAGCTGTTTGACTCTTCATCTGTATAAGAAATGCTGTAGCTATACGAATTTCCAGAAGCTAAGCCACCAAGAGACAAAGTATGATTAAGTGTGAAAGCTGACTCAGAATTTTCTCCAACTTTTGACAAGGTAACATTGTTATAAACCTCGACTTTACCCTTGGTCGGCTTACTTGTTTCGTAAGAAACCTCGACTTTTGAAATATCGCTATCTGCTAAGAGATATGTAGCATGGCTCAGACTTACCAAGTCAGTTGTGACCGGATAGAGACTGGTCGTTCCCTCATTTCCGTACTGATCCTTGAAAATAACCTTGTATTTATACGGTGTATTTGGCTGCAACTTATCCACGGTTAGATTATGCAAATATGTAGTCGTATCGACGACTTTATTGCCAATTAGAGTCGTGCCATCATCAGCATACACCTCAAGCTTACCGGTAGTAATAACACTGGTCTCAAAGGTCACGGAGATCGAGGATAGCGTCCTTGTGTAGTCAGGACCACTGGTGACATGTGCGACCTGAGTCGAACAAAATACTACAGATTGCCAGACGCTCTGAGTTGGATCAACAGGATTGGTGTTTCCAGCATTATCCACTGGTCTCACATAGAAAACATTTTCGTTATCTCTTGCTGGAACAACGCCGGAAACTGTAGTCGCGGTAGTATTGTAGACAGTACCCATCACGCCAACCTTGTACTCATAGTAGCGAAGACCCGAAGTGGCATCAGATGAAGCGCTCCAAGAAAAGTCAAATCCAGCGGCGTTCGAACAGCCAGCCTGTGCGACACTGACATGATCGACAGTCAGCGGCATTACGTTATCATACTTATAAGAAAATAAATCGTAGGCGGTTGTTGCATCACCTTCATTATAGGAATGGTAATCAACATTACCAGCAGTATCAACTGGAATTATCTTAAGATAATGCATATCGCCATTACCCAGCGAAGTAGTGCTTGTATAAGTTTCGGTCGCACCGGTAGATGCCTGCCAAACAAAAGCACCATTACTAACGCCTGGTGTGGTCACTCCATTTGTTTGAGAAATATTAACCGTATCATCCGTCCCGAAATATGTAAGGTAGCCAGCAATGCCAGAGCCTATTCCCCCACCTGAAAGCGCACTATCATCTGGTCTAGCCCAAGTAAATGAAGGCGCCGCGTAATTATACCAGTTCCCTGAGGTGATATTGGTACCAGCAACTAGTGCGCTCTTCGCTGTAGAGAGAGTGGTCATGACAGGTGCCGTCAGATCGAAGCCGATCGTGTCCGAGGAGACTGTTGACTCGGTATTACCATAGATATCACGGTATTTGACATAAACAGTCTTTGTCCCATCTAGCGCGGAGAGTTGGAATGATTTCGAAGGTGTATAAGCGCTCCATGTGGTCAGAGCGTTCTGATCTTCACTGACGGCGACTTCGATATCAGAGCTATCAGTGGCCGAGAGAGTAATGGTGATATCCCTACTAGCAGAAAGAGCTGCGCCAGCATTTATAGTGATCGGCGTGGCTCCGACAACAGGCTTCTTGGTATCGACAGTCTGGCTAGCAGTCGTCGCTGAAGCAGTGCTGTGTACCTGCTCATTGTCATTTGCAGTAGCCTTCACCTGGAACTGGGTGTTATAGGTATCAGGCAGGTCAACAGAGAGATCGACTGTGGCAAGATAATTCCCGAAGCTGCTACCAGATACTGAGACGAGTCCTTTGTCCCCAGAGATGGCTGAGTCAGTAAAATTACTCCAGGTCGAGCCGCCATTTGTCGAATATTGATAGGACATGCTGACTTTGTTTGAATTGTATGGATTGGTGGCTGTATCAGTATCCTTCAGCTGATATCCGATCGAAAGTATTTTATTACCAGAGGTCGAATAAGCCGAGGTCAGATTCTGTAAAACAGGAGCAGTGTTGATACTATAAGTCGTCGTGATATCTGAGAGAGTCGGTGTGTTCATGCCATCTGATGAGGCAAGGTCTGCCTCTACCTCGATAAACTGATTGTCCAAAAGACCTGCGCCCGCGCCAACTGTAACAGTGCGCAGATTTACCGGCGTCGTACTCTGTACTGCAGACCAAGTCGCAGAAGCAAGATTTGCGAGCGAACTAGCACTTCTGATCTTGCTCGTCAGCGTCGTATTGGTAGGCTTGGTCGCGTTCCAAGTCATCGCGAGCCAGCCAGAAGCGGCATTTGCAGAGTCGAAGGTCATGTTGCTCGAGCCAGTCGAAGAATTGTAATAAGAATAAGTGATAGCGACATTGGTCAGCTCTGGCGTAGCAGCACCAGTCGAGGAGGTCAGATTGGCTTTCCAGCGCAGATCCGAGCCTGCAGCAGTGAAATTGTATAATGTACTTGAAGTAACAGTGTTCCAAGTCACGCCAGCATCATTTGAAAGATAATATGTGATTCCAGTATTGGCCGGCTTCGTCTCGGTCGCAGTCAGCGTCGCACTAGCGATCGGACGAGCTGTGTTATCAATGGCAAGAGAGATTCCATTTTTGTCTGACACATAGCCCAAGGCATAGGAGGCAAATTGTCCCAAGAGTCCGCCAATAAATGCTGAGGCGCAACATGCCGCATATACGACAGTTCTAATATCTCCAGACCAAAAGCTAGAAATAGAGCTATTTAGATATGTCCAGGTACCGTTTGCAGGAACCGATCCACCGAGATAATATCCGAATTTGCCCGTGGCACCTCCCATATACACTCTGCCATTTGCAGAGTCAAAGGCTAAAGCGTAAATGATGCTTGTTGACCAGTTAGCTGTAATTTTCGTAACAAGATATGTCCAAGTACCATTTGCGGGATCAGCACCACCGGCGTATGCGCCAAATCTACCACCACCACCGCCAAGATATACTTTACCGTTAACACTATCGAAAGCTAGAGCATAAATAATATTAGTTGACCAGTTAGCAGAAATTTTTGCTGTCAGATAAACCCAAGTGCCATTTGCCGGATCAGCACCACCTGTAAAAACGCCAAATTTGCCAGAATCTCCCCCAATATAGAGTTTGTTGTTAGAAAAGTCAAAGCTTAGTGCATTTATTGTGTTTCCTGCAAAATCTGTGGTAATTTTTGCATACAGACTGACATAAGTACCGTTGTTTGCCGGATCGGCTCCTCCAGTAAAAACGCCAAATCTACCTGCGCCTCCTAGATATATTTTGCTGTTTACAGAGTCAAATGCGAGCGCATTTATGTTGCTGGTAGCCCAGTCTGAATAAATTTTTGGATTAAGATTAACATAGCTTCCGTTCGCCGGATCTGCGCCTCCTGTAAAAACGCCAAAAGTAGCATACTGGCCGCCAAGATAAATCTTATTATTGGTCGAATCATAAGCTAGTGCCAATATGTTATAGATCGTCCCATTTGCAAATAGCTTAGATGTAAGATCTACTGTAACGCCAGTCAGGAGATTGTAGGCCACAAGGCGCCCACCCTCCCCGCCAATGTACAAAGTGTTATTAGTAGTGTCAACAACAGTGGCATACACGGCGTACCCTGGAAATTTACTTGCGACAGATGATGTCAAAAAACTCCATGTGCCATTGGTTGGGTCAGAATTACCAGCATAAGATCCAAACTTGCAGTCGCCGCCATTACTGCTAAGACGCCCGGCAAGGTATATTTTGCCGTTTGTACTATTAAAAGCCATAGCACCAACAGCATATGACGAGTTGATATCGTTAGAGATTTTTGCCGTAAGACTAACGAAGGAGCCGCTAGATGGATCCGAACCGCCTGAGAATGCACCGAATTTGCCGCTGCTACCGCCGATATATACCTTGCCATTTGCTGAGTCAAAACCTAAAGACCAAACGAAGTCGCTTGACCATGTTGCTGAAATATTACTAGTCAAAAAGACCCAAGCTCCGTTTGCAGGGTCAGCTCCACCTGTAAAAGAACCAAAGTTCCCATTTGCACCTCCTACGTAAACTTTCCCGTTTGTCAGATCAAATGTTAGTGCATAAATTGCATTAGTTGACCATGTAGCAGCAAGTTTAGCAATCAAGCTAGCGTAAGTACCGTTGGCAGGGTCGGCGCCACCAGTAAACGCACCGAATTTACCAGAGTTTCCACCCAAATAAACCTTGCCATTAGTTGAGTCAAAAACCAAAGCGTTGATTGGGCTAGTCGACCATGTAGCAGATATTTTTGCGGTCAGACTGACATATGTACCATTCGCTGGATCTGCACCACCAGTAAAGGCTCCGAATTTACCTGGATCACCACCAAGATAAACCTTGCCATTAACTGAATCGAAAGCAAGTCCATATATATAGCTTGCTGACCATTCGGCAGATATTTTAGCTGCCAGACTAACAAATGTACCATTTGCTGGATCTGTGCCACCAGTAAAGACTCCAAATTTACCTGGGCCACTACCAAGATAAATTTTGCCGTTAGTAGAATCAAAAGTAAGAGCAGCAACAGAAGTCGTAGCCCAAGTCGCGGAAATTTTGGAAGTAAGGTTTACCGCAGTAAATGTGGCAGGGCTGTAAGCGACAAAGGAGCCTGCATATCCACCTATGTAAATGTAATTATTTGTACTGTCGCATACCAGAGACTTAATTCCTTCGACTGCTCCGACTGCAGATTTCCAACTATCCTGCAGATTCGTCGATAACCCGCCTACCGTTGCAGTACCCGGCAAGACCACCTTGCGCGCAGCGGTGTCCCAGGTCGCGCTGGTATTCGCAGCGTCTTTGTAGGTAGTAGTGACGAAGTTCTCAGTAGTACTAGTACTGGTCGAGGCAAGCTTGAGCTGATCACCCGCTGTGGATAAGTTTGAGTTTGTTGCCGTATCAAAGTCTGCTGTACTTGACCAGGTCTTGCTGTAGTCAGAAGCGCGAGCGAGCGGTGTGTAGAATGTATTGAAGATGATAGAGGAAATAAGGAGAATGGTCGTTATTAGCGCACCACTGTGGACAACTTCTCTTTTTTTATAGGTGTGCCATTTATAGTAAAAACCATATTTGGAGCGCAATAAATTGTGAATTCTGTTAAACGCACGAAAAGTCGTCTTAGTTCCACGCTGGAGCTCGACGATCTGTCGGTCTATTTCACTCATACCCTCGAGTGATGCTGGCTTATTTTTTCGCCACGCGAACAGGCCAGTATTTTTTTTCAGTTTGTTCCCTCTCGCCTTTAAGTAACGTCTCTGTACCATCTTATTCATTAATTATAACTATTGTTTTGGTCTTTTGGAAGACCCACAGAGAGTTTTTTCTAAATTTTATAAATTAATTTTTGCCACAAAAAATGTTACATCTTGTACAGAATAGACAATTTTGTGTCCCTCTTGTCAAATAAATAATATAGGTGTATATTCGAAGCATGAACTGCCAGATAACCACTAACTTGAAGAAGCAAACTACCCCCTACACTTAGAGGCATTTTGGCATAAATCATAAAAAATGAATTACAAAATACCTCTCACGGAGGTATTTTTTTTCGCACATTTACAACTCATACCACTGCTGCGTAATAGTCATTGCGAGCCATCAAGAGCTTCCGAGGCGCGGCAATCAATCGATAGAATGATGGATTGCTTCGCAAGAACACTCGCAATGACAGTACACGCTTAGTCATGCAACACTGGTAATCTATACGAAAAAGAGAAAATCTCGCAAGATTTCTCAAAAAGGAGCGCACTATGAACAGCACTATTTTATCGAACACCAGCAGGTCAGTCATCAAGGCTGGCGGCGGGCCGATGAGCGACTGTATCTCTATCAAGAACTTTGTCAATTTGGCGAACAGTGACCCTCGTTTTCAAATCTTCGTACTTTCTGCTCCAGGCAGAACAGAGGACAGCGACAAGATCACAGATCTACTGATTAGCTGCTATAACAACGCAACTTCACGCCTTGATTTTCAGCCATATTTTGATCAGATAGCCTCGCGTTTCACAGAAATTTCAGCGTGTTTCGGCCTAAAATCACTCGATATCTATCTGGCACGAGAACTCTGGACCAAGCTGTATAATCTACGAAAATTCCCAAATTCTGTTAGCTACGACTGGGTCGTCTCACGTGGCGAATATATGATCTCGAAAATAGTTGCAGAGATTCTTGGTGCGACTTTAGTCAAGCCAGAAGAATGTATTTTCCTTGGTCATGACAATCGAATTCTAAATAGGACTTATCCAGTTCTTGCAGATCTTCTTTCCGACAAGACTCGTCGCTATGTAGTACCCGGTTTTTATGGCTGCAATAACGATGGCGAACTAGCCATCTTTCCACGCGGTTGGTCAGATACCTCGGGTGCAATTGTCGCAAAAGCGATCAATGCTTTTGAGTATGTAAACTTGAAGGATGTCCCAGGTGTTGCGATCGCTGATCCTAAAATTGTTGGCGACGACGTCGAGTATCTCACTTCGCTCACACCCGAGCAAATGTACGAGCTCTCAAGCCGTGGGGCCGGAGTTCTTCACCCATCCGCGATCGCTCCAGTAGAAGAAGCCGAAATACCAATTCGTTTCGTCAGTGTCTACGAGCCACAAATCGCTGGTACGGTAGTCACAAAGGACAGTGTTAATGATAAGCTCGCACTAACCGGGTGCAAACAATGCGTAAGCTACCATATTTATCGCCCAGGTATGGACGACCAGATTGGTTTTGGTGAAGCGGCTCTTCGCATCTTGCACCGTAGCAACGTCTCCTTCGAGCATATAACCACTGGTCAGCAAGATATGACTATCACGCTTTTACAATCTGAAGTCGATAAAATCGGCGAAGATGCGCTCTGTAGCGATCTTACTACAAAGCTAAAAGCAAAAGTGGACTACTTCCCAATTTCGACGGTTTCCATTGTCTCTATCGGTAGAGCGATCGGACCTGCACTAATCGGCAAAATTGCAAATGCTTTAAGCGAAATCGACATCGATTTTCAGTTTATAAGCAAGGCAAGTGGCCGAAGCCTGACCATGGGTATAAACCGTTCCGAGTATGACGTTGTCATACGTACTCTCTATGACATCTGTGTCACCTGATTTAGAAACCCGAGCCGCTGCATCATCGCAGCGGCTCTTCTTATCTTTATAAACAAAAAGACCGCCCCTCTTTGGGCAGTCTTCTCGAAAAGGTATAAACTTCCGTTACTCTTTAATCACCTTTTTAATTTCATCAAAATTGTTCTCGAATTTTTCCTTGATGTCTTTAGCATCTTCGGCGGTAATTTTTTTCTCGACTTCATAAACCTTCACTACCTTATCAACAATGTTGTTGTAGGCTTCCTTCGTTAGATTGCCAGCTTTTGCGATCTGCTCTGCGATCTTGTCTTTCATCTCATGAGCATAGTTTGCGATGTCCGCTCTTGTTTCCTTGCCGGACTTAGGCGCAAACAAAATTCCAGCGATTGCACCTGCCAAAACTCCGATAGCTGCACCGATAACAACATTTTTTGTACCTGATTTCTCTTCTTTCTTCTCCATTTTTCGTCCTTTCCTATTAATATTTGAATAAGAACATTTACATTATATAAATATTTTTAGAATAATACTACTAGGCAAATTTGCGTTTTTTCATGAAAACAGTACTGACGAGAGCAATGCAGAGGCCAAAAAGCGCAACTTTTTGCAGAACAAATGAAGTAGGCTCGATATCCATGAAGTAAGTGCCAGCATAAATGAAAATTGGAATTTGGAGTACTGATTGAAGTGGATAGTAAACGACAGGCCTGACGCTTTTGCGGTTTTCTACAATATAGGTCGTCACCATCAGCCAGAGAAAAGCAATCGCGATGCCTGTACCAAAAACATGAATGCCATGATTTATGTCATCTGGAAACGCGCCAGTGATCAGGAAGCCGATCCCAGAGAGTGAACAGTAAATTGATTTGAAAAAGGCTTTTTTGGCTCCGTGTTTGCGGTGATATCTGTAAGCAAAAATCAAGAGAGATACTCCGCTAATGATCATGGCAGAGCTAAAGACAATCATCGACAGGATATTTAGATCACCTGCGGCCGTCTGGTATTCACCTGCAAAGCTAAAGTAATGAAATAGTCCGTTGTATTCGCCATTGTAATTATATATGGCAACAGAAATGAGCACGACGTTGATCGCGACTAACCATAGAAATAGTTTAGGGAATGAAGGATATTTTCTTCCCATATACACCCTCCTCAAGTTTGTATATTTTTGCTTAAGACTATTCTACCACATTTTAGAAAAGTTGTAATGGGTAGCAAAAAAGCCCGCGGCAAACCTCGCGGGCTTTTTCATTAATTATGTTATTTTGTATTTTTCTTCTTCACCTCATTGGCTAATTTCATTTGCAATGAGTAAACCTCGATGAACCCGGCGCTAGCATTTGTGTTGAAATCATAGCCTTCCTTCACGTTGAACGAAGCATAGTCTAGCGCATAAGG
>Ga0194056_10001532_pt1 | contig 12554 bp, 13 predicted proteins | sample SepL4413m_MetaG_FD_155458 | JGI IMG/M metagenome (GOLD analysis project Ga0194056, IMG submission 155458) | Anoxic zone freshwater microbial communities from boreal shield lake in IISD Experimental Lakes Area, Ontario, Canada - Sep2016-L442-13m | ecosystem: Environmental > Aquatic > Freshwater...
GTTTTATCAAACACGATAGTCGTCAACTTTGAGGCCGTTTCCAGGCTTGCGCCATTACGGATATATACGCCGCGCTTTGCAGACTGTCCCGTGCCCACCATAATGGCCATAGGTGTTGCCAAGCCCAGTGAACACGGACAAGCAATTAACAGTACGGCGATGGCATTGCTGAAAGCGGTTGCAAAACCGGCACCCACAGAAAGCCAAGTCAGGAAGGTAAACAGTGAAAGGGTGATGACAGCAGGCACAAAAACAGCAGAAATACGATCCACGGTTTTTTGGATGGGTAATTTGGACGATTGGGCCTGATCGACCATGTGAATAATGTTCGCCAGAAACGTATCGGCACCGATGGCGGTAACCCGCATTTTTAAAGCACCCTGCGCATTGATACAACCACCGACCAGACGCTGCCCCGCTTCCTTGATAACGGGGAGGCTCTCCCCTGTCACCATGGATTCGTCTACTGTTGAAATTCCTTCAATCACAATGCCGTCAGTCGGAATTTTTTCACCGGGACGCACCAGCAATAAATCGCCAATCAGAAGGTCTTCGACATTGACAGTGGTTTCCTTATTCTCGTGCAAAACTGTCGCCGTTTGCGGTTGCAAATTAACCAGTGTACGGATAGCTTCATGCGCTTTACCTTTTGCTTTTTCTTCCAGGTAACGACCGATGAGGACGAAGGTAATAATGCCGGTGGCGGAATCGAAGTACAGTCCGCGCTGACCTCTCAGCAAGGACGCGACACTATAGCCATAAGACGAACCCACCCCTAAGGCAATCAGACTGTCCATGTTGGTGGCACGCTGCCTGGCCAGTTTTAGGGCTTTTTCAAAGAAGGGTCTGCCTGCCCACAACACAATGGGCGCGGCCAAAAGATGCTGCACCCAATGCCAATATCTCGAAGTCGGAGCCGCCATACCGATAATCATGACGGGAAAACTCAGTACTGCCGCAAAAACAGCACGCCGCTTGGCGTCACTCAGGCGTTGCTTTTCGCGAACAATCAGGGTTTGACGCTGAGCCAAGTTATCAAGACTGTGCGCCTTATAACCGATATTGTCGATTAGTCGCCACAAGGTTTCTTTACTTATCCTGCCAGTCACCGAGGCCGTTTCTGACGCATAATTGACATTCGCTTTAGAAATGCGTGGATCCCGCTTCAATAGCATCTCGATTAAAAGGGCGCAGGATACACAAGTCATGCCGTCGATAGTCAGATTAAATTCCTGTTCGGTGAGGGATTTATCATCCTGAACGGGTATCAAAGGCTGGTTATTAGTGCCGGTAGTTGCGGATTTTCTTTTGCCCAAATTCGCCAGTAAGGCATCCAAAAGGGTTAACAAGCCGGCCTTCGGTAGCGTGTCGGGATCAAAGTAGATGACCAGAGAGGCAATATCAGGAACGCTACGCACTTTTTCGATACCGCCCCGCTTTTGCAGCATAATTTCCAGAACACAGGCACGCTCCGGATCTTTAAGCAAGACCGGAGCAACAATACGGATTCGGCGATTCAGGGCATGAACCACTTTGCCATGATTCAAACTAACGGTATCAGACGACTTCATTTCAGTGTCCAGGATAATGTTATTTCAGAAGTTTAAAAGCGGCGATTTTTTAGCTCAACAGTTTTCAAGAACACAGGTTTTTTTGGCAATATCTCTGTCCCCAGCTTCTTCGGGGAACTCCTCAAACAGATCTTGAAGATTTTCATTTTGTCGCAATATAAAATGCTTGCTTTGTTCGGCAGTTTTGCAGGTAATCAACATAATTTCCTTGCGGTATTTATGCGTAAAATAACCCGCAGCAATACCCAAACCAAACAGGACAACAGGATGCCTGGCAAGTGAAGCTATCACACCTTTGCCTGTGTGCATGATAGTTGATGTAGCAACCGCCGTTGCAACGCCGGTAGTGACGCGCGTGAACGCCACATCATCTTTAGACGGGTCTTTGCTTTTCATTGCCCTTTCCCCCAACCTTGTTCTGTGTGTTAAAATTTCATTTTTGAAAAAATTTGATGCATCAAATACTCTAACATATACTCTACGTTCATTTGAAACAATTTTTATGGCCAAGTCAATGAGTATTTAATCCGCTCTATCATTACCGCTCTGACCTTGTTAAAAACCGGTCAGCTTGCTTAACCGAACAACGGCAAGAGTAAAACGGCTTTAGCTGTTTTTAGCCAAGGACTAAAGCTCTTGGACGCCGGCACACAGGTCAAAAGAAACAAGATTTCGATTACACCAACACAAAGCCTCAGCTCTTTAAATGCCAACTTGGAGACACCGCCATGCCCAATACCGAATCATGAACACGAGCAACGAGAGCTTACAGCCCGACCCAGCCCAACCACCGCATGGCAACGTCTTGCTTATTGCCTTAAAAAGGCTGATTGCTGTGACGCTTGCGCTTATCGGTATCGGCTTTATTCTTTGGCTGGATAGTTGGTTTATGAATCATGCAGACATGCCCAAGCTTGGTCGGGACATGAGCTACGGATTGCTGTTGCTGATTGGTTTCTTGACCAGTTTTCACTGCGTGGGCATGTGTGGCCCGCTAATTCTGGGCTATACCGCCAAAAGCGCCGCCAATGGACACAAATCATATACGACGCATTTTCTTTATGGTATCGGTAAAACCCTGTCCTATACTTTTATCGGTGCCTTGTTTGGCCTGTTCGGCTCGGTGGTCGCTTTTACACCCTACACACAAGGCGCAGTCGGTGTTGCTGCCGGAGTTTTTCTGATTTTGTTCGGCTTACACATGCTGGAAGTGTTCCCGATACTGAGCCATTTCCAGCTTAAGGCGCCCAAGTTTGTCATGCGCTTTGTGGGCAAGGAATATCGCAAGCACAGCAACCCCTTCATCATCGGACTTCTAAATGGCCTGATGATTATTTGCGGGCCGTTACAAGCCATGTATATTATGGCCGCTGGCACGGGAAGTTGGACTGGGGGCGCGGCCATTTTGTTCTTTTTTGGCATCGGCACATTGCCATTACTGTTAGGTTTCGGATTTCTAACCAGTCTGCTTTCAGCAAATCTGACACCCAAATTACTAAAAGCCTCCGGCATTATCGTCATGATTCTGGGAGCCATTATGCTTAATCGCGGGCTGGCGGTAACCGGTACCGGCATTGACTTTAATACCTTGGTCGCCCGCGTATCGGAAAAGCTGTCCCCGACTGTGGCGGAAACACCATCATGTGAGACAGAACAAACTATCCACATGGACGTGCTAAAAAACAGCTTCTCGCCCAACCACTTCACTTTGTGCAAAGGCGTACCGGTAAAATGGGTGATTAACGGCAAGGAACTGAACGAATGCAACAGGGTTATTGTGATACCTCAATATCAATTAAAAATCGAGCTAAAAGAAGGCACGCAAATTATCGAATTTACACCGCAGGAAAGCGGTGTAGTCCCTTGGAGTTGCTGGATGGGCATGATACCCGGCACCTTCCTGATCGTAGACAACACAATAACTCCCAAGCCAAACGAAGCGCCGGTTACCCAGCCCGCAGAGCCGAAAAATGCAGTTCTCGAAGTCTATCGCCAGCGCTTTATCGATGAAGTTAAACGCTTATGGCAACGCTTGGAATTGTTTTATCAGGATATTTGGACGGGAAAATAACGTCTCATAATACACAGGAATTCTTCGCCAGACCTGTCAGGTTTTTAAAACCTGACAGGTCTACAAAATCTGCAAGTAATGAACAAAATTCGCAGCCCTTTCAAAACCATAATGAGCGCAGTACTTGCGCTCATTATGCAAAAAATCAGCTTACAGGTATATCAATAACATCATGAAAAAACAGGTCATATCACGTACTAAAAGCGCGTTATATAACATAGTTTAATTAATTTATTTAGCAACATAAAATACACTCTGTTGATTTATTTAGCATTAATAGCTTAGGCATATATTATGCTTTTTTATTAAAGCGGCTTTTACGGAAGATTAAAATTATTGGCTCGTTAATTAGTTATGCTTGTCATCTTTAAATTTATTGTCGCATAATTAAACAGCGGATATTTTAAGTTAGTGTTTTTGAAGCTTGCCGGCAAGCCATAAGTTTCAACGCCTAAGGTCATGGAGACGACTTTTACTATAGAGCTTGAAGGTTTTATAAGCACATAAATCATGAGAAATTCTTCACTGTTTTTTTTATACATCACCAGCGGAATTGTTTTATTAAGCCTGCTGCTGGTGCATGCGTCGGTTAGCGAAAGCGCCCGACAAGTCAATCTTGAGGAAAAAGCTGCGTTGGTAAAAATACTAAAACTGACTGACCTGTGTCTGTTCACCGAAGCCCGCTACACCCGACATTTGTCCCAAGCCGATTTGAACACCGCCTTCCAGGATCATCCGCTATCGCTGGAACATTTTCCGTCCGGCTCGTTTACCCAGCCACCAGAAAGAATTAACCTGCGACCATGAGACACTGGATTGAAAAGCAACGTTACATTATCGACTTCACACTCTCGTCGCTGCTGCGCAGAAAGGTGAAAAATGTTGGCTTGCTGGCTTTATATACGCTCATCGTATTTATCCTGGCCTCAACGATGTTCTTTACTTACTCCATAAAAAAAGAAGCCTCGCTGATCCTGAAAGACTCGCCGGAAATAGTGGTGCAAAAAATAGTGGCCGGGCGACACGACCTGTTTCCGGTCAGTTATATCGACACCATTAAAAAAATCAGAGGGGTGGCTAGTGTTGAAAGCCGGTTGTGGGGTTATTATTACGACAGCCTGGTCGGTGCCAACTACACGCTGTTGACGCCGCCCCGCAACGGCAGTTTTACAGATACGGGCAAGTCCACCGCGAAAACAACAGTGATTGACAATGAGTCGACCGATAGCTCAAAACCGCTGTTTGAATTGAACGGCGCGGTGCTGGAACCGGGAACGTTGATTATCGGCAATGGTATTGCCCGTCTTCGCGCTATCGGCACAGGCGATTATATGCCGTTTCTTGCCTTTGATGGCAACGTGCTGAATTTTAAAATTACCGGCGTCCTGTCCTCGCAATCAGAACTGGTCTCCTCCGATTTGATGCTGATTACCGGAGAAGACTTTAGAAAACTTTTCGGTATTGATAACAGCTACGTGACGGATGTGACCGTCATCGTCAACAATCCCGAAGAAATTGCCATGGTCGCATCTAAAATAAAGAAACGCCTGCCCCAAGCAAGGCCGATTATCCGGGATGAAATTTTGCGAACTTACGACTCTGTTTTTAACTGGCGCGGCGGCATGATGATCGTTATTTTCTCCGCTGCTGTACTGGCGTTTGTGATTTTTGCCTGGGACAAGGCATCGGGTTTAAGCGCGGGTGAAAGACGGGAGATTGGCATACTCAAGGCGGTAGGCTGGGAAACATCGGACGTGATTCAAATGAAATTCTGGGAAGGCGCGATAATTTCGCTAACGGCTTTTTTTACCGGCGTGATTTTAGCCTACATCCATGTCTTTTTCACCGGTTCCATAGTCTTCGAACCGGCGCTTAAGGGCTGGTCGAATCTCTATCCCAATTTCAAGTTGACGCCTTTTATTAATCTTGAGCAACTGACGACCTTGTTTTTTTTAACCGTGGTTCCCTATACCGTAGCGACGATTGTACCCATCTGGCGAGCGGCAACTATCGACCCGGATTCGGCGATGCGCTTTACCGGAGAATAAGCCGTGATTGAACTGGTTAATGTAAAAAAAGTGTTTAACGCCGGCAATCCCAGTGAGTTTTCGGCACTGAACAGCGTCAATCTGTTGATTGAAGAAAATCAGGTCACCGTGCTTAAAGGTCCCAGCGGTTCCGGAAAAACTACGTTATTAAGCATCGTTGGTTGTATGAGCCGGCCTTCGGCAGGACGGGTGAAGTTACAGGGACGTGAAATCACCAGCTTGCCGGAACGATTTTTAACTGATATTCGCCGCAAGACATTCGGCTTCATTTTTCAGCAACCCAATCTCATCAAGGGCATTTCTGTTCTGGATAACGTGATGTTGCCAGCCTACCCGCTGGGTGAAAAACGTGTTCATCTAAAAAACAAGGCCATGAAAGGCTTGGCTGCGCTCAATATAGCCAACAAGGCGGCCTCCAAGGTGGAATGGTTGTCGGGTGGCGAAGCCCAACGCGCTTCAATCGTCCGCGCACTCATCAACGATCCGTATATCATCATAGCCGACGAACCGACCGCGCATCTTGATACCAAGCTCTCCTATCGATTTATGGAGATCATCGAGACATTTAAGGCAGAAGGCAAAACCGTTATCATCACCAGCCATGATCCGCTGGTTTATGACTCTTCTATGGTAGACAGGGTGGTCAATCTGCGCGACGGACAAATCGAGGTCTAGTCAAGATGATCTTGCATCCGACCGTTATCGCCAACCTGCTGGCCGCTTATATTTCCAGCTTTATGGTGCTCTATGCCCTGTTTTACGGCGTGCAAATACTTAAATATTGGGACATAGAGAACGGCCACGAATTACAGTTGGTGCTGGAGCGCAAAACTTATCTGATTTCAACCCTGCTGGGCTATGTTTTTGGTTTGCAACTGCTGTCCCTTTTTTTGTATATTTTTACCGCTGACAGCCTGACGCCGCTGTTTGTCGGTTCCATGTGCGCCGCAGGCACCTTAAATGTCGATGCTTTTGGCTATCCCACGCTGGTACTAAAAATAGTCAATTTTATTGTGGCCGGACTGTGGCTGGTTTTAAATTATGCCGACAACCAAGGCTACGATTATCCACTGATCAAAAAGAAGTATCTGCTACTGGCGATCATTGCGCCTTTTATTGTTCTGGAAACCATTCTGGAGAGCGCCTACTTTTTAAGCATGAAGGCAGATGTTATTACCTCCTGCTGCGGCAGCTTGTTCAGTAGTGAACGGACAACGGGGCTGGGTTCTGAAATGGCTGCTTTACCCGCATTGACGATGCAACGGATTTTTTATGGCGTCATGTTTTGCACACTGGCCAGCGGAATATTTTTTTATATCAAGGGCTTGGGCGGCTATTTTTATGCCGCATCAAGCTTGCTGATGTTCCTTGTCTCACTGGTCTCCATTGTTTCTTTTATATCGCTTTATATTTATGAATTGCCGACCCATCATTGTCCGTTTTGCATCATCATGGAAGAGTACCACTACCTCGGTTACCTGCTTTATAGCCTTCTGTTTGGTGCCGTGGTATCGGGCATTGGTATCGCTGCACTGAGCCCTTTTCGCCAGGTGGAAAGCCTGAAACACATGCTGAACGGGTTCATTCGAAAACTGGCGCTGGCTTCCCTTATTTTATATGCAGCGTTTACTGCGTTGGTCACTTATGAAATCGTCACCTCAAGTCTGGTTATTGCTTATGAAGTTGTTTATTAAACCGCCGGTGACCCTGCCCTATATTAGGCTTGCTGTGCGTGCCTTAGCTTCCAAGGTCCGCACTGCGCACCCTACAGAGGTTGTATTTATGATGGAAACAGCGGCTAAAGAAAACAACTGTTCCGGGCAACGATACTCCAGCATATTACTTTGGCTTATTCTGCTTTTTAGTCCGAGCCTAAGCTATGCCGACGATCCCACAGTTACCATCAAGAAAACCGACCGTTGCCCCGTATGCGGCATGTTTGTTTACAAATACCCAAAATGGGTGGCTCAAATCAGTTTTAAGGATGGTTCGTATTATTTTTATGACGGTGCCAAGGATATGTTTAAACATATCTTCGACACCGCTAAATATACGTCCGGAAAAACGGCTGAAAATATCAAAGACATTTACGTCACTGATTATTATGAGGTGGAGTTAATTGACGCCAAGTCGGCTTTTTATGTGCTCGGCTCGAATGTATTAGGCCCGATGGGGCATGAATTATTGCCCTTCAAAGATCAGGAAGCCGCCCAAGAATTTCTGGAAGATCATAAAGGCAAAACCATTATCCGCTTTCAGGAAGTGACCCCGGCTCTCATCGAATCACTGGATCACCGGACATGAGAACACTCAAGTATTTGAGCTTACTGCTATTCGGACTACTGATCGCTAGTATGCTTGGTGGCTGCAATAAGCGGGGCGGGTTACAGGTTGGCGACCCTGTTCCTGACGTCACCCTAACCGACTTCCAGGGAAAATCGGTGACGCTGCCTAAAGACCTTAAAGGTAAAGTCGCACTGATACGCTTTTGGTCGCTTGATTGCGGATTTTGTGACAAAGAAATTCTGTTGGCTTTTGAGAGCTTTTATCAGAAGTACAAAGACCGGGGATTTATTCCGGTAGCGATCAACGAGAGCCGGGTTGACCAAACTGATGAGCGGCTCAAAAAGTTTAAGCATCTGACCTATCCCATGTTAATCGATGAATACAGCGTGGTGGCGAAACGCTTTGGTGTCATCGGCCTGCCGACCAGCTTCGTTATTGATGAGTTCGGTATTGTGCAAGACAAACTGACCGGGGAAGCCGGTACCGATGAATATGAAAAATTTTTTACAACCGTCCTGAATAAAGGAGTTTTTTATGAAAGTGGTCATTAAGATAGTGTTTATGCTGGTGGTATTTCAGTTTTCCTTGATGTCGTCCGGAGCATCGGCCGAAGAAGCCCACAAACGTGAAAGTTGTCGGGTTTGTGGCATGTATATCGACCAGTACCAAAAGAGTGCAGCGGAGCTAACCTACCTGGATGGTAAAAAAGAGTACACCTGTGGCGTTGCCTGTATGCTGCGTGAAGTCGAAGATGCCGGTGGCATCTCGGCTTTTAAGTCGGTGCAAGTACATGACTGGGTTTCCGGCAAGTTGGTGGATGCGGAAGCAGCCACTTATATTATCGGTAGCCAGGTGATTCCGGACATGGTGCCCAACTACATTGCTTTTGCCAAGCGAGAAGAAGCGGAAGCTTTCATGGCCAAAGAGGGCGGCGAGATAATGGACTTCAAATTTGCCTACCGCGATGTATCGGAGGTAGGAACCACCACACCGTTTCGGATTCGCACCGCAGTAACGCCAGGGGCAGGCAATTTTGCCGTTGGCATGGTCTACGGCTATCTTCAAAAAGATAATCTTAAAATTGGTTCGAACAGTAGGGATTCGTCTACTTTTATAAACGAAAATAGGGGGCAGTCGAAAGCGCCAAAAGAATTACAGGTTCAGCAACAATCCCTAACCTTCAATTACTCGCCCACTGACAACCTCGCGTTATTCGCCAACCTGCCCTGGTTCGAAAAAAGATCGACCAGCTTGTCGCGAGCAAGGCCAGGTTCTGCCGTCAAAGAATCAGTAGAAAATACCAATGGTTTCGGTGACATTAGCCTTGAAGGCCGCTATAACTTTTGGCACACCACCCGTTGGGATAAGTTTGCCACCGTTTTACTGGGAACCAGCCTGCCTACCGGCCAATTCAACTTCAAAGATCATGCTCTTGAACCGGCTGCCGGCCCCTTTTCCCAACAAGCATTAATCGGCCAATCGATACCGGGATTACAACTCGGTAAAGGCACTGCAACCTTCACTGGCGGATTGCTCTACTCTCAGCGCTGGAAAGAGCTCTGGCTACACACCCAGATCATGTACAACGCCAACCCTGAAAATGATGACCACTATGCCTTTGGTGACGTTCTTACCGGTGGCATAGCCTTGCACTATACGCCAAGCTACAACTTGATGGTCGGTGTTGAAATGGACGCCAGCAACGCCGCAAAAAACAAGTATATGGGCAATAATGTCGGCAATACCGGTGGTACCACAACCAATCTGGCATTTGTTTCCGACTATCGGTTTATGAATGCCTTTGGTGGAAATTTCAAGCTGCGTGGCTCAATCGGCTTACCCATTTACGAGGATATGAATTACAAAAAAGTCACTTATCCGGCTAATCAGGCGACTCAAATTCAACTGGGCGATGGCTACTTTGCCAACGTCTCCGTGGTTTGGACCTTCCGCTCCGCTCCAGACTATTAACCAGTCACAGGCAAACAGGTTTACCTATATTCGAGTCCCGGCGAATCGGCTGTAAATCAGTTGGCATGACAGGCAAGGTAACTCGTAATAAATAACACCCCAATCATTGCCTGACTTTGGGAGCACCACCGACTTAATGATCCCTACAACGCTGTGTACGAAGCGAGTGGAGACTACAAAGTGGAAGATTATTTATTGCGGGCTGCCTAAAGGCCGGAGTACAAACCTAGGTTTGCACTCCAAATTGTGGGCTTATTTATTGTGAGTTGCCCAACCATGAATCCCCGGAAGAATTATATTTTTATATCATTAATTATCGGGGTATCTTTGGAGGTGGAGAATTATGGTTAAGCCGTCAATCTTAAAATTCCTGGTTTACCTGGTGCTCAGCTTCACAGGTCAGACCTTTGCTGTTGAGCCGGATGAGCTACTGCAACCTGATGAAGCGTTTCAATTCAACGCCACGGCAAATAAAACAGACCCACTATTACTGTCTTGGGATATTGCCAACGGTTATTATCTGTATCGCCATAAAATCAAAGTTGTTTCGCTGACTAACGGGATCAAAGTGAGTGAACCATTTTTTCCCGTCAGCCAGACTAAACACGATAAATTTTTCGGTGATGTGGACATCTATCGCGATCATCTGGAAATTAAAATTTTGCTTCAGCGACAAGAACCAACACTGAACAAACTGATGTTGGAAGTCACTTTCCAGGGTTGCGCCGAGGTGGGCGTTTGTTACATGCCCATCCAAAAAACGCTTTCTCTCGATTTATCAGATTAAAGCTTTGTCGGCGGAATCCAACTTACAGCAACCGACTGTCATCAATGTTGTGTGGTGATTAGCGGTTTGCTATCGCGAAACCGCCCTGCGCAATTCGTAGGGGCGATGCCCTCATCGCGATTTGAGGCGTGAGTCATTAATCGCGACGAAGGCGTCGCTCCTACAACATAGCTCCCGCAACAGGCTTCCCACACTCCAGCAAGTAGCCTCGATGTAGCAGAGCGGAATCGAGGAACTGAAATATCAACCAGCCTCGATCAAAATAACAGGATCAAAGTAAACTTGGATTTAACTTTCCTCTGAACCCGGTTATTATTAACAACTGGTAAGGTGGATTTACCATAGGCAATCCACCATTATCGAAACCTCGTTTCTGATTGTTATGCTGTTTTTATGAGAATTGACCAATAATTTCCAGATTTTTTGGAATCATCATCAGAATGTTCTACGATGACCATAACCCACCACACTTTCATGCGGAATATCAGGGAGAAAATGCTTTGTTTGATTTTAACGGGAATATCCTCAAGGGGTCATTAAATTCAAGAACAGCGACCAAACTGGTACGCGAATGGATTGATTTGCATGTTGATGAACTTGAAAAAGATTGGCAACTAGCACAAGAAGGCAAAGACATTACTAAAATAAAACCACTAAATTGAGGTGTTGGCGTTTATGTGGAATATGAATAAAGTCATTGAAATTAACTATCAACAAGGCTACATCTTTAACGTTGTGTTTGATGATGGTACTTGTGGCAACGTCGATTTTTCAGAATACATTGGTAAATGGGCTATTTTTGAATCGTTGCGGGATTTGAACCTGTTTAAAGCAGCAAGTATTGATGGCGGCACAATCGCTTGGGAGAATGGTGCAGACATCGCTCCCGAATCACTCTATGAAAAAATAAGCGCGTAGCCAGGTCATGCACATGCTTTTCGTGTCCGACATTTTCGCGTTAAAATGCACGAATGGCATTGAAGAAATCTCTCGATATTCTAATTTTGACCGTTGAATGTTGGGCAACGAAAAAATGTTGCCCAACCTTATATCTTGATTTTGATCTCTCAAAAGAGCAGAACCCCCGATTGATCATCGGGAGGATGGCGAGGAAGTCTTACCCAACCTACATGACAGCACAAAATCGTGCCGCACCTTAATTCCACATTAGACATTTACAAGCATGGCTACCAATTTCTTCTACGTTTACGCACTGAAAGATCCTCGCACTTCTCCGGCGATGCCATTCTATATTGGCAAGGGAACCGGGAGTCGCGCTTTTGATCATTTAGTTACACCTGACGCGACGAAGAAGTACGTCAAAATCAAACAAATCATTGCTGCGGGATCGCAGCCTATGGTCGATATTCTTGTTGAAGACCTAACAGAGTCTCAGGCACTTCGATTGGAGGCTGAACTCATCGCAGCATTCGGAACTGTTGAATCAGGTGGTGTACTTACCAATGCTGTTATTCCATCCGGACTGGGTGGCAAAAGTCGAAAAGGTGTTGTGGTTCCACAGGGAAGCGTTGAACGTGCCCAACTAGGATTGCAACTGTTAAAGACCGCAATCCTGGAACTTGCCAAGGCGAACCCCGCTGGTATAACAAATTCTGACGCAGCCAGCCTACTTGGGCTTCGTAGTGACTATCGAGGCAAGCAAAAGGATTATCTATCGTATAGCGTGCTTGGCTTGCTTATGCGAGACAGCCCCGACGCATGAAATAAAAAACATCTAAAAAGCAATCCACTGCATCGTCTATAATATTTCCTTGTCGTATTTTAAAATGATTTTATTAGGGATAATCCATGAGTAAACC
>Ga0194056_10001534_pt1 | contig 12540 bp, 9 predicted proteins | sample SepL4413m_MetaG_FD_155458 | JGI IMG/M metagenome (GOLD analysis project Ga0194056, IMG submission 155458) | Anoxic zone freshwater microbial communities from boreal shield lake in IISD Experimental Lakes Area, Ontario, Canada - Sep2016-L442-13m | ecosystem: Environmental > Aquatic > Freshwater >...
TGAACCCCGAACCCTGAACCCTTGCCGTGCATTTACCTCTCACGCTACGAAAAATCTGAGGGCGCTCGCGACCTCACGAGGCCCCACTGAATTCTGAATCCTTCCATCAATACGCATTCTTCTGAGCGGAGAAGGTCCGGATCAGAATCTTGAAGTCCAGGGAAAGTGACCAATTCTCAAGATAATAGAGATCATACTTGATGCGTTCGGCAATACTGGTATTTCCGCGCAGGCCATTGACCTGGGCCCAGCCTGTCATGCCAGGCTTTGAGGCATGCCGCCAGATATAGCGGTCAATGTCGTCCTTGAATTTCTCGACAAAGTGCGGTCGTTCAGGGCGGGGTCCGATCAGGCTCATGTCGCCACGCAGGACATTCCATAACTGGGGAAGTTCATCAATGTTCGTGCGGCGGAGGAAGGCACCCAGTGAGGTCCGGCGTGGATCATTTTCCACAGCCCAGACTGGGCCCGTCTCTTTTTCGGCATCGCTCAGCATGGTTCGGAATTTGTAAATGGTGAATTCTTTGCCGTTTTCGCCGCACCGTTTCTGGCGGTAAAATACCGGCCCGGGCGTGGAGCGCTTGATCAGCAGGGCAATAACCCCGAATAGGGGGGCGAGCAGAATAAGCCCGATAAAGGCGCCGGAGATATCTTCATATCGTTTCAACATCTGATTCCAGAAGGTATCCAGTGGCCAGCGGCTGACACCCAGCAGGGGGATGTCATCCACCGTCTGCATATCCATGCTGCCGGTCATGATCCGGAATATGTCGGGCACCATGTTAAATGTGATCATGTTGCGTTCAGCGGCCAGAATGATCTCCAGAATGCGCTGATGGCCAATGGTGCTGTCGGAAAGAATAATCTGGTCGGCAGGGTGCGTGTCGAGGATGTCGTCCAGCTTATCCAGTTGCCCCCGAATCTGATCGGGTGAAATTTCAGGGACCGTGGCCGCGGAGCCGGTTTCAATAAAGCCCGTGACTGTTGAGCGGAGGCGGGGGTCGGACTCGAGGCCCCGTTTGAGATGGGCTGCCACGCTATCCGTTCCGATGATCAGGATGCGCTTATGGTTTGTCCCTTTTCGTGCGAGATAGAGTTCCAGCCGGAACAACAGCCAGCGCTCGATGATGACGAGGGTCAGGATGAAACCTGCCGCAATGGCAATGGTCAAACGGGAGAAGGGGGGGAAATCCTCCGGTCGGATTGCAAAACCGAGGGCCGTGGTGATCAAAATGCCAAGACCGGTTGCCCGGATGAGTCTGGGAATCCGGCCGACAAACCGGCCCTGTTGTGGGCGGACATAGAGATCAAGGGAGCGAAAGATGAATAGAAAGATGATGGTGGTGATGGCTGCACCCCAGCCATACATAAACAACAGGCGTGGAGGCATGCTGTTGACGGTGATCAGCCCGCTTAAAAAACGTAGCCAGGTGGCCGCCATAAATCCGCTGAAAATCGCCAGGGCATCAACTAAAACGGCCAGCCCGCTGGCCAACGCATCCATGGTGTCGCGTGCTTTCAGATCCTACACACCTTTCTCAACATCTACGCGCAGATTCCAGGCGGTCGCGAGCCAGTCCATAAATTCAGCCTGTTCGTGGGGAATGGTATTAGCCAGGCTTTCGCTGAGCACGGTGCCGTAAATCAATTCACGGGCATCGGGATTGGTGATGGTCAGAAGAAACGTTTTCAGTGCCGACCGTTCTGCAAAGCGGCTTTCGGCCTCCTCCGCCAATTCTTGAAACAGATCCTCGCCAAGCTCATCCACGATGACCTCGACCTGGGCGACCTCGACATCCGTGACGTCCCGATCACTGATAACCGCCACTTCGGTCAACGTTACCAATGCCAATTTTTCATCACGCGACAGTTCATTAATATTCATATGCTCTCCCTATTGTTTCAACCACTTTCAAAATACCATCTTTATTTGTAAACTGCATCATCGGAGTTGTGCGACTTTTTATTCGAGGATCTGGATTTCGGTTTCCAGACGGAATCCTTCTTTTTGATGGATTTTATCGCGTGTGATTTCCAGTACCGCGCGAACGTCCGAGGCGGTCGCGCCGGGTTGCGTGACAATGAAATTGGCGTGCTTGGTAGAAATACTTGCCCCGCCCACGGTAAAGCCCTTGAGTCCGGCCTGTTCGATGATCTTTCCGGCATAATGGCCCGCTGGATTTTTGAATATTGAGCCGGCCGAACGCAGGCCTTTCACCCAGAGGCGGTGCGCTGCCAGTTCCATATGTCTTTGGCGAATCCGGTTTGAATCACCGGGGTGCAGTCTGAAGCCGGCCTCGATGATAATCTGGTTGTGCAGGGTCGTGCAGGCACGGTAGCCGAAATCGAGATTCTGGCGCGAAATGGTGCATATCTGATTGTCGCGATCCAAAATTCGGACCCATTCAATGACGTCGGCGATGGCTCCGCCCCACGCCCCGGCATTTCCTGCAATGGCACCACCCACCGTGCCGGGAATTCCTTCCAGAAACTCAAAGCCGGTGCTCTCATGGTCTTCCGCCCAGTGGGACAACCGTGCAAGGGGTGTGCCAGCACCGGCAACGACCAGGGTATTGCGCTGCTCAATGCGGCGGAATGGTTCACCTGTGAGCCTGGCGACAACACCGCGGACGCCGAGATCGCTGACCAGTACATTACTGCCCCCGCCCAGAATTTGAAGTGGAATTGCCTCCTCGCGACACCAACGTGCTATCTTTTCAAGATCTTTCTCCGTCCCGATCTCCATCCACAGGTCTGCCTTACCGCCAACCCCGAGCGTTGTGCGATTTGCCAGGGGTTCGTTTCCTTTGACCAGGGTTGATGTCAGATCGATCTGGCGGATGGCCCGGCCAATCAGGCTATGTAACTCATCGACGCGATGCTGCTTCAGATCATCCTGGGCCCAGCGGGCAATTCGATCGACATCACCAGCCCCGATGATGAGGAAAAGGTCACCCATTCTGAGTTGATTCCGACTGTACTCCCAGGCGTCCCGCAGGGAGGTGGCGACAACGGTCCGCATTGTGGGGTATTTCCGGCAATGGGCATAGAGGTCCCAGATGGATCCGCCCGGCAGAGGGGCCTCGGAGGCGGCATAAACGGGACAGAGCACCACCTCGTCAAGGCCTTGAAAGGCCGGGGGATAATCGGGACCCAGTGCCAATGTGCGGGTATAACGATGGGGTTGGAAGACTCCGAAGGTGCGGGGCCGTCCCAGTCGCTGTGCGGCGCTGACCAGCACCATGATCTCGGCTGGGTGATGGGCATAATCGGAGACGACGACCACATCATCGCGGTCGATAATGCGCTCGAAGCGCCGGCGGGGCAGGACCACCTTTGACAGACTGTCGCGAAGTTGATCCGGTGTTAAGCCGAGTTCAAGTCCGACCGCCAGACTGGCGAGGGCATTGAGCACGTTATGTCGGCCCGGGGCATGTACAGTAAACTGGCCAAGATCGTGATCCCTCCAAGATACGTGAAACGAGGTGGAGTTAGGATGCTCATGCAGGCGTTTGGCATGCAGTTGGGCCGTCGGCGATAGCCCGTAGGAAACGCCATGCCCCTGCATGCCGCAAAGTTGGACCGCCCGGGCATCATCCGCACAGTAGATCAGGCACCTTTTGGTCTGCCGGATAAAGGCACTGAAACATGCTTCAAATTCTTCGACGCCTGTGAAATGTTCCATGTGATCGAAGTCGATGTTGGTGATGACCGCAATTTCCGGGTGATACAAGGTGAGGGTTCCATCGCTCTCGTCGGCTTCAACGACCATGACGTTGCCCGCGCCCGCCCCTGCGACGCCTCCGAGGGGATCCACCTCTCCGCCTATACAGAAAGAGGGCTGACATCCGGCGGAAGTCAAAATTTGGGCCGTGAAGGTCGCGGTGGTTGTTTTGCCGTGGGTGCCGGCAATGGCGATGGAGATGGGGGAAAGTTCCAGTAAAGCCGGCAAGACTTCGCCCCGTTTGAATACGGGAATGTTTTGTGTCAAAGCCGCCTGAATTTCCCCTGAATTTTCAGGAACAGCCGCACTGCGGATGACCCAGTTGATGTCGGATGTGATATGGGCGGGGGAGTGTTTCTCTGTCAGCTCAATGCCGCGTTCTTTAAGCCAGCCGGCAAGTTTATTGAGCATTAAATCACAGCCGGTTACCCGGAAACCGCGGGCCTTGAGTAACACGGCAAGCCCTGCCATTCCCACCCCGCAAATACCGGCAAGATGAGTGGCCCCGCTTCCGGAGGCAAGGAGGGCCTTCAGGGTCTCTCTTTTTTTGTCGTCAGTGCTGTTCATGGCTGTTTTGTGGGTCAATAATAACCCCGTCAGGCTCATAAAATCTATGAATAATATTTAGGGACATTTCGGGGTGGGCGATACCGGAGAGGAAAGTCAAAACTTGCTCTTACTGGTATCATGGATATAGTGGAAGTGTTCTGTGACTGTACGTATCTTAATAACGAAGTTATGGAGTAACATGATGAGCAGAACTGTAAGTCATTTCTTTGTGGGGACACTCCAGCGGCGCCTGGTTACCAGCGTCGCGGTTGTAAACGCCATGCTAATGATGGCTTTTATGGCGGGACGCCAGACCTGGGTGAATGGTACACTATGCGCTGGCATGGCTGTTCTTATGGGTTCCGTTATGGCTTTTGTTATAGGCACTCATTTTGTACGCAGGCTGAAAGCCATCAAATCGGTCATGGTGGCGGTGAAAGCGGGAAATCAAAATGCCAGAGTGGTTTTACCCGGGGCTGATGAAGCCGCGGATTTGGCGTCGGGTTTGAATGCGATGTTGGAGGCAGTGCAGCAGCGAGCACAGGAAATTATCTCACTGAAAACCGCCCTGGAAAAACAAGTGACGGAGCGGAATCATCAGTTGCAATGCACCAATAAGGAACTGGCGGCCTTTTCATATTCTGTTTCGCATGATCTGCGCGCCCCTTTGAGGGCCATTGATGGCTTTTCCGGTATTTTGGAAGAGGGGTACGGAGAAAAACTTGATGATGAAGGTCGGCGTCTACTGAGCATTATTCGCTCAAATGCCAGTAAAATGAACCGCTTGATCAGTGATTTGCGGGCGCTCTCCGGCGCCACTCAAAGTGAATTTAATTGCACGAGGCTCGACATGCGTTCGCTGGTGGAGGCTACTTACAACGAGGTCGCCCCGGAAGAGATCCGCAGGCAATTCAAATTTACCCTGGGCGCCATGCCTGATGCATGGGGCGACGCGGTTCTTCTGCGACAGGTGTGGGTGAATCTGATCAGCAATGCCCTTAAATTCACAGCCAAATCGCCTGTGAAGGAAATTGAAATTGGCGGGTTCATTAAAGGCGGTGATGTTGTTTATTATATCAAGGATTCAGGCGTGGGTTTCAATCCGCACTATGCGGATAAGCTGTTTGGCGCTTTTCAACGACTCCACAAGGCTGCGGAATTTGAGGGATCCGGGATTGGCCTTGCCATAGTTCAGCGCATCATTCGCCGACACGAGGGGCAGGTGTGGGCTGAGGGGCAGGAAAACGCCGGCGCAACGTTCAGTTTTTCCGTGCCCAATACCCCCTGTCAGGGGCATTCCTTGATGGTATAGGCACTGTTGCCGCCGTAATGGCGCTGCAGCCGGTGGATCATTTCATAGGGATCCTTGCCGTGGATTTTCTCGAATAGATGCCCCTTGACCGACATCAGTTTCCGGCCCTTGGGCAATCCATTCGGCAGGAGATCACGGGTCTTGATCAGGTCGAGGGAGGCGGTCTCCACCGCCACAATGTCATCGGCCGCAAGGATGCCGATATCCGGCACCAGTGCAGGCGTGCTCAGGCCCCAGCAGTCGCAATACATGGTGATCTGGGTCATAACATTGATGAAGAGTAATTGCTCCGGCTTGAAGTGGCGCAGGAAGGCGGTCGTTACGAGTGCCATCCCTTCGGCAAAGTCCTTGAACTTCCGGTTTTCCATCCGGATGGCCTTTTCGGGACAGATCATGACGCAATGCTGGCAGAAGGTGCAGTTATGGAAGAAAAAGCCCACGGTTTTCTTCTCGTCATTCCTGTTAATGGCCTTGTTCTTGCATTCCTTGAAGCATTTGAGGCAGTAAGTGCATTTCCTGGCATCGTAAGTCAAGCCGCCCTCCAGATGATGGAGTTTGCTCCGTGATGGCGGATTGGTGATGCCCATCGCGATATTCTTCAGTGCCCCGCCAAACCCGCACGCCCCATGCCCCTTCACATGCGACAGATCGATCAGGACATCCGAATGCAGCGCTTCGCCACCAAACTCAACCGAATCCAGGGTTTTGAAGCCAATTTTCTCCTCAACCAGATATTTCCGGGTGCTGCCGAACGTGGAGATGACCTCGCAGCCCAGCACATCCCGGGTATAGCCCCGCGCCACGCCATCGTCCGGATTGCTATCCATGGCCCGGATCTTCTTTGCCCCTGCCACCCGGAGTTCCTCCACCAGTATCCGGATGAAAACGGGTGGAATCGTGGTGAACCCGATACCGCCGCCAAAATGCATCTTTATCCCGACATTGGCTCCATTGACCCGTGGCTTGAGGTCCAGTGTTTTTAGCAATCGGCGGAATTTGGCCGGCAACGTTTTCTCTGCTTCCATGGCCGTTACCTGGGCATCGGCGAAGTGAACCAGCGCACGCGGGGAAATCATCTTTTTGTCAGCCATGTTGTTATTGCTCCCGTATATTGATCCGCCAAACCCTGACCTCGCAGCGAGGTTTATCTTAAGAGCCCCCGCCTTCGCCATGAAATACTGAGCCTAAGGCGTGACATCCTTCACTCTATGCTACGCTGCGAGCTAAGGATGGTGGAGCGAACGAGGCTCGAACTCGTGACCCCCACGTTGCGAACGTGGTGCTCTACCAACTGAGCTACCGCCCCTTTATGAAAAGGAGGCACTCGTATACCTGATTCACGGGGCAGATGTAAAGCACCGAATCAAAATTAATGGAAGAAATAGGTTGTCACGAACCCGAACAGGATGCCTGTAATCATGCCGGCAAAGACTTCAAGCCTGGTATGCCCTAGAATTTCGATAAGCTTCTGGGCGGACAGGTGGTGGCTTTTATACACCTCATCAATAATCTTATTCAACAATCGTGCCTGGAGTCCTGTCGCACGCCGGACGGTAGACGCATCAAACATGACGACAGTGGCAAAGGCAAATGAGAGCACAAAAAGAGTACTCCCAAAGCCTTCCGTCAGCCCAATGGAAGTGGTGAGCCCGCATACCATGGCCGAATGTGCGCTCGGCATTCCCCCCAATGTTGTGAGATAGTGGAAATCTACTTTGCCTGTGCGCATCAGATTGCCCATGGTTTTGAGCAATGATGCCAAAATATAAGCGCCAAACGCCGACCAGAAAACAGCTGATTTAAAAAAAGAACCTATATCGTAATGCATAATTATATAATCCCGCTTGTGGCTTTCAGCCAGGCGTCTGTCATAAGTTGATGGCCGGCAGAAGTCGGATGAACGCCATCACCCAGCCAGTATTCGCCCGGAGCCCGCTTCAGGGCCGCATTGAAAATATCTTGATCTCTATTTGCCTTTCAAACAGTTCCTCGGATTCAAAAATTCGTGAAGCTCAAAATTATAGTGCATTATTCACCAAAACGTAAAGAATACGTTATGAGAAAAAAAATGAGTTGGGTTCTGACGGATGTCAAGGCGGGGATCTGGCTGGATGCACTCTGTGTCACGCCGGAAAATTCGAGCTGCAAGGGGGTGCGCGGTTGGTCCATTGTGAAGCGGACTCTGCATGGCGGCCTCACTGATGGGGTGGATGTCATTGAGGTTAACAATGGCGCGCTCTCATTCACCATTGTTCCCAGTCGTGGCATGGGTTTGTGGAAAGGACACTATAACGGGTGCGAAATCGGATGGCGCTCACCAGTTGCCGGCCCCGTGAATCCCCTGTTTGTTAATTCCGCCGACCATGGAGGCTTGGGTTGGCTTCAGGGGTTTGATGAATGTATCGTGCGCTGCGGATTAAGCTCCAATGGTGCACCGGGAAAGGACAGTGTTCCTGATAACAATGGCAATCCTGCCGAGATCATGCTACCTCTGCATGGCCGCATCGCCAATAGTCCCGCCAGCCGGGTGACGGTCGACGTGATTGAATCTAACGGTGTCACCGAGTTGGTGGTTTCGGGCATTGTTGATGAAGGAATGTTATTCTTCCCGTGCCTGCGCCTTGAAACGCGCTTTTCAACCGTCGTGGGAAGTAATGCGGTCACTATCCATGATGAGATCGTCAACATGAACACAATGACCCAGGAGCTGGAATTGCTTTATCACTGTAATTTTGGCGAGCCGTTTCTGGAGAAGGGTGGCCGGTTGGTGGCGCCCAGTCGCAAGGTGGCCCCGCGCGATCCCCGGGCAATGGAAGGCCTCAAGGGATATGATACCTATATGGCTCCAACACCCGGTTATGTGGAACAGGTTTATTGGCACCGGCTTTGCGCTGACCGGAAGGGGAATACGGTGACGATGTTGCGGAACAAAGCGGGAAACAAGGGCGTTGCGCTGCGTTTCAATCTCAAGCAACTTCCCTGTTTCACCCAATGGAAGAATACGGCCGGTGCAGGTGACGGTTATGTCACAGGTCTTGAACCCGGCACCAATCTGCCGAACCCGAAACGCTTCGAGCGCCAGCAGGGGCGGGTAATACGTCTGGCTCCAGGAGAACGGCATGTGGTTGATCTGACGATGGAAATTCATACGACCAGGCAGAGTGTCGCTGCAGTAGAGAGAGAGGTTTCCACTCTGCGGGGCGGGAAAACTGCTCAAGTTTGCCCTGCGCCCATTCCCGAATGGTCTCCTGGTGCGTGATATGGACATAAAAGAATGAAGAATGAAATGCATGAATGGTTGCGGGGGGAGATCCGGGCCTGGCAATCTGCTGGGGTGATTTCCCGTGAGCAGGCGGAGGCCCTCCAGGCGCGCTATCCGGTTGAACAGAACGACCGGTCTTGGGGCATGATTATTTTCTCCTGCCTGGGCGCGGTGATTGTCGGGCTCGGCGTGATCCTGCTGCTGGCTTATAACTGGGATGCGATCCCGAAGTTCGCCAAACTGGCGCTTATTCTGGGGGGCGTGGCCGCCGCGCATGTGACCGGACTCTTTCTGCAATTCGGGCAGGCGCGATACCGAGCGCTCGGGGATGGTATTTCCCTTTTGGGCTCAATGCTGTTCGGGGCCGGGATCTGGCTGGTCGCGCAGATCTACCATATTGATGAGCATTTCCCGAATGCGTTCCTGATTTGGGGACTGGGTGCCATGGCCATGGCGCTGGTCATGCCGTCTATTCCCCAGGCCATCCTGGCTGCCGTGCTGCTGGCGGTGTGGGGCGGCTCGGAAAGGTTGGCCTTTGATTCACCGGTCTGGGTCGCTCCGGCCTGTATCGTCCTGATTCTAGGGACGCTCGCCTGGCGGTGCCGGTCACGCATCCTGCTGGCGGTCCTGATCCCGGCCTTTCTGTTCTCGTATGGCTTTACGCTACCCGTGGGAGGTGACTCAGAATGGTTGCTTGTCTCAACCTTTCTTAGTATTTCCGCAGGACTGATTGCCGCCTCACGGCTTGCGGCTTATCCCGGCAATTTTCCCGGTGCGGCAAAGGTCTTCGGATTTTACGGGTGGGTAATCTTCTGGGTCATGCTCTACCTCATGAGCTTTCCCAAACTCGCCCATGATCTTTTCTACTGGCATGACCATACCATCCTCTGGACGCATTTTACGTTTGGCCTGATCCCGTTGTCATTGGCACTGGTGCTGTGGCTTGGGCTGGCGTATTTGGAAAAGACCGGCAAAGTGCGAAGGGAGGAGGGCGATCCGGGCTGGGAGGTTTACCTGGTGCCACTCACGGTGATCCTCGGGGTGGTTGACCTGATCAGCTCACAGGCTGTTGCCGGGTGGGTTATTGCGGGTCCCTTCAATCTGGTTTTTGTCGGGATGGTCGCGGCGATGATGACACGCGGGTGCAGTGAAGGGCTAATCAAACCCACCGTGATCGGGTCGGTTCTGCTGGTCCTCCTGGTAGTGGCCCGCTATTTTGACCTGTTCGAAAGTCAATTGGTGCGCGGTCTTGTATTTCTGGCAATTGGTGCAGTGCTGCTTGTGGAAGGCTTCCTTTATACGCGAACTCGCAAGCAGAAGGATGGGAGGGCTGTCCAATGAGAGCAAAATTGGTGTTATTGGTTATCGTGCTTCAGCTTCTTGTCCTTGGCTATATGGCGGGTGAGCGGGAATGGGTGTTGCATAAGGGCGAAGTCACTTACCTGCGCACGGCACCCATGGATCCGGTGGATCCATTCCGTGGCAGCTACGTCCGGTTGGATTTTGATATCAGCAGGGTGCCGACCAACCAGGTGCGGGGCGGGCTGGCAGGGATAAGCGTTGAGAAGGCGAGGCAGGGACGAATGGTCTATGCCGCTTTGAAGCAGACGGAAGGCGGGGTGGCGCGGCTTGATTACCTGTCGGATGAAAAACCCGCAGGCGGGCTTTTCCTGCGTGGTCGTCTGGACCGGTATTGGCAGGGTGCGGTATTGCCGGTGCGCTATGGGCTGGAAGCCTTTTTCGCGCAACCGGACAAGGCGAAGCAGATGGAGACTATGAGGCGGCGTGGTGAGATTCAAGTGCCGCTGGAAATGGAAGTGGCGGTTTCCGGCAAGGGTATTTCGGTCATGAAGGGCTATCGGTGGTGCAACCTGGGGGTCGCTACGAAGTTGGAAACGGCGTCTCCGACAAACTGGTCGATCCGCGCGGTGACGATTACACTGATGAACGTTTCCTCCAATATGCTCGCCGTGGTGGATCTCAAGGATGGTCTTTCCCTGACGCTGGAAAACGATACCGCCCGCTCCTGGGGCAATCAGGACTGGAAATGGGTCGGCTTGGGGCAGTCTCGGCCAGGGGTGACTGATGAGACTGTGGTGGTACTGAAGCCGGGCGAGAGCCATGACATGCGGGTGGATCTGATGCGACCTGAATGGTTTGTGTCCTCCGGCAAGGAGGTTAAGGCGATCGCTGAACTGCAGAATTCTGGGGCTATGTTCCGGTTGATTTACCGCGCACCGGCATCAGAGCAGTGCCGCGCCGCAAAAAATGCAGCCCTTATCTGGCATGGCGAACTTCCCAGCCGGGCCTTTGGTGGCGGCCGGGTGGATTGAACCTTTGGTCCTTTCTTATTCAGGTGGAAGAGGCTATGCCGTGTTAGGAGAATTGCTGTCGTGACACCGGTGACCGGATGGAGTAAATAAATGCGTGAAGACGGTGATTGCGATGCATAAAATTCAAGTCAGATTAGTGCAGATGGAGGTTCTGCCAGGACGGCCTCGGGAGAATACAGCCTCAATGCTGGCCAGCATCGAGACAGCTAAACAAGACGGGGTGGAACTTCTTGTCTTTCCTGAAATGGCTATTCCCGGCTATTTGCTCGGGGATGAGTGGGAGCGGGCAGCCTTTTTGCGTGAGTGTGAAGCGTGTGGCAATGAAATCCGGGTGGCATCCACCGGCCTGACCGTTCTTTTCGGTAATGTGGGACTCGATTGGAGCCTGAAGAATGAGGATGGCCGGACGCGCAAGTATAATGCCTTGTTTGTTGCCGAGTCGGGACACTTTGTCGGTCCCAAAGATGGCCCACACCCATTTGTCATCAAAACTCTCATGCCCAACTACCGGGAATTCGATGATAGTCGCCATTTTTACGATGCCCGGAAACTGGCTGCCGAGTTGGGGCGGCCGTTGAACGAAATAATTGCTCCCGTTGTCACGGCCTGCGGTCGGATTGGTGCGGTGCTTTGCGAGGATGCCTGGGATAGTGATTACGACGTGTCGCCGCTTCGGATACTGGCGGACCATGGTGTTGATTTTGTGGTTAATGCGAGTTGTTCTCCGTTCACCTTCAATAAAAACAACAAGCGTAATCGGGTCTTTGCCGCGGCGGCTGCCAAAATTAAGCGGCCCCTGATCTATGTCAATAACACCGGGCTCCAGAACAACGGCAAGACGGTTTTCACTTTTGATGGACTTTCCTGCATCTACGACGGGCACGGAAACAGCATCAAGCCGCTCGCCCCTTATACGGATGGAGTCATAGATTTTTACCTCCCTACCGGCGGCGGGCAGATGTTTGGCGTCCCTATTGTGCCATCGGAAGATGATGTGGCCATGTTGTTCAAGGCGATCTGTTACGGAACGGAACGGTTCATGAAGGCGTGCGGGGTGGAGCGCGTAGTGGTGGGGGCTTCGGGCGGGATTGATTCCGCCGTGGTGGCGGCCATTTACCGGTGTATTCTTCCGGCTGAGCGCTTGCTGCTTGTCAATATGCCCAGCCGGTTCAATTCCCAAACCACCATTGTCCTGGCGCGCGAACTCGCGCAGAACCTCGGGTGTGGCTATATGGAAATTCCCATAGAAGAGAGTGTGCTGCACACTCGAACGCAGTTGTCTAAAGTCGAGGTGCAGTGGCCTGATGCCAGGCGGAAATTGGCGCTTACGGAATTCCTGATGGAAAACGTCCAGGCCCGT